>Ga0172375_10010503_pt1 | contig 11999 bp, 8 predicted proteins | sample LakKiv1m_FD_114537 | JGI IMG/M metagenome (GOLD analysis project Ga0172375, IMG submission 114537) | Freshwater microbial communities from Kabuno Bay, South-Kivu, Congo - kab_092012_11.1m | ecosystem: Environmental > Aquatic > Freshwater > Lake | place: Democratic Republic of the Congo... | reverse complement strand
CTTTTCAAAATTGTACGTGGGCAGGAGTTTATGGTGATGGCGAAAGCTCCGGAGGGTTAAAAAACATTACAGTTGATAATTGCAGATTTCTAAAATTTAGACGTGCCGGAGTTTTTTTCGAAGGCAATGGTAATGTCGCTAACAATGAGAATATAATTATTAAAAATTGTTTTTTCGATGACGCGGATGAAGATTTATATCAATCTCAATCCGATGGAGTGTATGCTCAATATATGAATGATGTTACTGTTGATCATTGCACCATTGTACTTGATAATAATTATACGGTGAATCCTGATCTACATTCCGATAACTGTCAGACTTTCTGGGTTGATAATGTAACATACTCAAACAACATTTGTGTTCAACAGAATGGCAAAACATTAGGTACTCAAATGTTATTCGTTGAAGAAGGTAATGGAGTCCATACTTATTTCAATAATGTATTATATCGAAATTGCCCTAATGCAACGGATTCACCAATGAGGATTAAAAGGAATTCAGGCTCGTTTACGGCAAATGTATATTACAACTCTGTTTATACTGCTAACGATCATTGCGTGAGTACAGACGCACCAACAAATGTAAAAAATAATATTTTTTATTCTGCTAAATCAGACTACCATTTAATTCTTGTCCAATTCCAAATTTCGTCTGGCAGTAGTTGCGATTACAATTTGTACTACGATCCATCCAATGATCTTCAGAACACTAATTTTTCCGGTGGTGAAGGTCCTAACAGCATCGAAGCTAACCCCAATTTTATCAGCATAAATGATCAATCAAACTTTGATTTAAGGCTGAGTGAAGTTTCTCCAGCCATTGATGCTGGTCTTAGTATGGGTGTTCCATACAATTTCGATATCCTAGGCACGTTAAGACCATTAGGCAATGGTTCTGATATAGGTGCTTATGAAATTGACGGCACTGGTTTAGGTGATATTACCCCTCCCCAAGTGATCGGCGCTGAACTTCTTGACTCAGTAAGTTTAGAAATAACCTTTTCAGAATCTCTAGACCCGAACACAGCTGAGAATTCTGCCAATTATAACATCACTAACGGAATTACTGTTTTTAATGCATCTTTAAATGATAACATAGTCATTTTAAATACTTCGATACACGAACCAGGAAATTTTGTTGTTTCTGTTTTTAATGTTCAAGACCTTGCGGGTAATACAATTACGAGCGGCAACAACGAGGCAGGCTATTCAATGCAAGAACAGAATTCAGAGATATTTCAATATGAAATAGTATACGCTTATGCCTCTGTTACTCCCGAACCAGAACATTCTGCCGATAAAACAATTGATGGATTAGTTTTAGAAGACGGGGATTCTGATTCAAGATGGGCTGGAGACACAATGCCGGAATGGATTTTGTTTGATCTTGGAACTGAAAAACAAGTTTCGCAGGCAAGATTTTCTTTTTATAATTGGAATAACGGGCGAATATATAATTATTCAGTTGATGTATCCACTGACTCAATCAATTGGAATCGTGTTTTATCGCAGGTGAATTCCGAACCTGCCGAATGGACAATTAATGAACTTGGCAGCGACAATGCTCGTTTCATTAAAGTCTATTATCACTCTTCGAATCAAAGCGGTAACTGGGCTGGCTTATGGGAATGTGAAATCTGGGGAACGGGTCAACCTCTTTCAGTCGAACTCACCGAATTTTCTGGAATTGTGAATGAATCTCAAGTGCAGTTAAAATGGAAGACTTCCTCTGAGACTAATAACTATGGCTTTGAAATTCAGAGAAGAAGTAATTCAGACTACACGACTTTAGGGTTTGTTCAAGGAAGGGGCACCACTACTGAGCCTAATTATTATAATTTTACCGATCCTAATTTGGAGGCAGGCACATATTATTATAGATTGAAGACAATCGAGTATGGAGGTACAACGGAATATTCCGATGAGATAATGGTTGAAGTAGCTCAGCCAGATAAAATATTGCTTGAACAGAATTATCCAAATCCTTTTAACCCCACAACAACAATTCAATTTTCTTTGCCTAAACGTGAAGAAGTTAGACTAACAGTATATAATCTTGTGGGCGAAGTTGTGGAAATTCTTATTGATCAGGAATTGGAGTCAGGATTTCACACAATAAATTTTAATGCAGATAATTTGGCTTCAGGTATTTATATATATTCTTTACAAGTCTCTCAATTTAAAGACTCAAAAAAGATGATAGTTATGAAATAACCTTCAGCCTGTAACTATAGAAGATATTCCTCTTTCTCGCCGCCATTTTACTGCTGACTAAAATGGCGGCGGTTTTTTAGTATCCTGCTGTTATTCAAAAATATTTCAACCGTTTTTTTATAAAAAGTTAGAGCTATGTTGGTCATAAGGAAAGGATAAACAAACTTTGGACGGGCATAATAAATGTTTTAGAATTTGGATTAGTCGTTTATAGTTTGAGAATTTTCTTTATAGTCCTGAATGATGAGCACTTGATAAACTAAAATTACCAATAAATTCATTAGCCGTCCTGGTCTGAAGAAAGAAGACTCTTGCAGATTAGAAATCACTGCAATGATCAAAAACCACTTCCAACCTGGATCATAGCTGATTTTTGAAATCCTAAAAAAATAATTTACAAGGAATAAGAGGAAAAAAAAGAAGCCAATGAATCCAACTTCATTGATGATATCAAGATATCCATTATGAGCCTGATTCGGCAGCCATACAAAAACTTTATAAAGTAATTCAAGATTTACATTTTCTACTAGCCAAAAGCTTTGATAGCCTGTTCCTAACCACGGATGTTTCGATATTTCGAATGATATATAAGTCCATAAATCAGTTCTACCTGAGAATGTGTTGTCTTTTCCAAATAATTCTGGAAATGCGCTCAATACGTCAGGCGCAAGCAACAAAACTGAAAGCGCTGTTAGAACAAAAGTAAGAATAATTAATCGGGTAACAATTTTTGAATACCCGGTAGCTTGAAAAAATTTACTTATAAATGAGACTGCTGCGAATGATAAAATAACAGCAAAGATTATTATTGAAGTTGAACTCATTGAGCCCACCAACAATAAAACACTTAGTGTCAACATTACGATAGCTGTCATTCGAGAGTAAAACTGTTCTTCATTTTGAAAGATCATATAAGAAAAGACGAAACAGGCTAACCCAATCTGTCCAAGATTATTTTTATCCGTAGCTAATCCTCTCCATGTATGAAAATTTGGGTCAAGCGCTCCGGGAATAATCAAACATGATATAACTGAGAAAACCAAGTAAGGATACATTATCAACTTAATATTTTTTAACACATCGCTGTTGCTATAATTGTGTAATAAGAAAGAGTAGCCCGCAAGAACAACAGTAAAAATTTGGAACAATCTTTTGGCGGCAACAAAACTGAATTCAGACCAGATTAGCGATATTGCACACCAAAGTAAGAACAGAGTTAAAAATTTTTCCCGAAGAATTAGAGTATATAACCTTTCTTTAATAGGTGTTAACGAAATAACTGATAAAATAAAAATTATGGAAAAAGATATTTGATTGACAATATTAGAAGTGCCAATGTCCTCAACATTTTCAATCTCGGGACGAAAGGGAAGTGCAGTGCCAAAAAAAGCAAAGAATAGAGTTAATAGAAATGCCGCATTTGCAAGTTTTGCGAAATTAGTTTTTATTTCATCAGATTCTTTATACATCTTTATTTAAGAAGCTATAAGTTATAAATTCAGTCTTTGGCAAATATTTTTCGATAATTGGGGGGAGAGGTTTTCCGGCATTATAATTTACTATTTCACCGACTTTACCGGGATAGGGGTGAACCATTACTTCAACAGGTTTATTTTTTTCAAAAAGAGAATTATTCACACTTCTAATTTCACAAAAGTATTTTGTCTTAGCAAGTCCCGCTAATGATAAACGCATATTAAACATTTTCGAATATAACTTACGCTGAGGAGAAAGGTTACCAAAATTGAATCGAAGTCTAACGGCAGGAATTCCATTCGATCTCGCAAGTCTTATCACAAGAGATTGCGTGCCTATAAAATGGTGTGAGTGATGATGTGAATCGGCATGGGTTGGGGTGATCCCAAATTTGTTCAATCTATTCAATTGCATTTCAAGTTCTTGATAAACAGCCTCTCGCTCGGTCGAATTAAAAAGATGACCTTTAAAAGATTTGAACATTCTTCCGTCTGAGTCGCAAAATTTGTCTAGTCGTTTTAACTTATCGCTCAAAGCAAAGCCTTCGGTTAAATTGAGGTGAATTCCGATTCGATCAATTAATTTCTTTTCATGGGCAATTTGACAAGCTTCCTCAAAGCCAGGCATGTTGCACATAATCGTTGTTGTTGAAATGTATCCCAGTTCGAATGATCTTAATATCGAGTTATTTACACCCGATGACATCCCGAAATCATCAGCATTTACGACGATTAAATAATTCATATTACAATAATTAGTGTAGTGATTATCAGTATCCTTTAATATAAATTTTCATAGCAGCCAGCAGGTGTCCAATATTCGAACTTATTTTTGTAATCCAAAATAATCTTTTTGATTTGCTAAAAATAAAAAGTATTGAGAGAAATACGCTTATAAAAAAGGAAAAAGCCGAAATAGTCATTATATAGAATCGATTAGAAAGATTATTTTTCGCATGATTCTCAAGTATCCGTCTTGTATAATTATTACCTGTTCGTAAAGTTCTCTTAAAAAGATATTTTGTCTTTGCCCTTTCCGGTGGAACGTATTCCGAAACCCACGCTTCCTTACAATTTATAAAAGTTGCACCGTTGATCCTCAACTTGGCAAACAGGTGGGTATCTTCGCCCCCAGTTAATCCATATTCAGTTGAAAATGGTCCTTCGATAGATTTCAGTAATTTTGCTGTGATGAGGCAATTCCCTGTGCGTTTATAATGCGCCTCTGTGCCTGTAGGAGGAGTGATCCGATTAAAAACTTCGTGCGAAGTTATCCACTTAGGCGTGTTGGCATCAAAATGAGAATGAACGGCACCAAAAACTCCATCAGCATTATATTTCCGTAGTGTCTCAAGCATTAGTAACACCCAATTCTTGCATGCATATTCATCGTCATCGATAAAAAAGATGAATTCGCCCACAGCTTTTTTTACGGCTAAATTTCTAGTAATACTGATATTTTTCAACAGCTGATTATAGTAAAAAAAAGAAATTTTTTCTGTGCTAGTGTATTGTTCAAGTACGGCTTTCGCACTTCCTTCAGGGTCATTGTCTACAACAATGATTTCCAAACTAAGCTCTTCTGTTAATTCTTGATGATGCAAGCTTTCGAGCAGTTTCTGTAGTAGTACTGCTCGTTTGTATGTTGCAATACAAATCGAACATTTCATTATTAATTACTTCTCCGAAAATATTTATTATCTATTTTCAACCAATTACTTTATTATAGACTTGGATAGTTTTCTTTGAGATATCCTGCCATGAATATTTGGTTTTGTTAAGGAACTTTCCATAATCTCCCATTTCGCGCAGTTTGGATTTATCTTTAAAAATATCGATGATGGCATCAGCAAACTCATCGGGATTATTATTATTTAAAATTTTACCACTTTTACCATCTTCTATGACTTCATTAAAATCTCCAACATTAGTCGCTAAGACAGCTTTACTAAACGAGTAGGCAAGGTGAATTATTCCACTATGATCAATATTTTTATAAGGCAAAACTACAACATCAGCAGCCGCAAAATATTTAGCCACTTCTTCATTGGGGACAAAGGATAGAATAGTATGGATTCTGCTGCTGAATTTATTCCTCGCAATTTCTTCGATGAGGGATTCTCTTCCTTCAATAACATTCCCAGCTATAATCAGTTTTAACTTGAAATCTTTTTCAGCAGCTTTCTCAAATGCTTCCAAAAGTAAATCTAATCCTTTATAGGGTCTAATAAATCCAAAGAACAGCATCACATTGTCTGATATATCCAATGAGAAATTTTTTCTTGAATCTTCGTAGGTGATCTCATTTGGTTTAATATAATAATCAAAATTTCCATGGGGTATAACATTTATTTTATTCGAATTGATTGAAAAATTTTGAATTATTTTGTTCTTTATAAAATCAGAATGGACGATGATAGCATTTGCGCTTTTATAAACTAAAGACTTTACATAAAAGTCGAGCTTGCTACTTTCATGTGGTAATACATTATGGGCGGTAATTATTAGTTTTGCCCCTCGCCACTTCAAAAACCTGAAAAACAGCACTTCCTCTTTTCTTCTAAAAAACTGATAATGAACAATATCACACTTTGAGCTTTTTATGTAGCGGTACAGATGTAAGAGATAAATGATGAAAGCAAATATTTTATTTGCTTTATTTCGGTCATTTGACTTTGAGGGAGATAGATATAATACTTTAAATTTTTCTGATCTGGAAAATTTTCGGTTTTCGGGAACTATTAAGTGAATTTCCGCTCCATTTTCTTGGAGACCTTCGGACAAGCATGTAGAATATGGATTACCGATTAGTGAATCAACCATCACAACTTTCACACTCTTTTCCTGCATTTCTTTTCTTATCGTCATTTGATGGCAAGTATTTTTTTTGATAAAAAGATTACTGTGTCTCTTAGGTCTTTTATTGTGAACCAACTTATTATCAATGCGACAATAAAGATGAGCGCTGAGTACAATAGACTTAATTCTCCGTTATACAAAAATGTTAATGGAACAGCCAGCAAAATGGCAGCCGGTTTTAACAATGCATTAAGTCCTGGATTTATTTCATATTTATTAAGATAAAAATAGAATAATTGAGACGATACTAAGTTCATACAAAGCAGTGCGTAAACTGCTCCCATATATCCATAGAGAGGTATGAAGAATAAACTTAGTGATATGCTTATTATACTTGCTATTGTGTTTACTCGCGGAGAAACTGCCGGATATCCTGCCGACAATAATGTATATCCCATAAGGTCACCCAACCCTCTTAACAGAAAATTTAAGATTAGTAATGCAAAAGCAAGAGAAATTTCTGCATAAGCACTTGAATACAATATATCTGTCAACTCATTCCGAAATAAAAAAGCGAAGAGAACTAAATAGGAAGTTGCAAGGGAAAAAATACTAATTGACTTTTCGATCAACTTTAGAGCATTAGTTCTATCCCCAACCGAAAAAAGTTTTGACAGATTTGGGAAATAAACAATTATGAAGGACTGAAATATTTTTTTCAGCGCTATCGGCACCTTATTCGCCACATCGAAGTTTGCGACGCTTGATGGATTCAAATATGCACCGATTATAAATATATTAGATCGTCCGTTCAAAAACACAACCAAATTATTAATGTAAAGCGGCAGGCTGAATCGCATCACCTTCAAATAATAATCCCAATTTCCGAGCTTAAGATAATCTTTAAATGGTATGACTAACATTTGATGAAGCATCGGCTGAAGCGTAGAAAGAACCTCTATGAATAAAAGACTTTCAATGTTTAATTCCCAGAAAACCGCATATAGTATAGTTAGTACAACTCTAAAGAATGAAGAAAAAACATTTACATAAGAGTATTGTTTGAATTGATTTAAGCCTTGCATAAGATTGTAAAAAAGGTCTCTATAATTGGCAAGGATAAATATTATGGTGATATACCACAGGAAATAATTCAGCCGGTCGTCAAAAAAATGAAGAACATATTTTGCTGTTAAGAAAAATATAATGCTGAACAAAATTGAACCGATCCCGCGCAAAACCAACACTGGTGAAAGGACGTTTTCCTTTTCTTCTTTAACTGCGCTTGCAATAAATTTCACCATTGTTAATTCAAGTCCAAAACCACCGAGTAAATTGAACATGTTAACGATGACCATCACTAAAACATAAATACCAAAGTCATCCTTAGGAACATATCGAGTCATTAGCATCACAGTCCCGAACTGAAATATCATACCGGTGACCGTTCCTATAGATGTAGCAGCAGAGCCTTTTAGAATATTCTTTTTTAATTTATTATCCATTTAAGTTATTATCAGAATATGTTAAAATTTAAATAGAGGATCTTTACCGCTCTTAAGAATATTTTTTAATCTCGATTTTTGCTCTGCTCGAAGATGTAACACAAATTCATTGGGTACAGGACGTTCATATTTTCTAATTGAAGCCCAGAGAAAACCGATGATTGAAATGAGGCTGCCAATAATATAAGGTCGCTGATAAATTCTCATTGCAAAACGAATTATAGGGAAGGGGGGATAGTAACCAAGTAAATAGTATTTTACCCCAGCCTCGAATTTACCTTTGATAATATTAGTCCGTGCACTTCCCGTTGGTTTATAATGATAAGCTATTATATCTTCGAAGGAGTGAACCTCCCAACCATACATCCTAGCCATAATCTCTGCTGCTGCATCAATACCGCCGTACCTAATTGGAATGTAACCTCCAATCTTTTCGAAGCAGCTGCGTCTGAACATTTGAAATCCACCGGCTACACTATTGCGGGAGCTACGTACTTTTATAAATTTTCCACTCAGAAAATCCATTCTGACACCGCCGGCTATTCCAAGTTTTGGATTATTTTCGAATTCAATAAATATTTTTTCGTAATAATTAGGTTCAAGCCCCATGTCACCATCGAGATTGCCAATAAAATCATAATTTAAATTTTTAACTTGTTCATATCCAATACGAAATGCAGAAACTTTAGCTCCAAAATTTCTTGAAGGCTCCGCAGGTTTTTTAACTAATTGAATGAACGGGTATTTTTTGATATACTCTTCAACAAATTCTTCTGTTCTATCAGTTGAGCCATCGCTTACAATTACCCACTTAATAGGTTTAATCGTTTGATTTATTATTGAATCTAATGTTTTCTGAATATACGCTGCTTCATTTTTTGCCGGCGTAATTAATACGTAATTTACCATAAATTTTATCTAACGAAATTAAAATGCTTGCATGAAAACTAATTAATATTTTGCTAATGATCTTTCGATTAAGGCAAGCTGTTTCTTCTGATCCTGCCATCTGTATTTCTGATAAACACTGATTGCCTTTTGCAAAATGTCTTCTCTATAATTTACATTAGTGTAAACTTCGTAAATTTTTTCTGCAAGTTTTTCAGCATTTCCCGGTTCAAAATAAAAAATTGATTCTTCGCCAAAGTAATCCGAAATACCTTTTGTCTTGGGTACAATTACAGGCTTCTTGTTGATTAGGTATTCAAAAATTCTAACAGGAAAATTTAGTTGAGTAAAATTATTTAATCTATTAGGTATAATACCTAAATCTATCTTCGGAATGAACATTGCAATTTCATCATTTATTACAGATCCTTTTATTTCAACCAAATCTTTTATACTTAATTCATCAATGATTCGTTCTGCTTTTGATTGAAAATTGCCCGAACCAAAAATAACAAGTTTTATATTAGGAATTTTATTCCTCAACAGTGCTACTGCCTCCAGTCCAATATCAAGTCCGTGTTGTTCGATGATTGCGCCATGATACATTAAAATATATTTTGATTTCAGCGATTCACTCCGCTCAGTTTCATCAAAATACTTAAAGACATTTTCATCGGGAGAATTCATGATAATATTAACTTTATTTTCTGAGCAGCTTCGTTCTGAAAATATATTCTTGAATGCAATGTTAGGTGTAATCACAAGATCGGAATACCAAATGCTAAGCTTTTCAATTTTCAATAAAAATTTATAGACAAAGCTGTCTTGCGAAGCTTTAAATATTGAAGTAAAAAGTTCTGGCATTGGATCATGAAGATCAATAACAATTTTGCAGCCAAATAATTTTGGAATGAAACCGGTAAAAACTAAAAAGTCCGGCATATTATGTACGTGAATAATGTCATAATGTTTAGAGAAGTTTAATACAGTCACTTTCCAAAATGCCCATAAGAAAAAATACAAATATTCCAAGATGTAACCGATTTTGCCGGCTCTTTTTCGATTCAACTTGAGCCGATAAGTATTCACACCGCGCACAATTTCTTGTGGGAGTTCGCCGCGCGAAGTTCGACAAAGAACATCGACGTTCATTCCCTCTGCGATCAGTGCTTCAGCTTCTCTTCTCACTCTAACATCAATCGGGTAGGATGAGAAAACTACCATGCAGATATTAATTTTCTTCGTTTTTATCGTGCTCATAAAAATTTATTTGTCATATTTTTTTTTATCTAAATCTTTCAAAGAAAACGATTTGTGATTGATCCTGTATATTCGATTATTGGCAGCGGTAAATGACGCCAAATTTTTGCAGCAAAGGAAGAATTATTCCCGGGGTCTAATTTCTCTTTTGGTTTATAATCGGATTTAAGGTAGTAATGAAAAATTTCGCTCTCGTGCATTCCCCATTTCTTTTTGTAGTGATCAAGTCCATCGTGCTCACCCTGCACTTCACCCATATCAAATGTTTTAAAACCCTCCTCCTGTGCTTTATTTAATTCGTACCAATGAAGCAGATCATTAACTCGATATTTAAAATATTTTCTATCACTCCCTTTAAAGGCTCCGTAAATCCTGTCTTTATAGCGAAAAGAAATAGCTCCATTTAGTAGAATAGTTTTTGAATTTTCCTTCATTTCAACTAAAGAAATACTCATTAATCCACTGCTATGAAATTCATCCCATAAATCTTTAAAGAAACTGAATCGCCTTGCCGGAGTTGTATGAAATCTCATGGTTTCGAGATACAGATGGTACCAATTACGGAGGTCTTCAATGGTTTCAGCTTGGCGAATGCTGATATTATTTTTATTTGCTTTATTTACTGCTCTATACACTTCTTTTTCTACACTCTGACTTTGTAAGGATATTTTAATCCCTTTGGGTGGAATTTCTTTATAATAAGCTTTTCTCCAGGGGACACAAACTAATTTGTCATCAAACTTATCCAAGTTTCCACATTCATATTTTAATTGTAACACTGTCTTTGATTTAGTATTAGTTAAATCAATTGCCGATTCAATCAGTAGTTTTAACACTTCTGGATTATCGGCTATAGGTCCGGCAATTGGCGAGCGCGGTAATGAAGCCAACCTTCGCGCAGCTAAAATTCCGCCTAAACCAAATGGAAATCCTTTGGTAAATAGGAGCGGCATATAACCTACTATCTTTTCCGACTCATTGACGCAAATCAATTTGACCGCTTTTTGAGAGGACTCTTTCTCGAGTATCTCTAACCACTTGGGCAGATGATAGAAAGTTGCCTCGTGATTCACTGAAAGAAAATCTTCTATCCTTCTGTTGTCGGTAGAAACAGCACCAATAATTTTATACATAATATACTCTGCTTAAAGATTAAAAAAATAATCATCAGCATAGCACATCTCTTACTACTTATGACACTATAAGTAATTTTGGTCTAAATATTCGACTAAATCTTTTGGCAATGGATTCCAGTACAGATTTTTGTATTTCGACTTAACATACTTTAGGAATCCTTCATATTGATTTACACGAAATTCTTCAATTTTATTTGGGTTATGCGAAAAGTTTATGTAATCAGGATGGACATTTAATAATGCCATACCGCCTTTTTCGGCTATCCAATCTAATTTCTTTTTCCAAATTTCATTTGATTCATTCATTAAAATCAGAAGCGTGAAATCCTGAACGAGAGTGTAAGGGAATTCCCAATACCCCTCGGTCGAATCATCATGTTTTACGAAGAAAGGAAAAATAGTTTCAACACCGTCAGCTTGCGGTTCGAACGGATCAGTATCAAAAGTTGAAAGATCATATTTGACATTCAGTTCGTGCTGCCATTCAAGATTGTGATGCATTGCGGGCGCTCTAAATCCAACCGCTTCCCATTGCTTTAAATATTCATTTATTTTTTTTGCTCTTAAAGAAAAAACTTCTTTCGAACTAAAAAGTTTTCCATCGTGATTTAATCCATGTACTCCAACTTCAAATCCATTCCGAACTAATTCATCTCTGACTTCTGATGAAACTTTGTAGCGTTCCGGGACAAAATTAAACGAAGATCTGAAACCAAGATG
>Ga0172375_10010502_pt1 | contig 11999 bp, 11 predicted proteins | sample LakKiv1m_FD_114537 | JGI IMG/M metagenome (GOLD analysis project Ga0172375, IMG submission 114537) | Freshwater microbial communities from Kabuno Bay, South-Kivu, Congo - kab_092012_11.1m | ecosystem: Environmental > Aquatic > Freshwater > Lake | place: Democratic Republic of the Congo... | reverse complement strand
GGCGGCCGCCGGAAAAGCGACCGTGCAGAGGGCGGCCTGTGTTCTGGGCGATGCGGATAAGCGCACGAAAATCGAAGGGATCAAAGCGCCATCTTCGGACGCGCAAACGATTCGGCCCGATGCCTCGCTTTTGTTCGTCGCCGGCGTCGGTTGGACCAAAAAGCAGGCCGACGGCAAGACACACATGGCCGAAGCTGCCAAGCTCATTCTCGATTTCCTCAAAAACGGGAAGGCATCTTTAGGGAGTAGCAAATCTCTCGTCGATCAATCCAGCGAGGGGCAGGGCGTGTTTTCGTTCATGAGCCATCTCAATCAGGTCGGACAAACGGGCGCGACTCCGCGTCATCCTAAAGGGCTGTCCACCTGCTGCCACGGCGAGGAGCCTCATGTGGTTGGGTGGCGCTTCATCAACGAACGCCGTGCGGTCAATCTGGACCCGAATTGTGGATGGGCCCAAGGGAAAGCGGACGTGTTGTACGTCGCCGACGCTTTTGCGGTCGTGGCCAAGGTCAACGAGCTACTCGCTCAATCCTGATCTTTTTATCCGTTTAAAATAAAACCCGGACATTCCGTCCGGGTTTTATTATTTAGTGCCAATTTATTTTTGGGGATTCTCGGGGCCCTGCCACTGCCGCTCAAGCACAGGATTTGCAGGGCCGCGGGTCCTGTCCTTCGGCGTCACCCCTCGATTTTCTTTTGGGGATTCTCGGGGTCTTGCCACTGCCGGTCAAGCACAGGATTTGCAGGGCCGCGGGTCCTGTCCTTCGGCGGGCGCTTCGTCCTCGTCCGTAACTGGCGTTCGGACTACGGGCGGGGCATCCCGCCTCGGCCACCCGCGGCTCGCTTGTTAATGGAGCCCTCTGATTTACATCGGAGCGGGTTCTGTCCTTTTCGCTTCATCCTTCGAATTTCTTTTGGGGATTCTCGGGGTCTTGCCGGCTGCGGCACCCTTTTTGTGCTCGGTCGTCTCTTCGAGCGACCTGCGCGCAAAAAGGGAACCCGCCTTCGCCGTCACCCGTCACTCTGCAAAGTTATTGTGACCAGGCTCGCCTTCGCCGTGACCCTCCAAATGGGCGTGCACCCATCGATTTTAGCGTGAAACAGGAGTGTAAATTAAACGAGTAGAATCTTTGCGGGAGGGAAGCCGTTGAAGGCTGATACGGCGCTGGCGCTCGAGTAGGCGCCGATATTTTTCACGTAAACGACGTCTCCCGTATACAGCTCGGGGATCTCTTCGTTCGCGGAAAGGGTGTCAAACGAGTCGCAGGTGGGCCCCGCGAGGGTGCTCAAAAACTTCTGTCCCCGGCGGAACGTTTTGAACTCGTACCGGCAGTGGTCAAAAACCATTCCCGAGAAGTCCTGATAGACGCCGTCATTGAGATAATAATAGTTTTTATTGTTTCTGAACGTTCTTCCGACTACTTGGGTCACGAGAATCCCCGATGGCCCCACTAGAAAGCGTCCCGGTTCGGCCATGAATTTGACGTTGCGATCGAAGAGGATACGCATTTGTTGGCGGATTTGCGATGCCATGCGTTCGAAGTTGACCCCGATTTCGTCATCGAAATGCTGAATCGGAAAGCCGCCGCCGATATCGACGATCTTAAGAGGCAGATCGTTTTCTTTGGCTTGATTGAAAATGTTCGCCGTAATTTCGAGAGCCTGGAGATAGTTTTCGACGTTGTTCGTCTGAGAGCCCACGTGAAAGCTGATTCCCATCGGGATGAGGCCGAGGGCTTTTGCTTTTTTCAGCATGAAAAAGGCATGTTCGCTGTCCGCGCCGAATTTTAGAGAAAGTTCCACGACACTGCCTTGATTGGCGACCTTGATGCGGCAGAGGACGTGAGCTTTGGGGAAACGGCGCGCGATTTTGTAGAGTTCGGGCTCGTTGTCGAAAGTCATGAGCCGGACGTTTCGCTTGCGGGCGAAATCGAGATCGTCGTCCGATTTGATGGTGTTGGCGAAGATGATTTTGGACGGGGACACGCCGGTGGAGAGCACCAGCTTCATTTCGGCCGCGCTGGCCACGTCGAACGAGGCGCCCAATTGCGCGAATTTCTTGACGATCTCGGGATGCGGATTGGCCTTGATCGCATAATAGGGGACCACTTCCGGAAGACATTTACGAAAACGGGTGTATTGTTTCGCAAGAATACTCTCGCGAATGATCATGACGGGCGTGCGGTGTTTTTTGAGTACGCCGCGGATCAGGGTTTCGACGCCGGTGGTTTCGGCTTTTTGTACGACTGCTTTATCAGCCGGTTTTCCGTTTGCGATCAATGTCGATTTGGCGGTTTTGACGGTCATGAGATTAGTCTATCAGAAACGTCGTAAATTGCCAGACGTCTTCTTCCTTAACGGGTTCGTTGTTGTAATCAGTGTATTTTGTGTTCCTGTTTTTCAAGGGCGTCCAGTCGAACGGTTGAGAGATAAACGGTTTGATGTATGGCATGGCGACTTTCAGAATCGCCTCATGATCGATATCGTCGGGGAGACAAAAGCCCTTGTTCGGGTTTTGGATCATCCACAGCGCGGCCGAAATGACCGAGATGGCGACTTGAAGCGTCGTCGCATTCTGATGAGGGACGAGTTTTCGCGCTTCGTCGATCGCCAGGCAACTTCCCGTCCACCAGGCATTGAAGTCGTGACCCATCAATAAAACTCCGAGTTCGTCCCGTCCCGAAATGATTTCGTCGCTCATAATGCGGAGTTTATCCTGCATTTTGAACTGGCGCATTTCGACTTCATGCAGGGAATTGATCGCGACGTCCGACGGGCAATAGGCATAGTGCACCGTCGGGCGGTAAACGGCTTTACCGTCTTCCCATACGGTCAATCGGTCCGAGATGCTGTAGGCCTCGCCGTGACGGATGACCATGCCCGTGATCTCGCCCGAAGGGACCATGGACCGAACCCATGTCTTCATCCCGATCGAGGACAGGCAGATCTGATTTTTGGGGCCGCTGCGGTGCAAAAAGGCCCGTTTGGGCATTTTCTTTTCGTGCGTACCCCAGCCGAGCTCGGCCGGTGCCACCCCTTCTTCATAGAAACCCTCGATGCTCCAGGTATTGACGAATTCGTTGACCTGCTTGGGCTGATCGGTGATTTGCGAGTCGCGTTCGCTGACATGGATCGTTTTTACGCCCGTGATTTGGGCGAGTTTTGCGAAATTTTTTTCTTTCAACGCTTGTTCGAGACCCGATCGCCGGGGATCCTTGGGTTTTTCTTCAAGAATTTTTTTGGCGATGTCGAGGAGAGCAACCTTCGTGAAATGGGAAACCAGGCCCGGGTTGGCGCCGTGATCGACGATGGCCGTCGCGCCGTCCCGGGTTTTCCACGAAGCCATCATTTTGCGCAATTCCATGTGACGGGCATACAGCGTATACTGCGTCGGATCTTCTCGATGCGTGTCGCGATAGGGGTCCCACTCTTCGACGGAGGTGTTCACGTAGAGAACGTTGTGGTCGTGGCACCATTGAACGATGGCTTGGCAATCGATGTTCCAGGCTAGATCAATGATCATGTCGCCGGGGCCGACGTATTTGGCGAGCAGTGTTTTGTAGTTTTCTTCCGTGATCCGGTCGACGACGTATTTCACGCCGGCGTCAAGCGCTTCGCGAACCCGTTTGCGATTGTCGACGAAATCGAGGATCGTGATTTTTTGCGCAGGCATTTCGATCAGCTTGAGGGCGAGCGGGAGGGTGCACTGCGAGACGGATCCGCATCCGATGACGAGCAGCCGGCCTTCAAACTTCATGGTTTGTAAAACCTCCGATTTTTTTGATTTTTTTAAAAAATTACGTTCAAAAGTTGCGAGTATTATATACTGAGGGTTGGAAAAAAACCAATCGGATTATGAACGCAGAATGGCTTCTTCCAACTCAAAATACGCTTTGGCTCCGGGCGTTTTTTCTCGGCGTGTCTTCGGGGCTTTTTTGCGTGACTTCCTGCATTCCTTTCGTGGCTCCGTATCTGGTCATGAACCGGATGACCCTTCGGGAAGCGGATATCTCAATTCTGAAGTTCTTGGCGGGGCGCTGGGTCGGCTATTTGAGTCTCGGTTTTTTGCTGGGGGCGCTTGGCTCCAGGTTTGAGACGGCCGGCTTTAACCGGTGGCTCGGTCTTCTCATGGTGATCCCGGCGCTCGTTCTTTTGGCTGCGGCGGTGAAGTCTAATCGATCGGAATCGTGCGCCGGAAAATCCCCCGGACGCGCGACTCCTTTTTGGATGGGGCTTTTCATGGGCGCGAATCTTTGTCCTCCGTTTCTATTGTCGATGGGGGATGCGATGCGATCGGGGAGCGCCTTCCGCGGGGCCTTTTTTTTCTCGCTTTTTTTTCTGGGGACTTGCATCTATTTTTTGCCGTTTCGTTTTTTGGGTCTCATCGGTCGATCGAGGCCGCTACGTGTGGCGGCGCGGGCGAGCGCATGGGTTGTCGCGCTTCTTTTTCTTTTCCACGGATTTTATGATTTCTTTATGGGGGCGTCGTGAATTTTGATTTTCTGAAGAAACGTTTTATGCCTTGGATGGGGGCTCTCGTTTTTTTCTCGGCGATGAGCGTTCTGGCGGCGACGGCCGTGTGGGGCGGTAAAGCGGGAGGGGAGTCTTTGCATCCGGCGCTTTATTGGGAAGCTCTCAAGGAGGGCCTCGTGCGCTGTGTTCTTTGTCCGAATCGTTGCGTTCTTCAGGACGGTCAGATCGGGGCCTGCAAAGCCCGAAAAAACGTCCGTGGGAAACTTTATTCTCTCGTTTATGGAGTGGCGTCTTCCGTTCATTTGGATCCCATCGAAAAAAAGCCGTTTTATCATTTTCTTCCGGGATCGGGGGCCTATTCGGTGGGCACGACGGGATGCAATCTTCAGTGCAAATTTTGCCAAAACTGGCAGATTGCGCAGATCTTCCCCTGGCAGACCGAAAGCCGGTCGCTGCCGCCGGCCGAGCTCGTCGATGCGGCCGTTCGATTGGGTGCGCGTTCGATCGCGTTCACTTACAATGAGCCGACGATCGCTTATGAATATGTTTTGGACACGGCCAAGTTGGCCCGCGCCAAAGGGCTGAAGACGGTGTTGGTCAGCTCGGGATATATCAACCAGAAGCCTCTCGAAGAGTTGTTGCTTGATGTCGACGGATACAAGATCGACCTCAAAGGTTTCGAGGATCGGTTTTATCGCGATTTGACATCGGGAAGCTTGGCGCCCGTTCTCGAGGCTATCCAGACGATTCACCGGTCGGGGGTGTGGCTCGAAATCGTGAATCTCGTGATTCCGGGCGAAAACGATCGCGATGAAGAGATTCTCGCGCTTTCGAAATGGGTGAAGGAAAACTTAGGCGAAGACGTTCCTTTGCACTTCACGCGATTTCACCCTCAGTACAAACTGTTGAACAAGCCCCCGACTCCGTTCGAAACCCTTGCGCACGCGCGAAAACTGGCTCTGGGTGTGGGCCTGCGTTTCGTTTATACCGGAAATGCCGCGGACGAGGAGGGAGGCACGACGTATGACCCCGTGACCGGAGTGCCGTTGATTCGCCGCGTGGGTTTTTTCGTTACGGAAAACCGAGTGAATTCCGAAGGCGTGTCTCCGGACGGCACGCATCTTCCGGGGGTTTGGTCCTAAATTTTTTTTGCCCGTCTGAAGAGAATCCCGCTCGCGACGGCATTGATCACCGCCAAGATCAAAAGGGAATGGAGAAGGCCTACCCGCGGAATGAGGAGAAGCGGTACGGCAAAAACCCCCAGACACGAGCCAAAAAGATCAGCCGCATAAAGTCCTCCGATCGAAGCGACGCGGGCTCGGCTCAGCCGGCCGTATTCCAATCCTCCGAGAAGTCCCGCGAGACCCGCTGCCAAAATGAAGACGGTTTCGGTGGGCGCAAGGGCAAGCGCTCCGACCAGACCGATCGAAAAAAAGACCCAGAGCACGTGGAAAAAAGCGGCGTGTTTCAGGGCGTCCCGTTCGCCGGACGGAAATCGGAGAGCGGCTAACGAACCGACGCATAAACCCACCATCAACGAGGCGACGAGAATCGCCACCCGTTCGTAAAGAACTCCAAAATGGGTTTGATACGCCAAGAGAAGGATGCTTTCAACGAACATCATCGAGAGCCCTGCCGTGGCGAGAGCGGTTTCTGCGGCGCGATTCGACGACATTTTCTTCAAAAAAAAAGCGACGCTTCCCGCCGCACAGAGGACCAGGACGCCGGAGAAAACAGGAGCCGTTAAAAACCGCGATAGCGCCGGGTAAAAGCCGCTTAGGAAATAGAGAAGGCAGTAAAAATATCCGGAAGGCAACTCGTCGCGGTTTGGAGAGGCCTTCGATGTCTCCAATCTGCGTTCGGTGTCCGCGATCCGATCGCTGGTTAGACGGTATTTGAGGAGAGCCGGCGTCAAAAAGCGCGTATTCAAATGCTGGTTTTCAAAGCGTTCGACGAGGAGTTTCGTCTCAGGTATTTTTTTGAGGCGCCCGATCAGCAGAAGGTTTTCTTCGGGGAGGGCGAGAACGGACGCGAATACCGGTTTCATTGCTTTCCAAACGGAGGCATCGAAGTCGATGAGCTCCCGTCGAGGCTGATCGGGCGCGTAAGGCAACATAAGAGAAAAAACTCCCTCGGGCTCTAGATGGTTGCGGGCCAAGCGGAAGAATTCTTCGGTAAAGAAACGATTGAGAAGGGCCGTGGACGGCGCCGGCACATCGAGTATGATCGCGTCGAAGCGTCGCGTGTCTTGCCTGAGAAATGCGCGTAAATCATATCGAATAGCTTCCACGTCGCCGTTTTGCACGGAGGCCGCAAGGGACGGAATGCGTCGAAGGACCGCGTCGGTCATATCAGGATCGGTTTCGCCCCAAAGGACTTGATGGGGCCGGTAACGCAGCGCTTCTTCCACCAGACCGTCGGCTCCTCCTCCCAAAACGCAGATGGAGCGTGCCGTGGAAAGAAAAGACAGGGGGATATGAATCGCGGTTTCCGCTTTCTCGATGTTTTGACTCGATGAAGCGAGCGCTCCGTTTTCGTAGAAATTGATCTGGTTGCCCGTATGCGTGATTTCAAGATGGCCCGAGGGCGAATGGCAAGATTCCAGGAGTTTTTCGTTTTTCGGGAAACGCCATTGCAAGCTTTCTCGATCAAAGCGTTCGGCCGATCCGGTGAGTCCGTACAAAAAAATCAAGACCGCGAAGGAGAGGAAAAGGATCCGCGATCCGGCCCGACGCGACAAAAAAATCAAAGCGATGCATTGAAACGCGCAGACTACCGTAACCGAAAAGAGCTCGATGCGATGGGACAGGAAAAAAGTAAACAGGACTCCGGCTGCCGCAAACCCCAGTGATTCGGCACCATAGGCTTTGGAGCCCAAACCCGCGGTTTCTCGACCCAGTCGGATCGCCGCGGAAAACTGAGCACCCGTCACCAAACTCATCGGGGCCGGGATGAAGGCGGCGCACGTTAGCGCCCGCCCAAGATCCGGGATCTCGCCGCCAAGCCCCAGCCAGCCTCCGGGTGCGGCACGCATCCATAAAAAAGAGAGGAAGGTCGATAGGCCCAAGGACACTCCGAGGAGGTTTACGGGCACGGTATTCGGTACTTTCAGGCGATTGCCGGCAACGGCTCCGAGACCCGCCCAAAAAAGCCACGAGGCAATGATCAGATGTACGAAGAGTTCGTTCCCGTAAAACGTTCTGAAGAATCCCCGGACGAGCGTCATTTGCGCGCACAACGCCGCCGCCCCCAAGAAGAAGTAGTAGCCGAAACGTGTCATGCCGTTATCATGCCCCTCCGAGGTGACCGAATCAACCCTTTTGGCATTGCTTGGAAATTTCCTGCAGCTCCATTACAATAGATTCGTGAATGCGCGAACCCGTTTTTTGGCGTCCCTGACGCTCGTGTTTTTTTGCGGGCTTCCGTCTACCTGGGCCGATACCGTTGTGTTTCGGGACGGCCGGGTATGGACGGGAATCGTGCTCAGTCAGAATGAGCGGGTGGTTGAGCTCGATTTGGGTTTCGATGTGGCGCGCCTTGAACACGAGAAAATCGCTTGTATCGAGCGCTCCACGGAAAAAGAAGCGCGCCTGCTTCGGCAGCGGTTGGATCGCATCAAAAAAGAGTGCCAGAAACGCCGGGATGCCAATCGTCCGACGATTTATCCTTACGTGGAAAACGGGCGTCTTTTTGCGGATGCGCTGATTAACGGGAAGGTGAAGGCCAAGCTGCTCATGGATACGGGGTCTTCCGTGGTCGTTCTGTCGCCCGCCATTGCGCGACGTCTTGGGATCGACCCGCGCTCGGGAAAGTCCGTCGGTCTCACCATGGCGGACGGCCGCAAGCTTAAAACGCGCTGGGTGCGTTTGAACCGTGTGAAAGTCCAGGAGGCGCAGGCTTTTTTGGTCGAGGCCGCGGTTCTTTCGGAGGATATCCCCGAGGTGATCAAGTCCGACGGACTTTTGGGTATGAATTTCTTGAGTCGTTTCAACGTACGAATCAATGCCGGTGGTCCGGCCGAGAAAGGGAATACATGAGAAAAGTTCTTTTGGTGGAAGACAACGAGGATATTGCGTTGATTGTGACGAAGAAAATCGAGGAACATTACGAGGTTCGGTGGATCAAGAGCGGACTCGACCTGGTTTCGCATTTACGTACGCGCGAATCCGCCGACGCCGTCATTTTGGATCTCATGCTTCCCGGACGGAACGGGCACGAGCTTTTGAATGCGATCGGTACGTTCCTCCCGATGGCGAAGGTCTTCATTTTTAGTTCGCATGCCGAGTATGCCGAGCGGATCCCCCCGCATCTCATCGAAGGATTTTTTCTGAAAAGCGACATGGATAAAATGATCGAGACCTTGAGACGAGTCGTGCCTTAAGAAGACAGGAGCCCATGACTCTCGCCTTTGGCCGTCGGCATTCGGTCGAGCGGTTTGTTCTTCTGATTCCATCCTTTCTTTTCTTATCTTCGGTTGTTTCCGGGTGTACCCCGTCAAAACCCGCTCATGTCGACGTTTCGCGAAACGGCGAGGCGTTCGAGCTGCGCGTCGACGGCAAGCCGTTTTATATTCAAGGCGTCGGTCTGGGTGTGCCCATCGGGCGAAAAGGGGAAAATTATGTCGCGATGGCCAAGGAATTGGGAGCCAACGCGCTGCGTACTTGGGGTACGGATCAAGGGGATTCGCGTTATTTGAGGTTGGCCCGAAAATACGGGTTTTACGTCGATGCCGGTATCTGGCTGGATTATGTCGATCCGAAAAACAAGATCAGCTATAAACCCGGATTCGAATACCGGCGTCGCAAAGAACGAGAGATCATTCGATATGTGACGCGATTCAAGAGTCATCCTTCGATCCTCATGTGGAATATCGGCAATGAAGCCATGGCGATGACGCAGGATGAGCCGGCCAAGGTGGAGATCGCCGAATTTCTCGAGCAAATGATCCAACGGGTTCACCGGATCGACCCCCATCATCCCGTTGTTTATGCTTGCGCGGACACGCGCGAGTTCGCTCTTCTAAAAAAATATTGTCCCAGCCTCGACATCGTCGGCGTCAATAATTACGGAAGTCCCATTATGGTGCAAAGCCGGTGGATCGAGGCCGGGTTCTCCATTCCGTATCTGTTTACCGAGTTTGGCCATCTGGGGCCGTGGGATAGGCCCAAAAACGAAACGGGAGCTTTCATTGAAGCTTCGGACGAAACCAAAGCCCAGCAATACCGCAATCACTGGAATCTGACGCGAGAACGCCGGGGCCACAACTTGGGCGGCTTCGTGTTTCACTTGGGCGAGACCACCCAAGAGTCGATGAGCTACTGGAACATCAATCACCATGCGTTGCGGAAGGAACCGTTCCTGGTGATGCAAAAGCTCTATCTCCGGTTGCCGACTACGCGTCATGCACCCAAGATCCGTTCTTTTGAAGGGGTTCCCGAAGCGGCGAAGACGGGGGAGAGGGTAGCGGTCGAAGTCGGCGCACAGCCTGGAGGTGACGCGAGGGGGCTGGTCTATCGTTATTTTGTGAGCACCTCTATCGAGGGTCCGTCGGGGTATTACGTCAACAAAGAGATTCCCGTTGCCGTTCGGGCGAAAGGACCGCGTGCCGAGATCGGACTTCCGTCGATTCCGGGAAAGTATCGTGTCTATGCGCTCATTGAGGATGCCTCCGGGTGCGCCGCCATTCAGAACAGAGCCGTCGAACTTTCATGAAACATTTGGGATTTTGAACGGAGTCGATTTATAATGGGACAAATGCGGGAGTTCTCAGTGAGAAAAACAGCCATCTTCGTTTTATTCTTTTTATTTCCTTGTTTTGCTTGGGCGGCGACCGCCGAAGACCCCGTCGCTCTTAAGACGCGCGGCAACAACGACGTGATCGTCGCGACGCAGCTGGTCAAACAGGCCGATACGCTTTTAAAGGACGGACTCAGTCCCGATTCCATGAAGGCCGCCGCGGCGTTATACGCGCAAGCGGGGCCCTTATTTGAAAAAGCTCTCAAAGCCTATGTCCAGCTCGGTCCCGATTATGTTTCCGCCGATGAGATCAAAGCGTGTCAAAACGGCATGAAATATTGTATGAATTCGCTCAAACAGCTTCGTGAGCACATGCCAGAAGTCTTGCGGGCACGAGGTTGAAGGGCTCGGAGGCTCGTCTGTGCTCAGACCTCTCATGATTTTGGCGCTCGCCGTCTTTTTGTTTGCTCCAGCGTTTGCCGAGGACTCGGACACGGTTATTCGTCGGAACATCACGCCGACTTCTCTGGCTTCCGTCGACCGGCCTTCGGGTTTTCGGGAGAGACCGCCCGGGTATCGCGAATTGCCTCTGGGCTATCGCGAAAAGCCCTGGGATTATCTGTCGACGCCTTACGGATTCCGTGAGACGCCGCCCAATTTTAATTTTCCGACGCGGAATTACCGGGACAATCCGCCGAATTTCACCGAAAAAGACAATCATCCGCTCGTCAATAAAGATCCGGAGAACCAGATCACTCAGGACGGCCATCCCCAGCGAAACAGCGAGGAAGAGTTCCGGCTATCGCTCGAGGATGTAAACAGGAAAGAGAACCCATAGCGGTTTGAACGGGGAGGATCGCGACTCATGATCGAGGCCATGGAAATCAGATTGGGTGACGTGTTGAGCATCGAAGGGGCGCCGTGCAAGGTCATTTCTCAGGAAATCCGCGGAACCGGCAAATTCGGAAAGACGGTCCATCTCAAGCTGAAGAATTTACGGGACGGCCACGTCGCCGAGAAGAGCCTGAGGGCCGAGGAGAAGGCCCAAGACGTGGAAGTTCATCAAATCAAGCTTCAGTATCTTTATCGCGACGGAGAGGACTACGTGTTCATGAATCTGCAGACGTACGAGCAGCTTTCGATGCCTTCGAAGGCCATCGGCCGTCAGGAAATTTTTTTGAAGGAAAATGCGGAGATTGCCGGTCTTTTTGAGGGAGAGCAGCCTCTCAGCATCGACTTTCCGAAAACAGTCGAGCTGAAGATCGTTTCGGCGCCTCCCGGCGTTAAAGGCCAGGCGGACACCACCTATAAAGAGGTCGAGCTCGAGAACGGACTCAAGGTTTTGGCTCCGCAGTTTGTCAAAGAGGGCGAGGTCGTGCGCGTGGACACGGAAAATTTGACTTATTTGGACCGGGTTCCGATCCGGACCATGGGCGGCGGGAAGACTCAGTCGTCCGGCGAAAATACTTAAGCACGGAATTCGCCATCTTGAAACCCGATTCCAAGAGTTCGGATTTGCTCCTGTTTGCCCCGGCCGTCTTTCTCTGGGCCGTCGTGGTCTTTGTCGTCGCGATTCTTTCGCATGATAATTTTCCTTCCAATCCGACCTTTGTGATCGGCGCTCACAAATTTTTCCCTCCGGAAGACAAGTATTTTACGCCCCTCATGCGGTTCGACGCGTTGCACTACCTGGCCATCGCGAATGCGGGTTACAAATCCGCCTACCCGGGCCTGAAGGCATTTTTGCCTCTTTTTTGCCTGACGGTCCACATTACCGTAAAACCTTTTCT
>Ga0172375_10010501_pt1 | contig 12001 bp, 7 predicted proteins | sample LakKiv1m_FD_114537 | JGI IMG/M metagenome (GOLD analysis project Ga0172375, IMG submission 114537) | Freshwater microbial communities from Kabuno Bay, South-Kivu, Congo - kab_092012_11.1m | ecosystem: Environmental > Aquatic > Freshwater > Lake | place: Democratic Republic of the Congo... | reverse complement strand
CTATCAACGCCAAATCCAAATAAAGTCAGGGTTTCGTCATGATATCCAATGATCATGGATACGATACCTTCAACTATATTATAAAAAATGGTGAATAAACTTAAATGAAAAGCTTTCCTGAATACTTTACTTTCGTGTTCCAAGACAAATGAGTGAAAAATATGTCAGCTCTTCTTCCCCAGATCTGCAACCTTTTGACCCATTTCACTGAGCTTTGAACTTACCGAATTGATGAGTGACTGTACATTTTCAACCTTCTTCAGAAACTCTTTACTTCCCTCTTCATTCTCCTTTTTGATCTTGCTCAGTCCATCTTTGATCTGTTGTTCCAGGTTGTGTGATCTTTCGGTCAGAAGGGTCTGGAGATCCTTGTCAACATGGGCAATGTTGTCATTTACGGCAGCAAGCCGGTCGCCGGTTTCCTTCTTCATTGCCGACAGTTCATTTTGTGATTGTTCAATACTGATCCTTATCTCTGCAACCCGTTTCTCACGTTCTTCACGCTGTGCCTTCATTTTCTCAAGCAATCCGGTTTCCGATTTTTCAATCATAGCCCTGAGTTCTGAGATACGCTGTTCGCGTTCTTCCCGCTGGGCTCTCATTTTATCGAGAAGTTCCTCCCGGTCTTTATGATGGGTTTTATGATGCATCCACCAGCGCAAGGCTATTACAATGACCAGTAGTATCACGAATACTATCAAACCGATACATTGAAGATTTAAAGAATGCCTGAGCTCAGTAATATCCTGTTCAATATTTAAGAGTCTTCCCGAATAGGAAATTACGGTGTCACGGGCTGCTTTGGCAATAGAATCATGAGTTGCGAGGTCCAGATGCTCAACAGCTTCCGCCTCATTCATTTTTGCAACTGATTTCTGAACACCGCTGACCTGTTGTTTCAGACGTGCATTTTCCTTTTCGACCTTGTTGACCTTCTGGCGTACCTGTTCCAGATCCTGCGCTTCTTTTGCGGTTTGGGCAAAAAGAAATAAGGGAATTATCAGCGCAATAATTCCTGCGTAAATTTTTTTCATTTTATTAAGGGATTTACTTTATTGATTTTCAAAGATATAATAATCTTCCATCGAAGTCAAGTAAATGCTGATATTTTTAAGGATAATAGTACCGGATCAGAGACCGCCTTTTAGAAATTTAAAGATCATTTCGGTTTCTCCCGGGGTTGTCTTTGACCTTAATTTCATCGAATCAAGGATACCTTTCCACCGCGTTTCAGAGAACTGACGGGGCAGGTACAACTGATGACAACTCCCGCAATGGTTAATGAAGAGTTGCCGTCCATGCTGTAAATCTTCAAGTTTAATACCTGAAACTGCCGCTGTTTCAGCAGTTGGTCGATATAAGGCAGGAACGCAGGCAATAATGAAAACAATGACCAGGATTATGATTATTTTATTCATTTTTACGGCTAAAGCAAATATGAAAAGATAACACGTGCCTGGTACCTTTCATATTCATCAAGGTTAAGATTCCGGTCTGGTGACATTCCCCTGAGACCTGAGATCTGAGTCATGAAAGTAACATTGATCCAGAAGTCATGTCTTGCCCATGAAAGGGTAGGTCCTGCATATAAAGCGGAATTAGCCCAGCTGTTATTCTCGTAAACATTCGGATTCCTGATCTCGGCTCCTATGGTAAATCCCTTACCGAGCGAAATCCCGATTCCGTAATTAAATTCGAATTTATACTCGATCCCTGCCTTTATTTCATTGTTCTTAGGTTTCCACTTCCATTCCGGCTCAAAAACTAGATTCAGAGCCTGGGTCACCCTGCCGATTTTTTTATCAAGGATCACTTTTGCCTCGAGCTCAAGTTCTGTTGTTCCTATTGTCAACTCTCCGTAAAGTCAGGATCCCAAAATATCGGCGACAGGATCACTGAGCTTGATTTTCCATTAATTTGAAAAACTGAATTCTGTTTCACTTTCAATGGAAGGAATTGTATCTTCAACGATTTCCGACGATTGTGAAGTAAGATTTAAATAAAAGGCTGTATTATATTTTCGCTATTTCGCTATTTATCTGACTACTCCCATCTCATCAAGTAAAAATCCGGCTTTCCCAACTTTCTCGGTTATGAACAGTACATAATGAATATCCACGTTAATGCATCGCTGAAGCGCATAATCATACTGCCAGTCGCTTATCATTGATTCATAGTTGCCGTCGAAAGCTACGCCGCATATCTCTCCTTTTGCATTTAAAACCGGACTTCCACTATTACCTCCTGTAATATCGCATTGATTCAGGAAGGCCACCGGAACATCTTTCAATGCAGGATTGAACCATTTACCGAGGTCTTTTTTGTTATAAAGGTCAGCCAGCTGGGCAGGGGCATTGAAAGGCTCAATATCGGTGTTCTTTTCAACCACGCCTTCAAGAGTGGTAAAAGGATAATACCACACTGCATCTGCGGGGCGGTATCCCCTGACCTTGCCCCAGGTAAAGCGTTTGGTGCCATTAGCGTCAGGATACATGTTGGTGCCTTTCCATTCATATAAGCCATCCAGGTAAACCTTGCGTATATCGGTGACGTTGGCGGCAAATTTCTCGTTAGTATTTTGGATCTCGGTCGCTATCGGATCGATGCTAAAAGCCATATTTATAAATGGATCATTCAGATCCTTTAGTTCCTTTGTAGATTTTTTAAAGAGGGACTTCGCAAAATTCATATCTACCAGTTTGGATGCTTTGAATGCTTTATCCACGAACTGTTCGACCGTGTTTGAATGGTCATTGAAAATATATTCCAATCCTGTAATCCTTTGGTTATGCGGCAATTCGTTTGCCATTTTCAGTGTGCGAACCATCAGGGCTTTTTCCACAGGTTCGAAATAATTGGCATAAGTGTATTGCAGTCCTTCAATATTCTGGTCGATTGCTTCCTCCGAGAATCCCGGTTTCCTTTCGTCTTCAGGCTTCTCCCTTTCCTGGGCGAAATAAATACTTTGCTGGGCAACAGACAATGGAGTACCTGACAAACCCTGAAGTATTCCAAAAACATTATCCCTGTCCTTTGTGCCTTCAAGCACAACGTATTCTGCTTTCTCCTTTGAAAGGATATCTGCGTACTTTGTCTTAGTCCCGGGCTTGCCGTTTGCCCACTTTACGAATTCCTTTTCGAATTCCAGTTTCTTTTCGTAGAAATGGGTTTTCTTCATACCGTCGACTTTTCCCTGGTAATTTTTCATTACGTTTGCCAGACCTTTTGTCAGGCTGGCTACCTTTAGCTGGCCTTCATGATTGCCTTTCGTAAGCTGATCGCACAGGTCGATAATCTCCTGAAAATTTTTGATTGCAAAGGGATAATTATTATGTTCGTTCCAATAAACCGAGGTTGATGAACGGTAACGGGTTGTCTGACCGGGATATCCGATGATGAAATTAAAATCGCCATCCTTAAGGAAATCCTTAGCTACTTTCAGCCATACTTTCGGATGATAGGGTACATTATCTGTGGCGTACTCTTTTCCGCTTCCGTCGGAGGCGCAATAAACCCTGAGGAAGGAAAAGTCGCCCGTATGTCGCGGCCACATCCAGTTGTCGGTCTCTCCTCCGTAATTTCCAATGGAGCTAGGTGGAGCATAAACGATACGGATATCCTTGAATATCTTGTGAATATATAGGATATATTGCTTGCCGTTGTACATCTGTGACACCGAAGCGTCAAGATCATCTTTGTCTTTGGTGATGGCATCAGTCATCTTTGAGATCTTTTCATTGATCTTTTTATTCTTTTCCGTTGGATCAGTGATCCCTTTTGCAGCTTCAAGCACCTCACCGGTTACATCTTTCATTTCAAGGAGTAGTTTTGCCTTGTATCCCGGAGCTTTGATCTCATCGCTGCGTTTGGTTGCCAGAAAACCGTTGATCAGGTAATCGCTGTTAACGCTCGAGGCTCTCTGAAGGGCAGTAAACGCAACATGATGATTTGTAATGAGCAATCCGTCTTTGGAAACAAAGGATGCGGTGCCGCCTCCCAATTGAACGATCGCGTCGGAGACGGACGGTTTATCTTTGCTGTAAACATCGCTGACACCGATTTGCAGGCCTTTCTTGTTCAGATCAAGTTGGTTGATCTGAGTAAGCAGCCACATTCCTTCCTGTGCATGCAATTGCAGAATGAATGCAAATAATAATAAAATTCCAAGTGTTGATTTTTTCATACTGACCTCCTGTTTGTGGATAAATGTTAATGAATATTAATGGATTTGTCGTCTTTTTTCCCGGAAAGTTACAATTGCGTGTATTTAAAATCAAATACATTCGTTGATCATATCCAAAATCTCGACATCCCAGTAATTATTCTCTTTTTAGGAAATTTAATAGAACCTCTGTTTTTAACTAAATCTATGCAAGTGTGTTTATGGCTGATAAAATTATTATCGGCCATAAACAATGCCAATAAGAATAAGAAGAGATGAAATTTTGTCCGTATCCAATTGCAGGGTGGCAAAGATACAGGTGAAGGGAAACACCGACGCCGGTTCTCTAAAATACGATACTGATGCTTTTTGAGATCCCTTCTCCGGTAACGGTAACCACATCTTTAACACTCTGTGCCCCGCCCGGGACGTATAAACTTATCATCCCGTTCGCGGTAAAGGTTTTCGTGTCCGAGTTTGTATATTGATCGGATCCGACGATGGAAATCGTGACCTGTGTTCCTGTGGAGTTTGGACAAATAATCTCGGCATAAGCCGTATATCCTTCCTGAGGTGCGGGATCCAAAGGCGCCGTACGCAGATTTGAGATGTCGAAACTTCCACCTACATCAACCAGATAAGTCTGGGGATTGGCCGGATCGAATGTCTGACCGGCAGGAGTAAATGCAGGACTACCCGGAACATTGACTGTCACGGTGAAAGAATACCCACCTTTGGGATCAGTATAGAGGAGGTTTGCAAGCTTACATAATTCTGCAATATCTTGTTTTCCGGCGAACTTGCATAGGGCATCAAGTGCACCGATCGACTTGGAACACATTGCCTTTATTTTCTCACCATCGGGACCTCCGGGAAATGATGCGGCAATTTCATCCGCCAGGAACTTACAAACCTGTGTCGCGATACCGGTCCCAAACATTGAAACAAAATTATATTGTGAACAAACATTCTTCACTACCTCTCCAACCTTATCACATTGTTGTTCATAATTTGCCGGCGGCTCACCCGACTTCGGGATGTTGGTAGAATAAAAACCATTTCCGATATTTTTGCATGGGAATGATGATGTGCCCAGCTTTGGAGTCACATTCATTACAACGGTAGCGTTGGTCACATCCATGCCACATTTTACTACGTGGAAAATCATGGCATTTTCTTCAGCTGGTTTCAATGGATTCGGCTGACTTTTTGGTAGATCAGCTACGACTGATTCCAACCGAACTGCCTTCCTTATATTTTCAGGTGGTTGACCGTCACCCGTGTTTGATGACTTCCCGCCTTTCAGGTCTATCGGAATGATCACCTGAACTTCCCCTGAAGGAGATATGGCTTTTAATCTCATCGTAGAATCGTTATTCCATATGTATTCAAACACGGTTCCGTTAGGAGTAAGTTGGCTGACAGGCATCATATTGTCGTCGAGAGTGAGCAAAAAATTGCCTTCAAGGTCGGGAAAATTAACATTGACATTCCTGATTACCAGGGGCATACCATTTATATCCTTGGTGCCGGAATAGGTAACCATCATCCCATCCTCATATGTAAGCTGAAGAAGAGTAGGATCGGTCGGATTTGTATAAACATCTATTGTAAATTCACCTGTATCGGGTGTGCTTGAATCATTTTTGGGACAGCTTGTAAGAAGCACAAGAAATGCCCCCGCAGTTAAGAAGGTAAAAATTTTTTTCATAGGTTCTGGGTTTTAGCGCGTTAAATATATATTAAAAAACAATTCAAATCAAAAAAAATCGATTTGCCCAATTTTCTATATTTGTATCTTAAAATATATTTTGATCAGTCAAAATATCTAAATAAAACTCAAAATCACATACTTTATGAAAAAAATTATTGCCTCATTAATGGTTATGCTTGTAATTACAAGTATTAGCCTGCAGGCCCAGAAGGCATACAAATATGACACTGTTGCCGGCGACCCGATCAAGGTAAGGATATACACTCTTGCCAATGGACTGAAGGTTTACCTCACTGTATATAAAGATGCCCCGCGTATCCAGACGGCAATCGCAGTAAGGACAGGGAGTAAAAATGATCCTTCCGATAACACGGGTTTGTCGCATTACCTTGAGCACATCATGTTCAAGGGTACCGATGATTTCGGAACAAAGGATTATTTAAAGGAAAAGCCATATCTCGATCAGATCGAATATAAGTTTGAAGTCTATAAGAAAACCACCGATTCGGTTTTCCGTAAGAAGATCTACCATGAGATCGACAGTCTCTCCGGTGTCGCTGCAACTTACGCCATTGCAAACGAATATGATAAATTACTCGCAGTGATTGGGGCAAAGGGAACCAATGCCTTCACATCATTCGAAGAGACGGTTTATATAAACGACATCCCTTCTAATAAAGTAGACCCTTGGCTTGAAATAGAACAGGAAAGATTCAAAGATCCCGTTTTCCGCATCTTTCATACAGAGCTCGAAACTGTATATGAAGAGAAAAACATCAGCCTGGATTCCGATGACGATAAAGTGTTTGAAGCCCTTTTCCTGGGTCTCTTTCCGACCAATACCTATGGTACCCAAACTACACTCGGTACGGTTGAACACCTTAAGAACCCTTCCATTACCTCGCTGAAAAAATACTTTTCCGAACGTTATGTACCGAATAACATGGCCATCCTGATGTCGGGGGATTTTAATCCGGAGGAGGTGATCAGAAAAATTGACGCCACTTTCGGTCAGTTTCCTTCAAAACCTGTCCAGCCGTACGTTCCATCCATTGAAAAGCCAATCACAGCCCCGGTAATAAGGGATGTCATAGGCCCTGATGCAGAATCGGTCACTATTGGTTACCGCATGGGTGGTGCCAATACGAAAGATGCCGACCTGGTTACTATCGTTAACAAGATCCTTAGCAACAGTACAGCCGGTTTGATGGACCTTAATCTTAACCAGGCTCAGAAGGTATTGAAAGCCGATGCATTTTCTTATATCCTGAAAGATTATTCCGTAAATATTTTCTCGGGAAAAGCCAAAGAAGGCCAGTCGCTTGAAGAGGTCAAAGATCTTATTTTAGGGCAGATCAACCTGGTTAGAATGGGTGAGTTCCCCGACTGGCTCCTCCCTGCCATAATCAATGACCTTAAACTCAGCGAGATTAAAACTTCAGAAAGCAACTCGGGTAGGGTGTTCGGTATGCTGAATGGATTCATCCAGGAGATTCCGCGTATTGATGTCGTAAGAAACATTGAACGTCTTTCACGGATCACCAAAAAAGATATTATTGATTATGCTAACCAGGTCTATGGGAATAATTACGTGATCGTTTATAAACGCAATGGTGTCGCACCTTTGGTTAAGAAAATTGTTAAACCGCAGATTACGCCGGTTACAATGAACCGCGATGTAGAATCTGAATTTCTGAAAAAGATCATTGCCGAACCAACTAAAGTCATTGAACCCGTTTTTATTGACTATGACAAGGATATTAAAAAATTCACCATAAAGAATAACATTCCGGTACTTTATAAAGCCAATACGGAAAATCAAACCTTCTCCGTCTATTATTTTTTTCAGATGGGAACCAATGCAAACCCCGAATATAATATCGCACTTGATTATCTTAAATACCTGGGAACATCTAAATATACCCCAAAACAGATACAGGAAGAGTTTTATAAACTTGGTTGTTCACTGAATGTCAACAGTTCTGATATGGAGGTATGGGTCTCCCTGAACGGATTAAACGAAAATATGTCAAAGTCCTTGGCTCTGTTTGAAGAGTTGCTTTCCGATGCCCAGGTCAACGGACCGGCTCTTAAAAACCTGGTTGCCGATATCAAAAAACGACGGGCCGACGATAAGTTGCAGAAACAAACAATTCTCTGGCAAGCAATGTATAACTATGGCGTTTACGGTCAAAAATCTCCCTTTACCAATATTCTGTCTGATACGGACCTGGATGCATTGAAAGCTGAGGAATTGATCGGCCTGATAAAGGGACTGAACAGTTACAAGCATAAGGTCCTTTATTACGGTCCTTTATCTGTTCCAGGTCTGACAATCGTTTTAGACAAGGAACACAAAGTACCGGCCACCCTGAAACCGGTTCCGGAAGCAAAGAAATTTGAACAGAAAGATAATCCCGGAACCCAGGTCTACGCGGTTAACTATGATATGAAACAGGTTGAGATCATGATGCTTTCGAAGTCGGATAAATACAACAAAGCCATGGTACCCGTGGTACGATTATTCAACGAATATTTCGGGGGAAGCATGAACTCTGTCGTTTTCCAGGAGATCCGTGAATCAAAAGGTCTCGCGTATAGCGCTTACGGCGGATACCGTGCCCCGGTGCAACCATACCAGAATTATTATTTGTTTGCCTATGTCGGGACACAGATCGACAAACTGCCGGAAGCTTTGAAAGCCATGATGGGTCTCTTTAATAATATGCCGGAAAGTGAAAAATCCCTTGGCTCAGCAAAAGAAGCCATTATCAACAAGATCCGGACAGAAAGGATCACCAAAGCTCAGGTTTTGTTCAACTATATAAATGCCCAGAAGTTCGGGCTGACTTACGATATCCGTAAGGATGTTTTTGAGAAAGTTCCAACTATGACGTTTGCCGACCTGAAAGTTTTCGGCGATAAATATCTTAAGAATAAGAATTATAACATCATGGTACTGGGCAATAAGGCCGGGTTGGATGTGAAGACCCTTGAATCATATGGAAATGTCAATTACCTCGATTTAAAAGATGTCTTTGGATATTAAAATGGAGGCCTGCTGATAGCAGGAAAAGCAGATGTTTGAAAATTTATCGTTACTAAGTCTTCAGCAATACTGGTGGGTGATCGTCTCCCTTCTCGGGAGCCTGCTGATATTCCTGATGTTCGTCCAGGGAGGGCAGACACTTATCTTTTCTTTGGGCAAAACGGAAATGGAACGTAAAATTCTTATTAATACACTTGGACGAAAATGGGAGTTTACTTTCACAACGCTGGTAACTTTTGGAGGCGCTTTTTTTGCTTCGTTTCCACTATTCTATTCGACAAGTTTCGGGGGAGCCTATTGGGTCTGGATAGCGATTCTTTTCTGCTTTATCATCCAGGCTGTCGCTTTTGAGTTCCGTACGAAACCCGCCAATTTTCTTGGACAAAGAACCTATGAAGTTTTTCTGTTGATCAACGGGGCTTTGGGAACAATTCTCATAGGGGCGGCGGTCTCAACCTTCTTCACCGGGTCGATGTTTTCTGTGAATAAGTTGAACCTTGCCGACCTTCAGGGAGGAAGCTTGGCAATCTCCCGTTGGGAAGGCCCGGCTCATGGACTGGAAGCGATATTGAATTGGCGTAATGTTGCTCTCGGACTGGCTGTTTTCTTCCTTGCCCGTATTCTTGGGATCCTATATTTTCTGAATTCGGTTAATGATGTTAATATCACCGGAAGATCGAAAAAACAACTGATCTTTAATGTCATTCCCTTCCTTGTATTTTTCCTTGCTTATGTATTCGCCCTGTTTTCTTCGAAGGGTTTTGGCGTAGATCCGGTTTCCGGAACGGTTTTCATTGAAGACTTTAAATACCTGAACAACCTGTTACAGATGCCTGTCATACTGATCCTCTTCCTGACGGGCGTCATCCTGGTGTTGACGGGTATAGGTTGTGCCTTATTTTTCTTTTTAAAGAATGGATCGAAAGGGATATGGTTTGCGGGGATCGGAACGGTTTTCACGGTAATGGCGCTATTCCTGATCGCCGGGTTTAACCATACGGCATTTTATCCATCGACCTTTGATTTGCAAAGCTCGCTTACCATCCAAAACAGTTCGTCGAGCCGTTATACCCTCACGGTCATGAGTTATGTTTCACTACTTGTACCGTTTGTTCTGGCTTATATCATATATGCCTGGCGATCGATCAACCTGGAAAAGATCGATGCCGCTGAAATGGAAACCGGATCACATACATACTAAAAGGAATACGTTATGTACTGGACTTCGATTCTTGAATTTCTTCTATGGCCTATAATCATATATTTTTCTTACCGGATCATAATATTCGCTGTAAGAAGCTACGAGAAAAAATTTAAGATTTAGTGGTTAGGTTGATCACATGTGCGGTAAAATAGCCACTTACTCCCCCGATGAAGATCGCCGGGGCAAAGGTACCTCCGATCCCTCCGCTTCCCTGGGTCACCGCCATGGCAATGACCTTCAACAGGATCAGCACAAACTGCCGGTGCCTGATATGACGCAACCGCCAGGCAAGGATTCTCCCGGTAAAGGTGTTTGGTGATATGAGCCTACAAATATCAGATAGTTTGGAATTCTGTTTAGATATTCACTGCCCACATGAACTGAAAACCCCAGTTGGAGGTTAAAGGAAAAAACATTGTTCGCAAGCCCAGCTCGAAGGGATAAAGAAAACGCAGAATGTGCAGGTCGGCGGTGAGTTCCGCGCCGGCAGTCATATAACGGTTAAGGTGGTCGGGATCCCACCCTTCAGCCCAATCGTAAAAAAGATTCAGTTTGAAACGCTTGAAATAGAGGACGGAGCCTGCGCTGAAATCGGGATAGAACAAGGGGAATTTATAATTGAAGCCGAGGGATAACAACTCCTGGTCGCTGGCACCGGTATAACCCCTGGGATAGTTGATAATATCGGAGAAGGCATAGGAAATATCACTGTTTTCCCATTTCTGTTCATATCCGCCATAGATCCAGATCCCGTGGTGACGGAACATCCCGGGAAAATACAAGTTGAGGTTGGTTCCGAAAATGGAACCTATGTTATTGCCCCTGAATGGAGAATTACGGAAAATCACTTCAAGGGCTTGTCCCCACCTGGGATAAAGATCCTTGGTGCTGGAACGCAGGTATTGTGCCGCATAGAGGCGGTAATCCATAGTCGGTATCAATCCATCGGTGAAATGATGGGGAGTAGAAGAATTTTTAACAACATTGATGAGCGATGTGCCGATGGATGGCTGAACGGAACGGTTATACTTGCCATGAGAGAAGTTCCACGGGATGCTGATGGTCGCCTGGAAATTAGTCTCCTGCCAGGTGAACCGCCGGAGCTCGCTGGTGCCCTGGATCATTGCATTGGCAGCACGGTTACCAATGGAAAACCGGAAATCGAATACCGGATACCAGCCCTGGTAGCTCAGGTTGGCAAAGAACATTCCTGTCATCTCATTGAGATTATACTGCCATCCGGCTGAAGCAAGGGTAGTACTCAGAACATTCTGCATTATTACTGAAACACCGGGATGAACCGTATAGTTGTTGAAATCGATACTGGCAGGAGCCCAGCTATGTGGATTAAAAAGGTTTCCGATTTTTGAGTACTTTTTTGACTCAAAAATTTTTCCCCGGATGGTGTCCCGTGCCAGGTCATAATCGTCGGACCGGTTCATCTTATAAATTCTCCGTAACAACACGCTGTCCTGGATATTTGCCTTCTCCTGTTTCGACAAAACTTCGGCCAGCCGGATGGAAAGGTCAGTGATCTTGCTGATCGGTATCCAACGGGTGGTATCGACTTCAGCTTCCACAACCATGAGTCCGTCGGAGGTATACTCGGAATAAAGCAGGAATTTTTTATCGGAGGAAAAATCGGGATCCAGGCAAGCGAACTTACCTGAGGTGATCTGGAATTTTTCGCTGGTCAGGGTATCGACCGCATAAAGATTCTCAATGCCTGAATAATCAGCACTGAAGATAATATGCCTGTTATGGAAATAGGCAGGACCGTTGAACTCCTGGTACTCGAATGGCAATATGTACCGGATGCTGCCGGTTTTGACATCCAGAACTGCAATGGTCTCGCCTTTTTCATTCAACAGG
>Ga0172375_10010500_pt1 | contig 12001 bp, 7 predicted proteins | sample LakKiv1m_FD_114537 | JGI IMG/M metagenome (GOLD analysis project Ga0172375, IMG submission 114537) | Freshwater microbial communities from Kabuno Bay, South-Kivu, Congo - kab_092012_11.1m | ecosystem: Environmental > Aquatic > Freshwater > Lake | place: Democratic Republic of the Congo... | reverse complement strand
TGATCTCAGCTATTCTTTTGTTATTCCGCCAGAAATGGAGGATGTCAATCAACCGCAGTGCCGAAGCCATGACCATCTTTGCCGTTATCTGTGCAGCATTATTTCCCGGTATCCACATGGGAAGGATTTGGCTGGCATATTGGGTGTTGCCATTGCCCAACCAGTTTGGTTCATTATGGGTGAATTTTAACTCTCCACTGCTGTGGGATGTATTCGCCATCTCAACTTACTTCACCGTTTCATTGGTTTTCTGGTATATGGGGCTTATTCCCGACTTTGGAACTGTGCGCGATAAATTTGCAAGAATGTCAAAACCCCTGTTGAGCAAAGTTTACAACCTATTAAGTTTCGGCTGGAGCGGAAACGCACGCGCTTGGCACAGGTTTGAAGAGCTTTCATTGGTGCTTGCAGGGCTTTCAACTCCCCTGGTGCTTTCAGTTCATACCATTGTATCTATGGACTTCGCCACTTCGGTAATACCCGGATGGCACACCACCATTTTCCCGCCCTACTTCGTTGCCGGTGCTATCTTTTCAGGTTTCGCAATGGTTTTAACGCTGATGTTGATAGCGAGAAAGACATTAAACCTTGAACATTACATCACCCGCAACCACGTTGAGTCAATGAACAAGATCATCATCCTCACAGGTTCTATTGTGGGCGTTGCATACCTCACAGAGCTTTTCATATCCTGGTATTCAGGCGTGGAATATGAGCAATATGCTTTCCTCAACAGGGCAAGCGGACCCTACTGGTGGGCATACTGGAGCATGATGACCTGTAACGTTATCACACCGCAGCTTTTCTGGTTTAAAAAAATCCGCAGAAGTTTTGTGGCTACGTTTATCATCTCCATTTTCGTGAACATCGGGATGTGGTTCGAGCGTTTTGTGATCATCGTTACCTCGCTCCACCGTGATTACCTGCCGTCAAGCTGGACCATGTTCCACCCCACCTTTGTTGACATCGGAATTTTTATCGGAACAATCGGAATTTTCTTTACACTTTTCCTGTTGTTCTGTCGCGCCTTCCCTGTAATAGCAATGGCAGAGTTGAAATCAATTTTAAAATCGTCAGGTTCTAAGTATAAAAAGTAATTAAGATATTAAGTTAAATAGGGTAATTAAGGTATTATGTTAAATAAGTTGATTAAGGTATTAAGTTAAATAGGATAATTAAGGGGATGCAAATCCTCAATTACCTTAAATACCTCAATTAACCAATCAACAAAACAAAGAATGAGTAAAAAAATTATTTACGGATTGTTTGATGACGAAGAGGTGCTCCTGAAGTCAGCCAAAGACATGGTGAGCAAAGGAGTGAGAATTAAAGATGTCTTTTCACCTTTTCCCATTCATGGCATTGACCCGGTTATTGGCGTTCCGCGCACCCGTCTCGCTATCATGTCTTTTATTTATGGCGCAATTGGTCTTTCTTTAGCCTGGCTGATGATGGGCTATATGATTATTTATGACTGGCCCATGGATATTGGAGGTAAGCCCAGCCAGTATTTTTTCATGAACCTGCCAAGTTTTATCCCTATCTCTTTTGAGATGACCGTATTTTGCGCGGCACATGGAATGGCGCTTACTTATCTTATTGTTAACCGCCTTTATCCCGGACAAACGCCAAAAAATCCCGACCCCAGAACAACGGATGATAAGTTTATGGTGCAGATTAATATAAGCGAAAACAAAAAATCTGCTGAAGAAATAAAATCAATGTTGAGTTCAACAGGTGCAATTGAAATAACTGAGAAATGAAAATAGGAAAATACAGCACAACCTCCATAGCAGCCGCAGCTTTTAGCTTCATGATCGTTCTCTCTTCATGCAGGAAAGATGTGAACAGCCCGGGATATGAATATATGCCTGACATGTATCGCTCGCCTTCTTATGAAACGTATTCGGCAAACCCGAATTTCACTGACAGCATGAGCGCACGGCTGCCCGTTGCAGGAACTATTTCTCGCGGAGAAAATCCTTATGCGGCAAACCTTATCAATGATATGCCTTTCAATTATGAGAACAGTAAGGAAGGATATGAGAAAGCAGGAGCAGAACTGACAAACCCCATTGAGGCTACACCACAAGTGTTGGCTGAAGGAAAGGTATTGTATGAGAAATATTGTTTACACTGCCACGGAGCAACCGGTCAGGCTGACGGGAAAACAGTTACCGCAGGTCAGTTTCCTCCTCCTCCTTCTTATTCAACAGGCATTTCTTCAAGAGGCGGAGCAGTGAAAGATTTAACAGCAGGTAAAATATTCCACACCATCACTTATGGCGTGAATATGATGGGATCTCATGCTTCCCAATTAGACAAAACGGAAAGATGGAAAATAACACATTACGTTCAGACACTTCAAAAACAGTAAAACGATTACGAAAAAAAATAATCAGTTCACGATGAATTATTCAATTACAAAAAATACAAGGAACATCCTTTTCGGATTGATGGGTTTGGGAGTTGTTGGACTTCTGTATGCATTAATAACCGGGATTGACGGGCAAAGGATTTGGGCTAACCTTTTGGTGGACGGTCTGTTCTTTACTTTCATTGCTTTATGCGGAACATTTTTCGTTGCCGTTCAGTACGCAGCCGAAGCAGGATGGAGCGCAGGCTTTAAAAGAATACCTGAGGCAATGGGGCAATATCTTCCTATTGGCGGAATTGTGGTATTAGTTATCATGGCTGGTTCAGCACTTCATTTCAATCATCTTTATCATTGGATGGATGATATGCTGGTGAAAGAAAAAGTAACTGTTCAAGAGTTGCGCGATTACGAAACAGGTTTGCAGGCTCACTCAAAACATGCAGAAGATCATGACGCTGCAAATGCTGAAGCCGGGCATGAAAGTCATGGTGGCGCTCATGCAGAAACACCCCCTGCTACCGACACTTATAAAAGCGTAGCAAAATTTCCCACCGGACCTGAACATGAGTTTTTTGCCGCTGATTATTCCAGCGCAGCACCAACTGATACCATTGCCAACCCGCATTTTGATGAAATTATAAAAGGAAAATCAGGCTACCTGAACAAACCGTTCTTCTTTGCCCGCGCCATCATTTATTTACTGATATGGATCGGTTTTACCTGGTTCTTCCGCAAACGTTCATTGGCTGAAGACCTGCAGAGTGATGAAGTAAAACACAAAAAGAACATGAATTATGCAGGATGGTTCCTGGTGTTCTTTGCAGTAACATCTTCTACTATGGCATGGGACTGGGTGATGTCACTTGACCCACATTGGTTCAGCACCCTGTTCGGATGGTATGTTTTCTCAGGACTGTTTGTTACAGGTTTAACTATGATTGCATTGATCACTATCCACCTCAAACGCAACGGATATTTTCAGCACGTGAACGAAAACCATTTACATGACTTAGGCAAGTTCATTTTTGCTTTCAGTGTGTTCTGGACCTACCTCTGGTTTTCACAATTCCTGCTCATCTGGTATGCCAACATTCCTGAAGAGGTAACATATTTTATGGATCGCTGGGAAAACTATAAATTCCTTTGGGTAACCAACCTGGTGGCGAATTTTATTTTCCCTTTCCTCGTGCTCATGTCAAGAGATGCAAAAAGAAATATGGTTTATCTGGCGATAGCGGGTATAGTAATTATTTGCGGACACTGGTTAGATGTATTTATTATGGTGATGCCCGCAACAGTGAAAGCGAATTATGGTATCGGCTTGCTTGAAATAGGTTTGTTTGCCGGCTTTGCAGGTTTGTTTGGTTTTGTTACGCTCACTGCGCTTACCAAAGCTGCATTGGTTCCAAAAAATCATCCTTTCCTTGATGAATCAGCTCACCACCACGTTTAGAATAAAAACTTTAGACTTTAACTAAGCGAAGCGTTCTCATTGATACCTATTAAAAACAAATTATCACAGCAATAAACATTAAACATGATTAGTTTCCTCACCCTTATTGTAATCTTTCTCGGTTTAATCGCGTTCTTCCGTCTGCTCAGGGTATTTGAGTTAGTGGCTGACCTGCGTGGCACAGATGTTAACACAGTCAATGATTCTGACAATAAAATGAACGCCATGTTGGTGTTGCTCTTTGGCATCGGCTTCCTGGTGTTTGTGGTATATATGGTGTTTGCCTATAAAGACAAATTACTTCCTGCTTCAGCATCAGAACACGGACAGGGAATTGACAGCCTGTTCAGATACAACTGGGCGATACTTGCCATTGCATTTTTCATTACCCACATATTGTTATTCTTTTTTGCAGCGAAATATTATTTCAAAAAAGAATTCAAACCTGTGTTCTTTGCTCACAGCACCAAACTTGAATTAATCTGGACATTAATTCCTGCTGCGGTGCTTTCGTCCATCATCGTTTATGGAATCAGCAAATGGAATAAAATAACTGCTCCTGCTGCCGAAGATACCATGGTGATTGAACTTTATGCCAAGCAGTTTGACTGGACTGCCCGCTATGCAGGCAATGACAACCAACTCGGAAAATCAACTTTCCGCCTGGTGGACGGAAACAATGGGTTAGGTTTGGATTATTCTGATGCGCAGGCGGCAGATGATATTATTGTCCGCAACGAGTTTCATCTTCCGGTTGGGAAAGAAGTTATTTTTAAGTTCCATTCACGCGATGTGATACACAGCGCGTACATGCCGCATTTCCGTGCGCAGATGAACTGCGTTCCGGGCATGACCACCCAGTTCCATTTCAAGCCCATCAAGACTACCGAACAAATGAGGGCTGAAACCGGTAACGATAAATTTGATTTTATCCTGCTTTGCAATAAAATATGCGGAGCCTCACATTTCAATATGCAGATGAACATTGTGGTGGAAGATGAAGCATCATTCAAACAATGGCTGGGAACTAAAAAAACAGTTGCGCAGGAACTGAAAGCTGCAGAGCCTGTACCTGTTGTTGCTCCTGTTGACAGCCTGGCAACTCACCCGGTTACAGCAGAAGTTGTTGTCAAGTAAAAATGGTTGGATGGTTAGATGGTTAGATGGTTTGTAGAAATCGTAAATCAAAGATCGCAAATGGTTTTATAGTATGGGAATGGAAAAAAAATATTTAAAACTTAATGATGTAACGGCATACAAAATAGCTTTCAATTTAAGCAATTATATATGGAATATAGTGATAGGTTGGGATTGGTTTTCAAAAAAACATGTAGGAGGACAATTTGTTGAGGCGGTGGATTCTATTTCAGCAAATATTGCAGAAGGTTTTGGCAGGTATCATAAAAAAGACAAAATAAAATTTTACCAATATTCCAATGGCTCCGTGAAAGAATCGTTGGATTGGAATGAAAAATCAAAAGTTAGAAACCTGTTAAGTCAAAGTGAATACAAACATATTTTAGATGAATTGCAAAAACTTCCGAAAGAAATAAATTACCTCATAAGTTTAACAAATAAAAATTTAAGTAAATAAAATTGAATGGTTAGATGGTTTTTCCAACCATCTGTCCATCCAAGCCAATAAATAGCCAACTAACCCAGTAACCATCCAACCATCTAACCATCCAACAATAAAATATTAAATCATGTCACACGATACTCACACAGAACACGAACACGAGCATCATCACGAAGAGACTTTTATTTCAAAGTATATCTTCAGCCAGGATCATAAAATGATTTCGAAGCAGTTTTTGATTACTGCTATTGTTATGGCTGTTGTTGCCATGCTGATGTCCACCTTTTTCCGTTTGCAATTGGGCTGGCCCGGTCAGAGTTTCCCTATCCTTGAAACCTTTCTTGGCAAATGGGCTCCGGGCGGAATAATGGATCCCAACATTTACCTTGCCCTGGTTACCATACACGGCACCATCATGGTGTTCTTTGTTTTGACAGGCGGACTGAGCGGAACATTCAGCAACCTGCTTATTCCTTTGCAGTGCGGTGCGCGCGATATGGCTTCCGGTTTCCTCAATATGCTTTCTTACTGGTTCTTTTTCGGTTCATGTGCGGTAATGATGATTTCACTTTTCGTTACCAGCGGACCTGCTTCTGCCGGATGGACCATTTATCCTCCGCTCAGCGCTTTGCCGCAGGCGATTCCCGGTTCAGGTCTGGGTATGACTTTATGGTTGGTGAGCATGTCGCTCTTTATCGTATCTGCTCTTCTCGGTGGTTTAAATTATATAGTTACTATTGTAAACCTACGCACCAAAGGCATGGCTATGACACGCCTTCCGCTTACCATCTGGGCGTTCCTCGTTACCGCTATTTTAGGTGTACTTTCATTCCCGGTGCTTTTTGCTGCCGCGTTGCTCCTGATTTTCGACCGCAGTTTCGGAACAAGCTTTTACCTCAGTGATATTAATATTGGAGGCATGGCATTAGAACATACAGGCGGAAGTCCTATCCTGTTCCAGCACCTGTTCTGGTTCCTCGGTCACCCCGAAGTATATATTGTACTCTTGCCTGCGCTGGGTATCAATTCCGAAATTGTTTCCACCAACTCACGCAAACCCATCTTCGGCTACAAAGCCATGATAGGTTCCATCCTTGCCATTGGCTTCCTTTCTTTCATAGTTTGGGGACACCACATGTTTGTTACCGGCATGAACCCTTTCCTCGGTTCGGTTTTCGTATTTACTACCATACTTGTCGCGATACCTTCTGCCGTAAAAGTATTTAACTATCTCGCCACCCTCTGGAAAGGAAATATTGTCTATACGCCTGCCATGCTGTTTGCCATCGGGATGGTTTCCACCTTTATCACCGGAGGCTTGACCGGAATAATTCTTGCAGATGCAGCCCTTGACATCAATGTACACGATACTTATTTTGTGGTGGCTCACTTCCATATTGTGATGGGCGCTTCCGCCATCTTCGGAATGTTTGCAGGCGTTTATCACTGGTTCCCGAAAATGTTCGGTAAAATGATGAACAAAAAATTAGGTTATATCCATTTCTGGACTACCATCACCTGCATGTATGGCGTTTTCTTCCCTATGCACTTCCTGGGACTGGCAGGTATTCCGCGCAGGTATTATGAAAATACCAACTTCCCCATGTTCGACCAGCTTACTGACATCAACCAGATGGTGAGCATATTTGCCATACTGGGCGCCATTGCACAGGTGTTTTTCCTCTTCAATTTCTTTTACAGCATTTACCGCGGAAAACGCGCCACCCAAAACCCCTGGCACAGCAACACGCTGGAATGGACCACCCCCATTGAACATATCCACGGCAACTGGCCCGGCAAAATACCGGAAGTTCACCGTTGGCCCTACGATTATAATAAGCCTGGCAAAGAAGGCGACTTCACCCCGCAAACCGTGCCGATGGCTCCGGGGGAAGAGGATAGTCATTGAGGCTTATGCGCGTTGCAGGATTTTATAGTTTTCAGTTACTAAGCAAAGCTACATTGTTTTTTCAGAAGTAGAACTGCTTGTGTTACTTACCCAAGGTTACTTTCCCAGGAAGCCTGCCCGAATAAATTCATTCAGGCGGGTAGAGTCACTCCACCACCATCCTCTTACTCTGTTTCTTCCACCCGTCCCATACAAGCGTATTAATATAAACCCCTTTATGCCAAAGCCGCGTGTTCAGTTCTATGTAGTTGTTTCCGCTTTGAAGGGTAAAGCGTTTTATTTCCTTGCCTTCGGTGTTGTGAATAAATAACTCCCCAGTTTTCCCTTGTGGCAAATAATAAGGTATTTGCGTTGTTCCTGTGCTGGGGTTGGGGCGGTTATCATACAACCAAGCCGTTTGTTTTATCAGTGACTTGTTAGCCGATAACGTTGTATCTGGCGGGGCATAGTAGCGGGCAATTGCATGGCAGGTATCTGTGCCGCAGGAGTGAAAAGCACCTCCAACATATAATTCATCATTATAAACAGTGAGTGCTGCTACATTCCCATCCAAACCCGGCACTTTCTGCCACTCCCAGCCGTTCCATTTCATTAGCACTGTATCTGCTTGGGTATTTGTTACAGTATATATTCCGACAAATAACTCTCCGTGATACATGCATAAAGAAATAACATCATAAGGCACCCAATTTCCTCCCACTGCACTCCACTCAGCTCCATTCCATTGTGCTATGCACTTGGCTTCAACACCATCATTGCCTCCTGCATAATTAAAACTTCCACCCGCATACAAAATATTATTAAATGTATCTACTGTCAGCGCCCGCACATCCCCATCTATTCCCACATCCAAATCGCTCCAGTCTTGCCCGTCCCACAATGCTATGTTGTATGCAACTATGCTGCCTGCATTATAATATGAACCAGCTGCTATCAGTTTATCATCATAAACACACATAGCATAGCAACCGAAAGCATCTACGGTAAGTCCTCCATCCAAATCTTCCCAATTCTGGTTATCCCAACTGGCTATACCGTTTACAACAGTTTGCCCAACCATATAGTATGAACCGCCTACATATAATTTATTTTTATATTCCAGCGCTTTTACTACTCCATTGGGATTATCAGGAGATAACGAAAACCACTGTTGCCCATCCCAGCCGGCTATTTTATTAGTATTCGGGATCAAATCCCCTACTTCCTGAAAGGTTCCGCCTACAATTAAGTTATTATCAAATGAAGTCAAACTTAATGGATTACCCCATTCGGCAGCACCGTTAGTCAGCGTATCCCAATTATTGTCATCCCAACTTGCTATACTATTTGCTGTCTTTATCCCTATATTTTTAAATGTTCCACAAACATAAAGTTTACCATTCCATACATACAATGCAGTCACATCCCTGCTCCATGGATTCCCTGAATTATTTAAATTTTCCGTTCCCACCCTGTTCCATTGCTGCGCCTGCAACAAGCTGTAAGCGCCTGTTGCAAACACAAAAATGATAAATCGTTTAATCATGTATGATAACAATTCTTTCACTTTGCTTTAATTCATCATTGACCGTAAAAATAATAAAATACATACCTTGTCGCAAATTGCTTGTGCTGAGTGTTGTTTTCTGCTGCCCGCTGTTTACTTGTATTCGGTTTACCCTTACACCGTTCAAGCTGAAAACTTCTATCCTTCCTTTTTCTTCACTTTCCAGGGGATATTCAATATTCAGGCTGTTATCGGCAGGGTTAGGATAAATTTTCAGCTTTTTCTCTATTGCTGTTACCTGTTGCAGCGTTTGCTGCTGTTGCTGGTTTTGTTGCATTCCATCCCATTTGCCGCTTTCCCCGCAAAGCGGGTCGTTATTTATTTCTTCATTAAACACCAATTGCAATACGCTCTGTGCGTTGGTTCCGGCTAATGATGCCGGGCATATTGCAGCGATTGCTCTTACAGTAGCTTCCTGTGCGCTGTCCATTTCAAACCATGTTAAACTATCGCTTTGCAAATCCAGCAAAATGCCTGTAAACACTTTCCACAAACTATCGGCTTCTTCTTCCGGCATGTAATCTGTTAATTTATCGCCCGCCTTGCTCACACTGTCGCAATAAGCTAATGAACTGATATACGCCTGCACAGTTCCATCGTCCAAACTGTCTGCTTCCCACATCACCTGCAAAGCATTTCCAAGGCTGTCGTTTTCAACCAATCGGCTTACTAAGCCGCTAAGCACTTCCTGTTTTTCCGATAAGTGAAACTCGATCTCATCTGATAAGTATTTCAGGGTATGCACTCCCGGATTCCATACCTGAGCCTGCAAAATACTGTCGGCTGTGCTTTCGGCTATTTCGGTAAGTATTTTATCCATTTCGGTGCGCACCTTTGCACTTACCGGGGAATTAGGTAAAATCACCGCTTTATAAAACTGGTCGGCATATTCCGGACGATGATACAGCATCGAAATCAGAACTGTATCACTCAAAGGCGAAGCATATATTAGATTATTTTTCAGTGAATCTTCGCTCATCAACGTGTCTGCAATATCATCTAATATATCCTGTGTCATCCCGCTATCCAAATTGCTTTCCACTGTTTCATATTCATTTTGCAAGCTGTCTATGATTAACGACTTCTCATTCATTTCTCCAAGAAAACCGTTGATACGCCCTATTATTATTCTTGGTGAGCAGGCTTCGTCAGGATTAGAAGGAAAAGCAACAGTATTACTGTTATGATTAATCGGTCCGTCCTGTGTTATTCCTGCGTAGTAAATTTGACGTTCTAATGGATTACTATGCGATACATAATTAAAAGGTATGGGATTAAACAGGATGCCTGTGTTCAATAATTCTCTGCGCGAGTCAATTATAGCTGGCGTAAATTTATTTCCCGTTGGGTATTGGGGGTTTGTTGCCCCTGCATACCAATGCCCTTGATTGCTTAAATTCAAAACTACCAACCAGTTTACTCCACTGTATTCACCCGCAACAGTTTCGGGATTATCATGATTATTGCATTTTATGGTTAGCCGTTTGTTAATAATTGGAATAATGTTATAGGATGTTCGGGTAAAAGTATTTCCCCCTACAGTGCTGTTTTTATACCTGATATAGCTCCAGAACTGGTTACTGCCATAAGCCTTTATACCAACAGGTAATCTGTTAAAGAAGTTATCTTCTATTTTATAAGCATTGCTGTTGTTCATGCTTACACCTATATTATTATCCGATTGACTATCATTCCCTGTTAATCCAAATACATTAGCCGTTCCCACATAATCCCCCCTTCCTGCATTTACTTCTACTCCGGCAGAGCCGGAAGCGCCTTTAATCCGATTAAAATTACATCCGCTTATCACATGCGAGTTTGCAGATGAAGAATTGGCATTAAAAATCCGTATGCCATATTTCATATCGGTAAAATCACAACTTTGCACCTTATACCGCGCATCAAAACTACGTATGCCTTCTTCCATTTCGTCAAAAGTATTTTCTGTAAGCACATTAGTGAGGTTAACACTCCAATTATGTATTCCCCATGTAGTTCGTTGTTCATCATTAGCTGCTGCCATCCAAGGATTATGGATATTCGGATAAGTGTAATCAGCATTATTAATATCGTAGCCGGGATCTATTAATGTTCCGCTAGGTGTTCCTGCAAAAGTCACATTGCTTATCTGACTTATCTCATTATTAAATTTGTAACGGATAAAACGTATATCATTTCCATTGTACCTAAATGTCAATCCTTCTTCATGGGCATCAATAATTCCCCCACTATATCCCATACTCCACGGCAATTTACAAAGCGGGCCAGATGCAATTGTTCCGGGTGTTTCTCCGGGCGGGTTAAAGCAGATAAACCTTCTGCCTAACAACACCCCTATATGAGCATTTTCAACTAACTGCGTGTAGCCTCCCGAACTGAAAGTAACAAGCCCGTGTTCATCAAGATTCCCGCTTGAATGGTCATAAGCCGAATTGCCCCATACTTCTATTCCTTGCCACATATCAGGGTCGCAATCAGCAATAGAAACATTGGTTAGTAAAATATTCTTGCCGAAATTCAACGTTCCGCCACGTTCAACTAATATTCTGCCCAAAGGTCCGAATTGCAACTCTATTGTGTTGTTTATATCACTGCTCGCTACGGTAAGTGTAACTCCATCAGGCACTGTTATAGTTCCCGAAAATGTTGCTGTATTAGCATTTATACCGTCAATATTTCCGGGTTGCCATGTATCATTTACTCCGGTTTGTATCAGAACATCATCGCGGTCATAGACAAAATTAGCAGGTTCTGAACAGCAATGCGGGTAAATATAAATCTCCTGCCAGCTCATATCTATGTTCTCACAATCATCATAAACATACAATACAACCTGGTACCAACCTGGTGAAGTATAAACGTGCATCGGATTTTCATCCGTTGAAGTTTGTCCATCGCCAAACTCCCACAAAAAACTCAGCGCAGAAACCGAAGTATTTGTAAACTCCGCTCCATTAGTAGCATCTATACATAAAGTTCCGGCAACTGTTGTAAAAGAAGATATCAATGATGTTACATTTCCTGATGGAATATTAATAGTTATTTCTTCACACTCTGTTGGTAGCGTACAGGCGCCTTCTGCTGAAGTAACAACAGCACAATTGCTTACGATTAGGGCATCATCGCAATTGGTAAGG
>Ga0172375_10010497_pt1 | contig 12005 bp, 7 predicted proteins | sample LakKiv1m_FD_114537 | JGI IMG/M metagenome (GOLD analysis project Ga0172375, IMG submission 114537) | Freshwater microbial communities from Kabuno Bay, South-Kivu, Congo - kab_092012_11.1m | ecosystem: Environmental > Aquatic > Freshwater > Lake | place: Democratic Republic of the Congo... | reverse complement strand
AGACATCGCTGCACTGCGAGTGTCGAATTCTTTATGATATACGATTTTCCAGGGAATACCGGATTTAGTCGATTTGGATTCACCGGCATTATGTTCAAGAAACCGGTTGTTTAAATCCTGAGTTTGGCCAATGTAATATTTATCCTTAACAGGACTGTAAAGGATGTAAACCATATAAGACATTTTAGTCGGGGCGAGAGGATTTGAACCTCCGGCCTCTTGGTCCCGAACCAAGCGCGCTAACCGGGCTGCGCTACGCCCCGTGTGATTAATCCCAAAAAGCGGACAAATTTATCACAACAGATCAGAATATTCAAACAGAAACATTATATATTCTTGATAAAAATATTGCTGATGCCTGTTCCGGTCAGGCAAATGATCGTGACGATTATTCCCGCGATTAATACGCCAATAATATTAGCAACCATAAACTTCTTAAATTTTAAGCCGATTAAATAGGAAGCCAGAGCACCTGTGTAGACTCCGGAACCGGGGAGGGGAATGCCGATGAATATCGCCACAGCCCACTCGCCATATTTATCGACGCCTTTTTGAATTTTATGCTGGGTTTTATTGACGTAATTATTCCAAATGCGGGATATTGCTTCTATACTAGTTAAAATTTTTATGATCCAATCCATAAAAATATAAACCAGAATGCCGAGAATAATATTTACCAGTACGCACACAAAAAACACAGTAGTCCAGGGAATATCGGTTGCGAAAATACCATAAGGAATAGATGCCCGTAGTTCCAGAGTCGGTATGAAAGTTATTCCGGACATTTTTATAATTTCAGCGATCATCAAATCTCCATAGTAAAATCGGCGGCAAACTTACAATAATTTATCTTTTTCTGAAATGAAAGAATCTATGTTCACGTCCAGAGATAACTCCTGAAAAATAGTGATATGAATCTTAACGTGTCTCTGACATTGTTAATTGAGCTGCGGGCGCTGTTATAAATCGTTGGGATTTTAACTTCGGTATAACGACATCCGGTGGAAAGCAATTTAATCAGTATTTCACTCTCAAACTGAAAGCCGTCTTCGGAAAATTGGGCGTCTGCTAATAGTTTTAGATTTATTAATCGATAACCGCACTGGCTGTCATGCACGCGTCTGTCGGTGCGAATCGAAATGAGAAAGGAGGTGATTGTATTCGAGAGTATCCGATGAAAGGGCATAGTTTTTACATCGAAAATCCTCTTACCAAGTACTAAATCAGCCTGATTATTTTGCTGCGCTTTAATAAAAGTGGGAATACATTTTGGATCATGCTGCAAGTCGGCATCCAGGCAAATCGCATAATGAAAACCCATTTGTATGGCTGACTGTATTCCAGTTAATAATGCTGCTCCTTTGCCTTTATTGAATTTATGTGAAATGAATTTTACCTGAGGATAATTTTGGGCCAGACCAGCCGTATCGTCATCGGAACCATCATCGACAATAAAAATATTTTCCCTTACAATGAAGTCCAGTATAGAATCGATCAAAACCGGCAGGGTATCAACTGCTTGATAAGCCGGAATCAGGATGCAATGGTCTCGGTTCTCCATCGCCGGAAAATTAGATGATTTTAGATGTACGACCAAGAATAAAATTTATTGCATAAGCCAATCAGAGATTTTAAATTTACCCGCTTTTTGGATACGCGAGAGTAGCTCAGTTGGTAGAGCTCCACGTTGCCAACGTGGATGTCGCGGGTTCGAGTCCCGTCTCTCGCTCAAATCTCCCAAACCAAAAACAACAGACATGTTCGTTTATCTATTTAGTCTTATTTGATCAGCATGAATTTTTTAACGATGTTTACACCCTCGCCGGATAGACGATAAAAATATACTCCGGAACTCAGGCGATCACCTTTGAACCGGACCGTGTAGAAACCGGGCTGGTGTGGTTTTTCAGATAATGTCTGGATGACCTGACCGAGTGAATTGTAAATCGTGAGATCGAGATAGCCTGCCAGGGGAACGGCATAACAAATCGTCGTCTCGGAATTAAACGGATTGGGATAATTCTGATCGAGTTCCCATTCCTTGGGCAAACCGTTGATTCCATCTGCAATGCCTTGACCGAGTTCGGCCGTCCAGGATAATTTAATGGCGTCGGCGCGTAATACAGCGCCGGTATTGGTATTGAGGCCAGTATCCAGGACTTTAATCCTGACGATATCATCCTTATGAAAATTGTAGTTACCGGCTATCATGACCCAATTTCCACTGCCGGTATTTTGGTTTACAGTCGTTGAATCAACCGGGGTATCATTAATACTCACGATATAAAGCACGTTATCCGAGGCATTAACGGTAACAGGAACGATTTCATATAGGTCATATATCCCATCTTTTTTAATCGTAAAAACAAAACTGGCATAGGCCCGGGGACTTTGATTCAGGTTGGCATACCGGCTGGTGGCGCCAAAAGCCTGGGCAACGCTGTACTTCCAGGTACCGGATTCCAGGTATTTACCGGAATCTTCATTGTCGATGGTCAAAAAATGGGTAGTGATATTTGCCGAAACCGGTATTTTATAAATCGGCTCGCCAATATCGTTGGAGTAAATCCTGATCGTGTCAGTAAATGCTCCGAGTTCTTCGACATATAATTTCAGCGCGATTTCAATGGAAGCCATCGGAGGAATTAAAACGGGGCAAACCGCATCGCAAGAAATATTTCCGGTATTTGTCAGGATATTGTCAATCCGGAGCGTTTTAATACCGGTATTGGAAAGCGTCAATTCATGCAGAGCGGTATCGAGTTGACTTACATCGCCATAATTGAGTGAAGAAACTCCGCAAACCAGGTTGTAATCCGTAATTAACGCGCTAAATTTAACCACGTCGGTCGCTACAATTTTACCGCTCTGGTTCGACCCCGGTACCTCCATGAGCAGGTAATTATCCGGCCCGGCGGTTAATTGAGCAGTAGTAATATAGTTCCATTTCCTGCCGGTTAACGCCTGGTTGACTAAAATGGTGTCGATACACTGATCCCCGCTGAAAACCTTGAAAGTCATCAAACTGACCGGATTATCGATGTCCGGAGCCTGAAACATGATATGATATAATCCGCTGTGCGAAATAGTTGGATGCCATTCGGCTTTCAATGTATCAGTCGAAGAAATTGGAGTATAGCGGGCATCGGCGCCCCAGGTATATTTGGGTTCAGAGTAAGAATTCCACGAGCCGTTGACTTCCAGATAACCAGCGTCACTATTATCGACAAAAATATCGTCGGGTATGTAATTAACGAATTGGGTGGTTTGGTTACCCAGACTATCACATACTGCGACTCCGGCTTTTACAACTATGGATTTATCGAAGGGTGTGGCTGTTTCCCACTGATTGGTTCCGGTTTGTATGCAATCCAATAAGTGATAATTTTCATAAATATCCTTCAATGCCACGAAAGGCACTTTCTGGAAAATCGCTTCATCGGAAGTAATCCGGAAAGTGACCCGGTCACCGCTTTCAATGCCTTCAAAGGAAATGGACGGTGCGATGGTATCGGTTTTTCCCTGCCAATATTGCATCGCCTCAACCGCGGAACAATAGCGAAAGGTGACGCCAGAATACTTTAATTCCATTTGATGAGCGACTGTATTGATGGTTTCGATATTGGTCAAAAAATCAGTTTCCGGCAAATGGCCCCACAGGCAGGCAAGTTGATCGTTTCCGATACTGGCCTGATAGAAGATTGTATCCAGTAAATCATTCGCTAAGGCGGTACCGAAGTGAGTCGAACGTACATTCCAGGCCGGTCCGTCTCCAGGCAGACGATAATCAGCGATAGAAGGGTGCCATGGGACAAAGGCCGAAGGTGATAAGGACCAGTCGTAAATATTATCGATCGGTTCGGGATCGGAGGTACGTTTATTCGGCCAGTCATTGTGCAGGGCGTACGGGACAAGTTCATTGAGATAATGTTGCCAGTCATCGTCCATATAATGCCAACCGCTGCGGAAGGATACCGGGAATACATTTTCTTCGAGCAAATATTGACAGAGTGTATAATTGAAATCATCAAGGCATTCAACGAAAGTCTGTGCCTGATTCCAGTACCAGATACCATCCTGATCGTAATCCGTCCAGGTAAAAGTATGATAATGAATGGATATTTCGTCACCAATTTCGTCAGCAAAATCGCCGTATAGTTTCTGCATCAGATAGGGCGTCATTGTATTCGCTACCGGGAAATTGTTATTTGTGGCATAACGAAAAATGTTACCGCCCATCATCCACCAGGTCATCTTCAGACGGGTTCCGTAAGAATCAGTCAGGTCATTGCGGAAATCTGAATTCATAACCTGAAATGCGTTCATAGTCTGATCGGTAAACAAACTCTGATTATAGGTATCGTTAAATGTGGCAGTGCCCATTCCATCCCAGATAGCCGTATCGGAGCCAAGCACCAGATAGACTTTACCGGTCGCCCAAAGCATACTGCTCGAGATAATGATGGTTATAATTGTATTGAATAATCCGATTTTCCGTCCCAGTTTCAAAATAATTGTCCTTTCAAAAAGTAGTATAAATTTAATTATAAAATTGGATTGTCAAGTGATGTCCGATAAATGTTCAGCTATATTGTATGGGATAAAGTAATAATACTCAATATTTAGGAATTTTTATGATACAGTCAGGAAAAAAATACTTTTGCTTTGGAATCTGATTTTGTAGATTTTGCACTGTTAGTTGAATATGATTGATTATTTAATGAGTAAGACATCGTTCGGCAAAATCGCAGTCGTCATCAGTACGATCGGACTAAGTTTTTCATTAATTGTTAGCCAGGAATTACCCGCTCATTTATCTAAAACTGCCGTCGATGATAACAGTAAATATACAACAGTCGGCAATATCGGGATCACCGTATCAAATTATGGCACTTTCGGTGATGGTTTTCAGGAACAGGAGCCAACCGATCAGCCTTCCTGCATTTATCCGATCGGTTCGGGAATCGAGCATTTATTCCTGGGCGGGTTGTGGGTTGGCGCGAATACTCCGACCGGTATTCATGTGACCACCGGGGCTTTTAATGTTTCCAGGTTTTCCGGTGGCGGTTCGACTAACTTTGAGTTCACCACCACTGCTAGCGAAAATGACCGTATGGTTGAACGTTCATCGCTTTCAGATAATAAATATTACTCCGAATCGGCGGTCAGTCATCAGGATTTCGTAGCCGCTTTCACCGATACAAATACGACCGTTCCGTCGACTTCGGTTACGATTCCTTATCATGTGCCCTTAGGCCTGGGAATTCATCTCGAGACTTATGCCTGGAACTATCCTTTTACGGATGCCTTTGTAATTTTTAATTATACTATCACCAATGTAAAGGACGATACGCTCAAAGACGTCTACGTCGGTCTCTGGGCTGATCTGGTTGTCAGGAATACAAATATTACTCCGCCGCGGGTTGGTTCACCATTTTACCTGCATGCCGGCAGCGGTTATATTGATAATGAAGATATGCAGATGGTTTACTGCTACGATTATGATGGCGATCCGGGATACACCAATAGTTATGTATCCATGGCGTTTCTTGGGGCTGATCCCTTGAAAAGCGATGCGCAATATACCGGCGAAACCTTTCACAACTGGTGGTTGTTCAGCGGGGCGACAGCCGAGGAAGATCAGGCTCCATCGTCGGAATCTGAGCGATACGAACGCATGTCTTCCTCAATTAAAGACAATTATTACTGGCAGGCAATTTATCAGAAACCCGGCAATCGCATGAGTCTGATAACGACCGGCCCGTTTGCCGAAATTTTACCGGATTCTTCGATCAACGTCGTGTTCGCAGTAGTTTGCGCTAAAAAAGCTGGATCTAATTCGAGCACTATTGATAATGATCTGGCCAAGGAAAATTTAGTCGAAAATGTCTCCTGGGCCTATAAAGCTTATTACGGTGAAGATTCCAACCGCAACGGAATTCTGGATTATGCCAGTACTGATTCCACTGAAGATATCAACGGGAACGGCACCCTTGACCGGTATGTTTTACCAACCCCGCCCAATGCCCCTTTTTTAAAAGTCGTTCCCGAAAATTCCAAAGTGACCCTGTATTGGGATGATCGCTCGGAAAAATCCATCGATTTGATCAGTAAAACCCGCGATTTTGAAGGCTATCGGATTTATCGTTCGTTCCTCGGCGATGATATCTCGGAGTCCGGTATCGCCGCAAAAATGGGATTAGTCGCGGAATATGATTACATCGATAGTCTGTTTTACGATACCGGACTGGATAGTATCGCGAATGCTTTGCCGGATACGGAATTTGTCGGTAATATCGACGGTTCAATCGATACCATTATTTATAAATATCGTTATGTCGTTGAAAACCTGCATAACGGCTGGCAATATGCCTTTGCGATTACGGCCTTCGATCGCGGAGATGCTGATCTTAACCTGGAAAGCCTGGAGAGCAGCCGGCTTCAGAATCTGACCGTAGTTTGTCCTGGAACACCATCTAAAATAGAAAATGATTTTGAAGTTCCTGAATTTAAAATATTAGCGGAAAATATTATTGATTTTACATGTGATTCTACTGGTCAGCAAGATACAATTTATCAGAACACAGAAATTGATGAATATTATAAGAAAATCGATTTTTCAATATTTAGATCCGAATTATTCAAATCTGGGGACTTGAGCATTACAATTGAGAATAATTTAGATTTTGAAATTGGGTCTCCTTTATTTATCGAAATTCTAAATTTAGATACAACGACAATATATAATTCTTCAACGAAACCATTAGTTTGGAACCTAAATGACGTTATTAGGCCAAATTCAAAGAAAAAGAAAACGATATCCATTAAAAATTTGATGATACCAGAAAAAGTGCTTTTAAAATTATCGGGTTGTATTTGTGGTGAGAATAGTTTTCCTTATATCTATGGTAATGAAATTAAAAATTCTTCATTTAGCGTAAAGATAGAAGCGGATAATTTTAATGTCGCAGATAAGAAAAAGAATGAAATCGGCGTTTATCCCAATCCCTATCGCGGGAATGCCCTCTGGGATGGTAGCTTTGAACGCGAGCGGAAGTTATATTTTTATAATCTGCCGGCCGATTGCGAAGTCAGGATTTATACTTTAGCCGGCGATCTGGTCGATAAATTTGACCACGATTCCAATTATAACGGCGGCGATATTCAATGGTTTGACAATTATTCTCTGCAGAATACCAAATTTGCGGGCGGCGAGCATGCCTGGGATTTGGTATCCCGAAACGACCAGGCGATTGCCACCGGTTTATACATATTTACTGTAAAAGATAACGATACGGGCAAAATCTATCACGGTAAGTTTTTAGTGATTAAATAAACCTATTCAGGAGGAGAACGATGCGACGATTTGCTAAAATATTTTTGACATTGACGCTCTTAGGCGGGGCCATCCTGGCAAGTGAAGCTGCCTATGACACGCTTTCGATCCATGATATTCAATATGTCGAAATTCCCAGTACCTTAACCGGAACGATCCCGGATTCCATTCAGGAAACCGATTATATCGGCGACACGATTGTTGTGAAAGCCTTTGTGCGTCACGGGATGCGCGAACTCTATCTCGGCGCCCGCTGGGGCGGATTTGTTTCCGAGAACTCGAACGATCCCTGGAGCGGATTTTTTGTGATTCAGGACGATTCGACCGAAGCCGGAACGTATGTCGGTTTTCTCGAAGAAGGCGATGAAGTCTATTTTACCGGATACCTGACGACCTATTATGGTTTGACGCAGTTGAATTTACTGACCGATCCGGTTGTGCCGGTTGATATCGTCTCCGCCGGAAATACTTTTCCCGAGCCATTGGAACTAACTCTGGCCGATATATCAAGCAATTACGCCGGAGAACAATACGAAAGCATGATTGCCACCTTTAAAAACGTCAAGGTAACGAATAACGACGCCTCCAGTGGTCAGGCAATCATCACAGATGGCACCAACACGGCTTATATCGACGATTATTTTATGTATTTCAGAGCGCTTACGGATGCCGATATCGTCCACTGGCCGGCCAACGGCACCTCGATTAATATAACCGGATACCTGCGCGACAGTGGTTATGGTTATTTCTCAATTAACCCGCGCGATACCAATGATATCGAAATATTGGCGGTCCCACCGGAAATAACTGAAATCACGCGCTCGCCGGAATTACCGAAGTCAACGGATGCCTCAACTTTAATTACAGCCACTATTTCGGATAATGCCACGCCTTTGGCGAATATCCTGGGATATTTACATTACAGCATCGACTGGCAGGATTTCGTTACAGTCCAGATGTCGCAGGGCCGGACCGGGTTCACGGCGAGTATTCCGCAACAGGCCGACGGCGCCTTCGTCCGTTATTTTATTTCGGCCTACGATCATGAAAATAATCTGGGTATGATGCCGGGCGATACCAGTCGTCAGATGTTCTTCTATCATATCCGCGATAACGGTTATTCGATTTTTGATATTCAGTATCCGATGGGCTATTCATATACCAGTTCCGCTTATGAAGATTATACAGTGACATTGGAAGGTGTGGTTATGACCGATTCAACCGACTTTGTCAACAATCTTTATATTCAGGAAAACGATTCAGTCTGGAGCGGCATCTGGATTTACCAGGATGATTTTCCGATGCCGAATAAGGGCGATTGGATTCGGGTAACCGGAACGGTTTATGAAAATAACTATCAAACCCAAATCACAGATGTCACCGCGCTTGAAGTAGTCACGCCGAATTACGGCGTCTTCGATCCGGTTATGGTCAATATCGCCGATATTAAAAACGGGGGCAGTCTGGCCGAAGCCTACGAAAGTGTTTTAATAGAAGTCGACGACGTTACGGTTTCGGATGCTTTTCCGGATGGCAGATACAATTATGGTGAATTTTCGATCACGAATGATAACATTAATTCGACGCGCGTTGGCGATGATTTTACTTCTTATAATGGACAACTTGATTCATCATATGCCGCCGGCGACCATATTGATAAGGTGATCGGTTTCCAGGCCTATAGTTTTAATTATTATAAAATTCTGCCGCGCGATTCGAGCGATATAATCGGGCATACCGGCGTCGGCATCCAAACCGGCGAGAAGGTCGTGGAAAACTTCCGGCTCGATCAGAATTATCCTAATCCGTTCAACCGCGAGACCAATATCCGCTTCAGCATTCCGAAGACCGGCAATGTCACCTTGACTATTTATAATTTACTGGGTGCAAAGATCAGAACGCTTTACAGCGGTAAGATGAACGCCGGTACGTATAATCTGCGCTGGGACGGTCTGGACAATGCCGGAAACCTGATTGCTACCGGAGTATATTTCTATCAGCTCCAGAATAAGGATAATACCATCACGAAGAAGATGCTGTTTCTGAAATAATGTCTTTTACCGGAAATTTATATGACAGGAAAGTGAGGGCTCGTTTGCGGGAGCCCTCACGCTATTCCAAACGGTTATCCCGGTTGGGATTGATTCTTTTCATGGTCATATTCTGGCAGGTTTGCAGTAAAAATCCGGTTACCGAATATAACGAGAATCTTCCACCGGAAACGTCGATTTTCATTGCATCTTCGGATACCTTGAATCCCACGCAGAGTGTGCAGGTAATTTCCTGGGACGGGCGCGATCCGGATGGTTTTGTGATTGGTTTTTATTACCGCTGGAAATATGAGAATGACAGCACCGACTGGATGTTTACCAAAGCCTATTCCGGTACTTTTGAGTTGTCAATAACCGGTGAAAATGCCTATTACATTTTCCAGATCAAAGCCATGGACAACGATTCACTGTGTGATTCGACGGCCGCCAGTCAGTTGTTCCCGATAAAAAATTCCGTTCCGGAAATCAGTTGGGTTATTAATAGTCAGATTCCGGATACGACTTATACGGTAGCCTCGTTTAACTGGACGGTAACCGATATCGATGGGGATTCAACTATAACAAGTCTAGAATGGGCTTTGGATGATCAGTCGACCTGGACAAGTATATCCGGTCTTTTAAAAACCGTCACGATCGGTGCTTCAGAAGGTTTGACGGAAGGGAATCACTGTTTTTATCTGCGGGCCATCGATGTCGCCGGCGCCAAAAGTAAAATTATCCGCATGCCGGAAGACACGACGAAATACTGGTACGTGAAAGAACCGGTTAACGGCTATCTGGTAATTGATGACTACAGTGCGGAGACCAGCACCTCCGGCTATCCGGATAAATACTATAAAGGGATGCTCAAGACGCTAGTCGGTGACTTTAATTATTGGAATATTGAAACGTTGTTCCCGGCTTCGCAGACTCAATTCGTGGAAACCTTAAAGTTATTCGACCGAGTGATCTGGTACGCGGACCTTATCGCCGAAACCGACGATCATTTCATTGCTGCCCAGGTAGCCATTCCGGAAGTTTTGGATGCCGGTGGTAAAGTAATCTATATCTGCCAGTTCAATACCGGCTTCGGTTCGCAAGGCGATCCGCTGGCCTTTACACCGGTGGATGCACTGGGTGACTATTATAATAGAATCAACGCCAATATGATTTTTACCCCCCAAGACGATATTCAAACTGCTTTGGAAGACACGAGCATTCATTTGCCGGAACTGAAAACTTCCAAAATGTTGATCGGTACCTTTGCGGTGACAGCCAAAGAAGGGGGTGTCGTCCTGTACCGGTATGATGATAAAGTTTTCGTTATTTTGGGCCGGAACGATAACACCGGCGAATACGATATGGTTTTTTCCGGCGCACCTTTACACCTGATCAATGGCAATACCAACCTGAACGACTTTTTCGACATTATTCTAAATGACGTATTTGAATAAAAAGAACCCAATAGTTGCGATATTTATGGCGATTATGTTATTGTCGGTGGCCAGCTATACTCAGGGCCCGAAAAAAGGAACGCTGGAAGGTCTGATTTTCGATAAAACCACCGGCTCGCCCCTGATCGGCGTGAACATCGTTATCATCGGAACTTATCTTGGGACATCATCCGATATAAATGGCCGTTATGTGATTCCCAATATCAATCCCGGCGAATACATGCTGGAGATTACGTATATCGGCTACAAAGTCGTCCAAAAAACCGGCGTCAGAATCGAGAGCGGGAAAACCCTGACCCTTAATTTCGATCTGGAACAGACTGCATTGGCGCTGGGACAGGAAGTTGTGGTTATCGGTGAGAAACCGCTCATGCAGGTTGGCGAGACCGGAACAGTACGGACAATCGGGCGGGACGAATTAGCCAATAAACCGATTGAAAATGTCGAAGATATCGTTGCCCAGCAGGTGGGTGTTTCCAAACAGGACAATGAAATCCATATCCGCGGCAGCCGCACCTACGAAGTATCCTACTTATTGGATAATCTTTCGGTTCAGGATCCGCTGTCCGGTACCGGTTTTGGTCTGAACGTCAGCGCCAACGCCATCGAAGAAGTCGAAGTCATTACCGGCGGTTTTAAGGCCGAGTACGGGCAGGCAACTTCCGGAGTAGTCAGCGTCAAGACCAAATCAGGCGGCGACAAAATGGAAGGCTTCTTCTCATATAAATCCGATAATCTCGGTTTGTTCAGAGATAAGTCCTGGAGTTTTAACACCGATATTTATGAGATGAATCTGGGTGGGCGCGAACCCATTACCAGCAACCTGTTACCAGCCTTGAAAATCAAGTTACCCGGTCAAATTTATTTCTTCATGAATTTCTATGCCTCGATTGCCGATGACTATACCGGGAAGACCGCGTCGCAACTCTATTCATCGATCAGTCCACGTTTATCGCTGTTCGGCAAAGAACTCTGGACCGGCACGACTTTCGCCCCGCGCCAGAATAATAACTGGAACCTGATGAGCAAATGGACCTGGAAACTGAACGATACCCAAAAACTCATTTACACCTATAACCGCTCCATAACGATCAACCAGAACACCCAGTCGCTGCAAACCAATCTTGAATATGTCGAGCCCGGTCCGGGTTTCCCCTATGAATATTCCCAGAATCTCGATCTGTT
>Ga0172375_10010496_pt1 | contig 12005 bp, 10 predicted proteins | sample LakKiv1m_FD_114537 | JGI IMG/M metagenome (GOLD analysis project Ga0172375, IMG submission 114537) | Freshwater microbial communities from Kabuno Bay, South-Kivu, Congo - kab_092012_11.1m | ecosystem: Environmental > Aquatic > Freshwater > Lake | place: Democratic Republic of the Congo... | reverse complement strand
AATACACCTACAAATACACCTACTGGTACACCAACTCAAACACCCACTGGAACACCTAGTAGAACTCCTACAATAACACCTAGTAAATCTGTAACTCCAACAGTATCTAAGAGCATAACACCTACTCCAACCCTGCCTCCAACAGCATTGATTAGTGATGAAGCTGATATGATTGTTTTCGGTCTAATGTTCATAGTAATAGGCGCAGGAATCTACAAAATGGGTATGTTAAATATTGTGGAAGGAGCCTTATGGTATATGGGTGGAAGAGGGTTACTTGGTAAGTATAAAACTAAATATTTCTCTAGCAAATTGAATTCAGAGAGAGCTGATTTTGAGGAGAAATTCGATTAATGAAAATGGATCTTAAAAAATATTACACTGGTCTTGTCCTGGCTTTTATACTAATTGCCACATTAGGAGCAATATATATTGGCTTCAAACTAGGACAAGCCCCAGATACTACCCCAGAGGAAGCAGAGGCATATAAACCGGCGAATTGTACATATATATCTGGTGGTAATTGCTATTGCTGGGATACAAGGGCAAGTATCGGGAATTGCTGTAATGGCAGTGGTCCCTTATGTGGTTCCGGAGTCTGCTCAGATGTTCAATGCGAATTCAGGAATGTTGAACCCGATGATTGTAATCTAGGACAGATGACAATCTGCGATTTTAGTGAAACTCCTGATGGAGTAAACTGCGGATCAACAGAAGCCAGCTGTAATTGCTCCTGTGATGTTAACGTTCCTGATCCTAATCCAGGCGAAACTGAAGTCTATCATGGTACAAATCAAACAGCCTGCGCAAATGCTGAAAGGATAGTTAAATATTTAGGAAGTTGCAGTGGTTGTGGAAATATATATTTCTGTATAGCCTGTTTTGAAAGCCCAGAAATTAGTAATACCCCCACACCAACACCCACAGGTACAATTACAATCACTCCCACTAATACAAGTACTCCTACAGTAACGATAACAAAGACAATCACAATCACACCATCAGTATCTATAACCCCGACATTACCAAAAACCGCATTAATATCAGATGAAACAGATAAACTCTTAGCAGGACTATTACTAACAACTATTGGAATAATGATATTTGTTACCGGTTTAAATATTAATCTTGGTAATGGTTTCTGGGGTCTTGGCATAAGAAATATTTTGCTAAGATTTAATTCCAGGGATATTTTTAAAGACAGTATCAAGGAAGAACGATCGGATTTTGAAGAAAAGTTCGATTCTGAAAGAAATTAAAAATAATATTAACTTCTTGTTTTAAATTACATACAATGTGAGCAAGGAAGTATACTTTTATGAAGATAAATACTAAACAATTTATTGCGATTTCGTTGATAGTAGCCACCATCCTTATTGGTGGCGCCGCTATTTATGTAGGTATTAGACTGGGGCAACAACCTAGCATAACACCAGATGCAATTGAAGCTTTAACTGGACCGGATGGAATAATATATGGAACAAATTGCTCAAGCCAGGTTACCATAGAAAATGGAACTGTTTGTATTAATTTCCCAAGTGGATATGCAGGAACTTTTGTTGGTAAACATTGGTGTGATACTGATCAATGGTTAGGTGATGGTTGCAATTGTCCTTTAACACCATCCTGTGATCAACAACACGAAATGGCTGATGGCTCTATTGAACAACAGGGACTTTATTATCCTTCAAGCGCTCAATGTAGCTGTTCTGATGGGAATATTACTAACGGACCCGCATGTTCTTCGAGTAGTGCATCGACTCCTTGTGCTTTAAATCTTTTCCAATCATCTCCTTATGCAACAAAGATCTGTCTTGATAGAATCCCGGGTGATAGATCTAGAACATATTGTGGCTTACAACAGATAGATGTTGCTAGTACAAGTTGCTTCCTTTCGGGATTACTCGCCAATGTCCCTGAATGTCAGGATGTTGAAGTTACACCAACACCACAATTTACTTGTGGTGACTATGGCTGTACTAATGATGAGCAATGTGATGGAGGCCTGCCTACCTATGAATGCGATGAATCATCAGATCCTTCTCAAAATAGATGTATCCAATTAGTATGTCCTGCAGGAGAAAAATTAGATGAGTCTACAGATTGGCCTTGTGATTGTATTCCTATCACTGGCTCTCCCACACCGACCTTAACACCTACTAATACCGGTACTCCCACTATTACACCAACGGGATCTTTAACAGTAACTCCTTCTAGGACTCCCACTGGAACTCCAACCCGGACACCAACAGGTACTCCGACCAAGACTCCCACTGGAACTCCAAGTAGGACAGTTACTCCAACAACTCCCCCAGGTGAGAGTACTACACCAACATTACCTCCAACTGCATTAATTAGTAACGAGGTAGATCTAGTATTGATCGGCTTGGTATTAACAATAGCTGGTATGGCAATATATAGAAGTGGAGCATATATCTCCCTTGGGAATTTATATTGGAATAACGGAGGTCAGAAAGTAAATGGAGCTTTAGAAGATATTAATTCTGAAACAAAAGCTGGATTAAATAGCGTTAAGCGATCAATATTAATAATTGACTCAACACTAACTAAATTAATATTAAGTTCCAAACAAATAATAGAATTTGCTGTGAAATATGTAATTGGTATTGTGGGTAATATTAAAGATGCAATTGTACTATCAATTAGGAAACTTTTATTTAAGACATCAAAGAATAAAAGAGACCTATTCGAACAAGAAGTTATTATTTCACAAAAAGATAAACAGGATAACCAACCATGAATAAGAAAAAATATCTAGCCCTTATACTTATCATAACAACAATAATAGTAGGAATTGGAGCAGTATATATCGGTATTCGATTAGGTCAAGAACCTGACGTAACACCAGATGAAAGTAAAGCTGCGCCTGCCAGCCTTGTTTGGACAAATACACCCTGCTCAGGCAGTTGTGAAAGTGGTTCTGAATGTAACAGCATTGGAAATCCAAATCCAGGTAATATGTGGTCCTGTTATTACAGAGATGGAGTTGGTTATAGGTGCGCACAAGAACCAACCAATAATGGAGGCAGCCAATGTTATTTAAGATGTAATCCCTATGGCTGGCAACCTTGTGGTTGTGATGTAAACGAGTGCGAAAGACGCTGTCTTGATACAATAGGGCCAGGCGAAAGCGGTACTTATACAATGCTTTGTGATGGTTGTGGTCAGAAGTTCACCTGTGATTGCGAAAAACCAGGTGTTTCCAATACTCCTACCCCAACTAGTACCCCATCAGTTACACCATCTGGAACTCCAACAGGTACACCAACTAGAACTCCTACCGGTACTCCTTCGATAACGCCAACGGGAAGTCCTAGTGTTACACCAACAAATACACCAACAAATACGCCGACCAATACACCAACTAATACTCCAACTAATACACCAACGAGTACTCCAACAAGTACTCCAACGAGTACTCCAACGAGTACTCCTACAAGAACTCCTACAAATACACCGACCAATACTCCTTCGGTAACTACGACATTGCCTCCTACTGCATTGATCAGTAATGAGGTAGATCTTGTCATTGTAGGATTAGGAATGGTAATACTTGGAGCAGTTCTATATAAATCAGGTGCATATATCAAGCTTGGTAATCTTTACTGGGATCAAGGCGGTAGCACTATCTCAGCTGGATTGAATGAAACTAACAATGTTATTGGAAATGTATTTGAAAATATCTGGGTAGGATTACTTCATATCGATAGAACAGTAATATTTACCCTGCATGGCTTTAAGCTCAGAAGTAAGATGGCATTAGTAATGCTATATAACAATATGGTATTGATCAAAGATCAAATAGTCACAGGTTTCCTGACCTTAGTTAGTAAGATACTAAGTGGATTACTAAACTTTGTAATCAGTATTAAAAAATCCAGTAGAACAACGGCTAACATTGTTACTGCCCTACCAAGAGCAATAGCTAGATTAGCTAAGAAGATTAGAAAAGACAGAAAAGAATTTGAATCTAGTGTTATTGAAGAGCAGGAGGAAAAACTGGATTAAATACACACCTCTTTTGAGATATGTGATAAAATTATCCTGCGTTTCGGAGCGTAGTTCAGTTGGCTAGAACGCACGGTTTGGGACCGTGAGGTCGTGAGTTCGAGTCTCACCGCTCCGACCATTCAAGACGTGATTTTTCGAAATATCACGTAAAGCCTCATACAGAGGGCTTATTTCCATGTTCGTAAATGCCTTATGGACTCCACGGTGTCCACAAAAATTCTCCTTGGCTCTCAGAATCAGTTTTGTATGTTTGAGACCATGGAGAATAGGTCTTCATTGATACATTATCTGCCGTGAAGTTTAATAGGACAAGATACCCTGAATTGTTTACAGGGTAGTATTGATAGTTGGTCATGAATTGGTAGACTGGGCTTCCATCTCCATGCAATGAAGTTCTAAATGCAGATCCATCATCAATAGTGCCATCATGACCAGAGAATACAAAACGAACATTATTATTTGGATATACCAGTTCATCCCAGAGCTCATCCCCATCATAAACATCGCCGCCTAAACCATATCCATTACTTGCCGCATGTAAATCTCCGTGTTCAAGTAAATCACCATCTGGTTGTAAATAGGCATGAGTAATTATTAAAGCCGGGATATCACTATGCATTGCAAGTACTTGGTTAGCCCATGTAACTACATCTGCTCTTGGGCCGAATTCAAGCGATATTATTAATAACTTATCATCTAAAATCAGATCTCCATCTTTGTCCACTGAGAATATGTGGTACATGTTGTCACTGTTTTCATCGTAAGCTCCTTCATATGAATACATATCTGTGTAATTTGAAAGTGGGAAATATGTGTTAAATACGGTACTATTTCTTGACATATAGGCATAATCATGATTTCCAGGCAAAACAGAATAAGGAATACCAGCAGTTTTAAGTTTTGCCATTTCTGTTTGTACAAATGACCATTCAGTTGGATCGCTATCCCAGTTTTGGACTATATCACCAACATGGGCAACGAACTTCAAGTTCAATTCATCTTTATTTTCGACAAGCCAATTTAGTTGATTTGTCATCACGGATTTTTTCCAACGCACATAGCTTTGGGTATCCGGAAGGATAGCTATTGTATAGTTTGGAGTGTACCATTGAGCATATAGAATAATGTCATTTGCCGGCATGGTTAAAGTTTCGCCAGCAGAATAATTTGTTCCGCTTCCATCAGGATTTGTATTCCAACCGGAAAAATAATATCCTCCGTTTTTCGTTAAAGGATTTTCTGGATTTTCATTTAAAACTGTAACACTAGAACCGGTTAGATAAGTTGAATTATCTATAGGTACTTCTCCTCCTGTGTTCCCATTTCCGTTGTAGGATATAGAATATATTGGACAAACTGTAAAACGACGAACAGCTCTAACCCGACGGGTACTATCTTTATCACTTGAGCTAATGGCTCCTCCATCAAAAGTTTGTCGATAAGCATTATCTTCATCTATTTCAGAAGAACTCCAGTAGCTACTAGACACAAAACCACCCAAAGGATTAGGAAGATGGCTATGTAGGTTAATATACATCAAGTTAAGTTCGTCTCTTGATGGTAAAAACCAATCACGATAACCATTCAATGAATAATTATAGGCTAATCCAACGACATTGTTATTATCAGGAGAACTTTCGTCGACAATTATATTGGTATTTGAAAAGCCCGATCCAATTTCTGTTCCTGTTCCTCCTATCAAAGTTGAAGTATTACTCCACCATTTTTTTGTAAATATTCCTTCTGAATCTTGATCAACAGGTGCTGCTTCCATATATTTCCAACCATCAATTTCATAATTTCCGTTTACATAAAATATGTATCCCCCAAAAGGGCCTATATCGCCAATTTCATATTCCTTAACTTCAAAACCGTTTTCCAAATCTCCTGTTCCAGTATCATTGTTAATGACAATAACATTCCAATCTTCAGCTTTTTTAGATGCTATATTACACAAGGCGTTGGAAATAATAGTACTGCTTTCAAAAATTACATTTGTGCAATTAATATCTTCTTCACCAGACAAAGTCAATTTAACTGAAGCACCTGGGCGAAATCCAGTTCCTGCAATTGAGTCAATCGTTATTGATTTTGTATCATAACCAGATGACGGAGTTATAGAAGAGACAGTAACTATACTAATTGGAATTGTTTCAAAAGAAGCTTCTATTGTGTGATTATTACTAATATTAATAAATTGATAGATATCTACATTTCCTACTGACGAACCATCAACGAGAACATCTTTTATTTGATATCCCTCATCTGCTTCTATTTGATAACTTTGGCTCGAATTATAATCTTTACTTGTTTCTCCATGTGGAGTTATAGATCCGCCTTCTCCAGCAAAGGCATCAATAACATAAATATTCATAGAAAAAACAGCTGAGACTGAGATGTTCCTATTTACATTTGTTTCTGTTCTAGGATTGCTTGCAATGTTATCAGTCCAACTGGAAAATGAATATCCACTATCTGCTATAGCAGTTACTGCTGTCCCGTTCTCTCCATAATTTACTATTTGTAGCAGGTCGCCAGAAAGAGATCCATGTGATCCTGCGGTGTAAGTTAGAATAAATTTTTCAATAATAAAGGTTGCTGATATTGTATGATCAGCTTGAATATTTGAAAAGGTGTAGGTAGTTACAGGGCCAATTGATGTTCCGTCCACAATAACATCTAGTATATCGTAATGATTGTCAGGCACTATATTAAATGAAAGATTAGAATTCTCATCAACCTTATTTACTCCTGTTGGTGTGATTGAACCGTTATCTCCTGCCAAGCTTGATATTATGTAGTAAGTCTCTTTTCCCTCGATAGATGGAGTTGTGTTTGTTGTCTTTGCACTGTCTTTTTCAATTACTGCGGTTACCGATATGTTCTTAGTGATATTTTTATCCTGTCTGGGATTTTCGGTTTGCCCATCGCTCCATTCTACAAAATGATAACCAGTGTCAGGTATAGTAGTCACCTTTTCTCCATCGCTTCCATATTCAATAGTTTGCACTTGTTCCCCTTCAATTATTGAATTGTCATCTGGAAAATAGGAAAGGGTAAAGGTATCAATTGCAAATTCAGCATAAATGGAGTGGTCATCTTGAACATTGTTAAAAGTGTATGAGATGGACGGTTCGATAAAATTATTATCAACAATCAATGAGGATATGTGATATGTAGTATCTGGAGTAATGGTGAAATCTATTGAGCTTCCTTTTGTGATATGGATCTCACCTTCCGGTGATATTTTGCCATGTTCTGATGATGTCGCAACGATGGTATGTTTTGTTTGGTTAATTTCTGAACTAACGTTGGTATTATCTGAGTTAGATCTAATTAGCTTAAAACCCAATACTAATGCAGGAATAATAAGAAGAAACAATACAATTGTTATAGTGATGCCTTTTTGGCGTAGTTTCATATAGTTCTAAAAGTTGTTCAGTATGATAAAAGTATAGGTAACTTTTGAATACTTCGCAAATGATTGATTCTATTTACAATAGAAATAATATATCTTCGGTTGACGAGAATATTTCAAATAATTAAAGTGATAGGAATTAACAACTTAAACCTAAATTAGGAAGCTCAAGTAAGAACTTCCACTTATACTCAAACTCCTTAAAACATGAGATAATCGTATCAATATAAGGAAGGAGTCGTTCGTACATAGTACGATCGCTCCGATTTTAAAAAATAAATCTCCAGAAAGTACTGATAACTCTGCGTTATCACGATGTGCATTTAGATGTTACAATAAAAATTCCACAAATTAGTTAGTCCACGAAACCCTTGTCATATGGGGCTTTTCTAAATATGATTTTCGTTCAAGTCTCGTCGCCCCTACTTTGCAGTGAAATCCATCCTTAATGACCTGTGAATTTAAATCTTAAATATCTTCTCGACCGAGGGGAAAATTGATGTTAATATTTGTTTATGAACATCAATGATTTACTTAAAAAAGAAATAATCGATTTAGATAAAAAAACTGGTTTGTCAACACTGCTTAAGAAATATGGGAAATTACACACAACAGGTAGTTATGTATATGATTTAATGGCGTGGAGAGATTATGATGTTGTACTTGAATTACCAGAATTAGAGAATTCAATTGTTTATACTATTGTAAAAGAAATTGGGACTACAGTATCTCCTGATGAGTTGAAGATACTTAATAATATTGATAATAGAAAGTCAAATAGGCCAACTGGTTATTGGGTAGGCATTTATATTGATTCATGGAAAATCGATCTTTGGATAATGGATAGCTTCAATTCACAAAAGGAAGTAGAAAATACTGCAAAACTAAATTCGTTACTAATGGATATCAATAAAAACAAGTTAATTGAAATTAAACAAGAGCTATCAAAAGATAAAGATTATCACGTAAAATTCTCTAGTGTTGATTTATATAATTCATATGTATATGGTAATGTCAGAACTGTGAAGGAGTTTTATGAATGGCTATCTACAAAGGATTAGTACCTACTAACTCATCAAGAAATTGCCACTTGTATTTAAGCTCATCTATAAGGCATAATACCTTATTAAAGGGTAATGAGATCCGTTCGTAACTAGTCTCGTCGCCCCGATAAATATCATTCCCAATAAGACATATCCACTAACTTAAAAATCTTTATTCAATTTTCAATCTATGGATAGATTAAAAGTAAAAGTAGCAGTATATATGATTTTACTTAACCATGAGGGTAAGGTGCTATTTGGAAGAAGAACAAATACTGGATGGCAAGACGGAAAACTTTCACTACCATCCGGTCATGTAGATCCTGGGGAATTACCTACACAATCAGCGCTTAGAGAATTGAAAGAAGAAGTAGATATAAAAGTTGAATTAAATCAACTGGAAATCAAACAGATAGCTTATAGAAAAGATAATTACATAGACTTCTATTTCTTAATAAAAAACTGGACTGGTAATCCTTCAATCATGGAACCTAGCAAATGCAGTGAATTGATATGGGTTGATATTAATGATACAAAAGATCAATTTGCTCCTAATGTCTTAATAGCTACTCAAAGAGCCCTCAAAGGTTCAACCATCTTTAGTGAATTCGAATCATAAGTGCCAATAACGACCATTATGATGTATTACCTACTAAATACCTCAATAATTTTTGAAGCACTTCGCTTTATCGACACCTGATCGATTATCTTATCCAGATACCTTATCTCCTTCATTATTGGATCTTTTATCTCTTCAATAATTACTCCACATATCTTCCCTTTGATATTTACTCTATTTGGATTTAGCTTTGGAGCTGCTGAAAAAAAAGTCTCCAAATCAGTCCCTTTAGCAAGATGCATATCCAATTCAGATTTAATAAATCCTGTCAGCCAACATATTAGATCATCCACATCTTTTTGAGTTCCACCTCTTCTCTCCGCTTTATTTACATAATGAGGATAGATGCTAACTAAACTCGCCTTAAAGATATTATTCTTCATTTTTTAACTCCTTAATTATTATCTTCTTCATTACCATCATTTTCCCAAAAACCACCGGATCTTGAACCAGCTCATCAATACCTTCTGGAGCAACTTGCCAACTCAGACCATATTTATCTTTTAGCCAACCACATACGCTTTCTTCCCCACCATCTTTGGTAAGAGCATTCCAATAATAATCGATCTCACTCTGGTCTTTACAAACAATCAACAAAGAGATTGCCTCGTTAAATGTGAACTCAGTTCCAGCATTAATTGCAATGAAGCGTTGCTTAAATAGCTCAAATTCTATTGTTAATACTTTTCCAGCAAAATCCTTTTGGAAATCAGCTAAGCCTGTTTTTGGATAATAGTAGGTTTTTATAAGTTTAAAAATCCTTAAAGATCTTCTTGTAATAATTAACTGCCTCTTTAGCATTGCCTTGAAACCATAGATTTGGAATTATTTTTTGCATAGTAGTCAAATTAATAATTTAGTAAACGTATGAAAGTTAATTGTATTAATTAAAAAATATATAGCATAGGATCGTAAAATTCTCCTGTTTTGGCATTTTTGATTGCGTAATGTACATGCTCACCATAAGCCTCGCCACTTGCTCCCATTATTGCAATAGGAGTACCTGATCTGACCCAATAATATTCACCTTTAGGAATTAAATTTTTCTTATTATGGACAAAAAGCGTAGCGTGGACCTTATCATTACAAAGAATATATATGTATAAAGCGCCTGCCTGATCAACAAGAGATTTAGCTTTGCCATTACAGGTAGCATAAATAATCACCTCATTTGTTCTAAAATAGCCTGGATCGTATAAGTAATAGGATGGGCTTGGTATTAGATCTATTCCATTATGCCATTTGCCAAAAGATTTAAAATATCGCTCATCATGGAATCCTGCAGTGATAATCTGATCTTCTTCACTCCCAAAAGGTGACCCCCAGGGGGAATCACTGCTTAAGATCTTTTCATTCGCTATATTTCCCAGCCCGTACTTATCCAGTTCAACATAAACCTCATTATCGCTTAGAGCTAAATCATTAATCCCACAAAGACTTAAGAGGACAAAAAAGATTGATAATAATAGCCATTTGAATATCTCCAGATAAACCCGTCTTAACATATTAGGTGAAAATCAAAGCTCTCTCCCTTTCAAAAGGGAAGATATCAAGATAAAAACGTTCCTTGGAGGATAGTAATAGTGCTGATCCCTTATTAAGCTGAGAAAGATTATTATAATCTGCATCATTTAAATCAAATAATTGATAGCGTTTGATATAGTTTAAAGAAGCAGAAGAATGTTTAAGGAGGAAAATATGCTCTGCCTGACTAATAATAATCCGACTGCCATTCTCCTCATTCATATCCTCAGGATTTTGTGTGATGGAAACGACTCCGGCTCTGCGCTTTCTAGCAGTTTTAACCAGATTGATATAGAAATTACGGATAAGTTCGTTGCTAAGCAATTTATGTGCTTCATCAATGAAAATCAGAGTTCTCTTTTTATTATTCTTTAAAAACGAATTAACCACATCACCTATTAGCATGATAATACTTGTCTTTAAATTCTCAGAATAAATCCCTGATAGATCAAAACAGACTATTCGATCATCGATATCAAAACTTCTATTACCTTTAAGTAGAGGTGCAACTGAACCCGAAACCAGACTTTTAAGAAAATTCATAGATTCGAATTTTAATAAGATACCAACTAAAGCTTTAAAAGTATGGATCCCTTTGCTAATTAGATAGGCTTTAATCTCTTTACTTATTAATAAGGCATCTCTAAAAGAAACTTTACCTAAGCTGAATACAAAATTGCTCAGCATTTCCACCTTTTGATTTGTTGAGCAAGTTAAACTGTCTATCAAAACTACTGGGTCTATTCCCTCTTGCTCCGAAATAGTGAAAACTTTTGCACCTAAGTCATGGCTAAGTTTTAGATACTCCCCTTCGGGATCAATTATTATTATTCTGATTTTTAATAAAAGAAACCTAAGAATGAGGATTTTTGCTGTAACCGATTTACCAGCACCAGATGAACCAAATATGGTTATATTCATATTTGAACCACTAAAAAGATCCTTGATGAAAATACCCCCTCCTATCTTATTAAATCCCAGGAATATTCCTGTATGATCGATTTGTTGACAGTAATGAAAGGGTAATAAAGAGAGCAAATTGGAAGTTAATAGATCGTGACTATTTTTCAAAGCGTCATCTGCTATAGGGAATACACTTTTTAATCCCTCCAATTGTTGAAAAGAACAGGTGTTTACTTCATAGTCCAATCCCGCAGCGTATTCTTTAAAATCACGGTCATGCTCGATGAGCTTATCTATTGAACTTGCTTTCAAGCTAAAGTAAAAAGCAGCTTTAAACACATCCTCATTGCTGTTAATGATTCTATCTAGCATTCTATCCAATTGCACAATCTCCCTATTAGCATATTCATCAATTCTTTTACCTTGTGCTAACCTCGTATGGCTATCACTTTCTAGTACTGATCTT
>Ga0172375_10010495_pt1 | contig 12005 bp, 13 predicted proteins | sample LakKiv1m_FD_114537 | JGI IMG/M metagenome (GOLD analysis project Ga0172375, IMG submission 114537) | Freshwater microbial communities from Kabuno Bay, South-Kivu, Congo - kab_092012_11.1m | ecosystem: Environmental > Aquatic > Freshwater > Lake | place: Democratic Republic of the Congo... | reverse complement strand
TATCTCCTTCTCTTCACAATTTATACAGTGCACTTCAGCGTATGTATAAAAGAGTGGATTCTTACGTTTGGGGTTTTAATCAAAAATGAAAAAGGCGGTGATGGTGGCGCCAATCCAGCTCATCGCTGACAAGGTCCCACTCAAAAATAGTGGCCACCTTTCCCTTTTTGTAAGCGAGGAGAATGGTTTTTGCGTTGCAATATTTGAAAGCTTCCCAATAAGAAATCCATTGCCAACGAGTATTGCAACAAAAATCATTTTAATAATGAAATAGACATTGTGCACTAAATAATTGCGGGCTGGATAAAAAAGAAATCCTCCAGTAATGATAAGCGCAACCAGGCCAATCCATGCGACAATGTGCAAACGATTTATTTTTTTGCTATCAAGTGTTTGTTTTTTTTCTCTAAACCACAAAAATGCATCATGGTCTGCAATTATAATAATAAATGCCGAAAATATAAGTGAAATAATGTGTGCAAAAAACATAGTTATTGTGCTAGTGTCCCAATTTTCATTGCTTCGAGTGCCTGTTCCATTTCTTGCTTTCCTCCATGCTTCCTTACAAACGTATCAGTGCTATCGGTTCCACATCCAGTAAGAATTGGCTTATCACCTCCAGGATGTTTTGGAATAAATGTCGTTACATCATATACATTTCCGCGAATGATGGTATAGCAACTTGTTTCGGAATTATGTTTTGAGACGTCTGCAGTAGAAAACGTTTGCAATGTGGTGGTGCTGCCTGCCCCCTGCTGAATTTCTTGATTGTTGCTTGTAGTTAAGATTTGTTCCTGTGTTGGTGCGCTATATTGCTGTTTATTTGCGAATATATATATTCCTCCACCAACAACGATTATTGCCACAATAATACCCAGAGTTATTTTATTCATATATTAATTATACGTTTCAAGTAGTATCTTGCAAATTTTAGAAATTTGCAAATTACCAATTGAGTATAGTTATAGAAATTTGAAGGATTGTTGCAAAACAGACCCATGCGAGATATGGAAAATTTGCTAATGCTACCCAGCGAGTGCGTGGCCAGATTGCTTTCATTGCCCACACTAATGTTCCAAGAATTAGGAGGATATCAATGGAGGCAAGGAAATTATTTTGCAACTTAAATTGAATTGGGGTAAATAAAATATTAAATAGCGCATTAAAAAAAAATGGAAGAAATATTCCTGTTCTAAACTCATTTTTTGTATATTTTACTAGCACATATCCAAATGAAATAATTATTATTAAATATAATATAGTCCACACTGGAGCGAACACCCATGAAGGTGGTGCCCAAGATGGTTTTAGTAATTCAGTATAATATGTGTAGTTCTGCATATATGTATTATAAAACATCATTTTTTATCTATCGAAGTCGGACTTCGATAGATTGGGATTGACTAAATTAGGTCTTCCTGGTATTTTATGAACAACATTAATAATTGATTAGGAGAAGGAAATGGATCAAAAATTGGATTACGAAGAGTTTCTTTCGGAAATTTCCGAAGAAATTAGGATTATCCTCGATGCTCCACATATTCGCCACTCAAAGAGTGGAATATATGTGAGAATATACAACCTAAACGATGAGCGTATAATCAGCGCTTCGTTTGGGAAATTACAAGATGAAATACCTTATCAACAGAATGCAGTAAAAAATATTGCATATGTCTTGAATTCAGGAAAAAAAGAGATCATCCCCGGTGTTATTTTTGGAAAAAATCACATTGTATCTGTTTCAGGGTTGGCGCCAAATGATAATTCTGTAACGGGGGTGTTTATTTTAACATGTATAGAAGATACTGATCAGGTTTCCCGTTTAGAGTTGATTAAGGAAATGGGGTGTTATCGAGAAATGTGTATTTTGAACGAACATCGCCTGGACATGACGGTTATTGAGTTGCTCCCGGAAATGATTGAAGATCTATTTAAAGATATTCTAAAAATGAATCACATAGGAAAACAAAATCGCACAGGATTTGTGCTTAGAATATATGAAAAAAAATCTGGAGATCTAATTGAAAGAAATCATGTGGGCATCTTGAGTCTACAATCAATTGAAGAGTTTTGGATAAGTGCGCACGTTAATGCACATTGGCTTTTCAAAAATCATGATGCGATCGCGTCCATTGAAGGGGGTGACCCGATTCTTGCGGGAGCGATTTCGGGGCGTAAATATATTGTGTCAGTTGATGGGCTTGATCCGAATGACAACTCATGTATCTCAGTTTTTGTTCTCGCAGTTCTTGAGAATTTACATAAGGATATTAATTTATGTAGAGAATATATTGAGCGGGCCGCTTGTGTCCACGAAATGTATTCATTTGTTTCTTTTCTCACCAAGATTTGTAACCGTGTTGAAATAAAGGAGAAATTTGGATGGGTGCTTTCGATGTTTGAAAATTAGCCGCGCTACGCGCGGTTTTTATATGCCATAGAGAAAACGATGGGCGTAAGCCCGTGGAGTTTCATTAAATCGGCTGTCCTATTACTGAATGAAGAGAGGAACTAGAAAATGGATTCCATTCATCGCTGCGGGACCTGGATTCGCCTCTCGTTCTGCTGAACTCGAAACCTTCGGTTTCTCTTCGAAGCCTGCGGCACTAAAGTATTGCTGTTTGTAGTTAACCATTTTGTGATTAAACAAACAGGGAACCCGCGGTTCGAATCCATCCAATTAATCTGCGTCGAAAGTGTGCTTATTTCGACGTGATTTTTACATTCACTTCTTGTGTCTCTGACAAGACATCCGCGAAGCGAATTCGAGCTTTTTTATATCGAACGCTACGCTTGTAAAAAACATGAATTCGGCTGCGGGACCTGGATTCGAACCAAGATTGACGGATTCAGAGTCCGCTGTCCTACCATTAGACGATCCCGCAATAACAGGTGAATAGTACCAAAAATTCTATATTAATTCAAATTAAGCAGACTTTTAAATCCGAGTATAAAAATTATTTTCACGGTAAACGCGGAACCCTATTTTATATAATGAGAAATTTTTTTAACGATATCGTCTACTGAAACATCGGACTTAATAAGATATGCTTCAATTTTCATTCCGGTTGCTTTTTCGATAAATTCCGGATGGTCGTCTAAATTAGTAAAAACAATTATCGGAATATGTACCGTTTCTTTATTGGCGCGAATTTGGCGAATTGCTTCATATCCATTCATTACTGGCATCATAAGGTCCAGAAGCATGCAATCAATTTTTTCACTTCGTGTTTTTTCAACTGCTTCTTTTCCATTTTCTGCAAGAATCACGTTTGCTCCCGCAAGCGAAAGTCCATTTTCATACATTCTGCTCAAAACCGAATCATCCTCTGCAAGTAAAATTGTTTTATTTGTAAGCGCTTTTATCGAAGGGATACTTCTTTTTGGTGGTTATTTTCCTGGCGTGTTTGTTATTTTTGTAAGTATCGTTCTTTCAAATTCAGTCCCCGAAGCAATTATACGAGTCGCAGTCGGAACTATTGGGCTTTTCTTTGCGCACCTTTTTAATTATGCGCTTGGGAGATATGGATGGTATAAATTGCTTTCAAAGTTTGGACTAAATTTTTCTTTAAAACAAACACAAAATAATTTACTCGATCACGGCTCACTTGCGATTTTTACTAGTTATTGGTTACCAAGCATAGCAACACTTACTGATACTGCTGCGGGCATCCTGCAAATGTCATTTAAGAGGTTCTTTTTTATATCACTTGCGTCTGTTATTTTTTGGGACTCAGTTGTTGGATTTATTGTCTACTCAGTGGGGCCAAGTTCGCTCTCAGTTGTTTCTTCTGGGGGAATGACTGAGTTAATTATTCAATTTTCAATTGTTGCAATTTGGATTGTTATTTTACTTCTCTTAGATTTTAAGAGAAGGATAAAAAAACCGCGTAGTGCATTTTATCTTAACTGAATTGTTTGAGCGGAGATGCTCCCGTCTGGATTTGTCGTCCCCTGTCCAAATATCTGTGTTCCGACTCCTATTTCACTAATGTTTCCTTCCGTTAATCTCATTATTTTTGTTGATGACGAAAAAAACATATTTTTTGAGCCTCCATCTGGTAATTTAATTGTTATGCTTGTAGCGTCTTTTGATAGTACCTCTCCTCCTATCATTTCTCCTCCGCGCATTTGCGATCCCCCCGCCGTACGGGATCCAGTTCTTGCTGTTCCTTGAAATTCAAAGCCACGTGAGAATTGTGAACTTCCATTTTGCACCGGTGAACTAAATTTCCCATATTGCATTCCCTCATAAAATGCTCCCCCTCCAACTACGACAATTCCAACTATTATTAGTAAAATTATTTTCTTCATATTATATTTATACGTAATTTATTGATTTTTTATTACATGACAGACAATCTAAATAATTTAAAAGTTTCAAATATTGAATTTTCTGTATTTACGTCTTATAGGCACTTTTGTGAGATTGACTAAAAAATCGTGCGAATTTCTCTATCACACATCAGGACGGTCGTTCTGATGTGTGATAGAATGAGAGGGAAACGATTTTGGTTAGTTATGGAGCTGGTTGGATTTTCTTCTCTGCTGTTTTTGGATTTTTTCTTCGTTTTTTGATGTAAACACAATACTTATGCAAATTATGGGTAAATCTGAACCTACCGCAGACTATGGAAAAAATCTTAACTTGTAGTAGATTATGGAGAAAATCCTATTTATTCAAATCGTAATGCTTCAATCGGGTTAAGTTTTGCTGCGCGACTTGCAGGATAGTAACCAAAAATTATTCCAATTGCTACAGAAATACCAAATGCAAACAACACAGAATTGAGGGAAACTTTCGTCTGCATAACACCAAAATATGCAACGCCATACGCAACAAGCCAACCTAAAATTATACCGATAATTCCACCAATGAATGTAAGCGCAACCGACTCCACCAAAAATTGAAAGCTAATATCTATGCGTTTTGCTCCAATTGCTTTTCGCAGTCCTATTTCTCGCGTTCTTTCTGTTACGGTGGTGAGCATCATATTCATAATTCCAATGCCGCCAACAACAAGCGAAATTCCTGCAATCGCCCCGAGTAGAATGGTAAGCGTTCCCGTTATGCTTGATGCAGTTGCCACAATATCACCTTGGTTCATTGTACTAAAGTCAGCAAGTGTTGGGTCGGAAATATGATGTCGTTCTAAGAGAAGTGTGGTGATTTGTGATTGTACATCGGTCATTACATCAGGTGAAGTTGCTTTTACGCTAATTGTTGAGACATAATCTTCTCCTGCAAGAAATTTTTGAGCAGATGATAAGGGAATAAAAATCATATCATCCTGACTTCCAAATCCACTTCCCCCCTTCGCTTTAGTCATACCGATGATTTTAAACTCCATTTGTTTAATTCGTATCACTTGCCCCAATGGATCAGCGTCTGCTCCAAATAAATCATCGCGTACGGTTGGACCAATTACTGCAACTTTTGACAAACCACGAACGTTTTGGTCGGTGATAAATGAGCCCGTGTCAATTTCTATATTTCGTACATCGGGATAATTTGATACGGTTCCAACAACTTGTGTATTGGTATTTGTTCCCTTCCCTGTTATTTGATATCGCCCAGAAAGTTCAGCGGCAGTTGAGCTGATCCCGGTAACTGTGTTCGCAATTGCATCCGCATCTTCTTGGGTGAGCGTTCGAGCAGATCCACGTCCTTGACTCACCTGAATACTGGGTCCTCGTTGTGCTCCCGGCATAACCAAAATAAGATTGGACCCAATAGATTGAATATTTGCTTCAATGGTACTTTGTGCGCCTTGTCCAATCGAGACCATTGCAATAACTGATGCAATTCCAATAACAATACCAAGCATGGTGAGTCCAGAACGAGCTTTATTTCCTGTTATTGCTTCATATGTTTCTTGTAGCGTGTCAGCAAATTTCATATTGTTTCTTTTAATGCATGGTGAGCAATTCGACGAGTGTGATTCTTCTTGTCTTCAACGATCAATCCATCGCGTATGTGAATGATCCGTTCTGCGTGCTCCGCGACGTCGGTCTCATGAGTTATAAGAACAATCGTTCTTCCTTTTTCTTTGTTTAATTTTTGAAATGTTCCCAAAACAATTTCTCCAGTTTTTGTATCAAGGTTTCCCGTTGGCTCATCAGCTAGAATAAGTGACGGATTATTGACCAAGGCACGCGCGATCGCAACACGTTGAATTTGTCCTCCAGAAAGTTGGTTTGATCGATGAAAAAAATGTGTTTCCTCAAGACCGGCACTTTTTAGTGCCTCACGAGCTCTTTGCTCGCGTTCATGTGCGCTTATTCCCGCATACATCAGGGGGAGTATACAATTTCGCAATACTGTTGCGCGTGGAAGAAGATTAAATGCCTGAAATACGAAACCAATTTTATTTTTTCTAATATCCGCAAGTTCATCATCTGAAAAACGCGAGACATCATTATTATCAAGAAAATATGATCCGCTTGTTGGCGTATCAAGCGCGCCCAAAATATGCATCAACGTTGACTTTCCCGATCCTGATGGACCCATAATTGCCACAAACTCTCCATCATAAATTTTAAAACTTACCCCATTTAACGCTATTGTTTCAATATCGGCAGTTTTATAAATTTTCCTTACATCGCGAATTTCTATCATAAGTTTTAGTGTCCTAATGCGCGCGCCGCCCCCCCTCCTCCACCAAACAAACTTGGTGTTGTTGTTTTTGTTGCGGTGGTTACTCCTGAAATTGTGCGTACAATAACATGTTCTCCCCCGTTTAGTCCTGAGATAATTTCCGTATAGCTGTCACTTGCTATCCCCGTCTCAATTGTCTTTTCTTCCGGTATTTCTTTTGTTGTAAATCCAGTGGTCGCCGTATTATCGGTTGGAATCGTCTTAAATACTTGAACATATTTTGTAGTCCCCTGTGTTTTTATTGCAGCATCGGGAACTGCAAGTACATCTTGTTTCATATCAACAATAATTGAGGTGCTTACACTCATTCCCGATTTCACGCGGTCGTCCTGTGTATCAAACCCTACTTTTACCGCATATGATACGACCCCTTGAGATACAGCTCCGAGCGCATCCACTGATGCAACTACTCCAGAAATGCTTAAATCAGGAATCGCATCAAATGTGAGTGTTGCTTTTTGTCCGCTTTTTATCTTCGCAGCATCAATTTCGTTTAATGAAATTTCCGCGATTTTTTGTTTTGCAATAAGAGTTACCAGTGATGTCCCTGATCCTGCCGTGTCATATTTTTTTGCACTTACCTTTGCAATGGTTCCATCAAATGGGGCTCGGACTGTATAGTCACTTAACTTTTCTCTCGCATCACGTAGTGCATTCTCACGTTGAGTTACTGAAAGTTCGGCCGATTTTATGTCTAATATGTCTGCCCCCGCAACAAGCTTGTTATATGAATCGGTATTCTCAACTATAGTTCGATCTGCATTTACAATTGTATCCTTATCATTTTTTATTGAATTAGTTGCATTCAGTAGATCCCCAAGATGAGTATTTGTTTTTCCGGTATACCCACTCAAACTACTAAGATAGGTATCGACAATCGCTGGAACACGTTCATTATGTTCAGTCATTACGTCCTTATAAAATTGAATAAGATTACTCGCGCTTTTTACCGATTCGGCGATGCTTTTTGTCGTTTCATATGATTGAGAAATAATTGTTTCAATGGTTGATTTATCTGAAAATCTGCTTGTTGCCTTATATGCGTCAAGTGTTGTGGTATATATGGCGCGTGCGGATTGATATTTATTATATGCATCATCTCGATACGAATTCGCCTTATCATCATAGCGTGAGGCGGCACTTGCGAAATAATCAATATTCCACTGTCCCGCAATGCTTAACCCCGTACCCGTCGTTAATAAGGTGGTTTGTAATCCAGTCATCACGTCGGGGATATCGAGAAAGGCATTTGATACGGAATTAAATCCATCTTCATATGATTTTATTAGATCGCTTTCGGCATTTTGTTTTGCTTCTTTCGCGCGAGCAAGTGTGTTTTGAGATTGCAACAAGGTAAGGGAGTCTGCCGGTTGTTTTATTTTTTCTAACGATAGTTGCGCACTTTCTAAATTTGCTTGCGCGTCGCGAACATTTTTTTGAGCATCACGTGAATCAATTTGAGCAATAACTGCGCCCGTTTTCACCTCCTGGCCATTCATTACATTAAATACGATGATATCTCCCGAAACTTTTGGTTTTATCTCAATTTGGCTTGATGCCGAAACCTGCCCACTTCCACTTACGGTAACCATAATAGTTTGCCTTGAGACATCGGCAGTTATGTATTTAGTTGGGATTACTGCTGGAGAAAATCCTCCAAAAATCCAATAGATAAAAACGAAAAAAACTACCAGAATAATAGCTGATAGCAATTTATGTAACTTTATATACGAAGGAATGCGACGAAAAATGGTTTGCTTCTGATCGTTTTTCATGCTCTATATCTATAATACACCACTCTGTATATAAATATTACGCCTATATCGGATACGCGCTATATAAGGAATGAAATAATAACACCAGCCGCGAGAACGATCACGCATAAAATAATAAAAAACTTTCCAAATAATTTCATAGTATCTCTAATGGGATTGGTTATATTTTTTTTGACTGATACCAGTATGCGATACCGATAAATACCATAATCCACACGATCCAGAAATAAAGATTCCATTCGATCAGCGCAGTTGCGAACAGAAGCAAAATGGCAATTATTAAAAGAATAACATCTTTTTTCATTTCATATTTATTTGCTTAAACGGATAGAGCGCATTTGAAACTACCGAAGACCCATTGTCGTTCCAATCGGTATATATATGTTTTGTGATTTTAGAAAGCCGCCTTTTTGTTTCGGCGCGAATTTCATCATATTTTTTTGCGATTTCGTCTTTTCCCTTTCTCTTTGCGAACGAACTGAATATTCCTGCCTCTTCAATGATTTGTTCAAGCATTTGAATTTGTAAGGGGTGCTTTGCAAGTTTCTCTTTGTCTCCCTCCATCCATAATTCATTCAATTCCTGTACTGTTTTTATGTCCGCTGCAATAACTATTCGTGGGACATCCTTTTTGCCTACTTCGCCGGTTTTTTCATCAAGAAAATATTTTATTTTGGGAAGCTGACCAGAAACAATTTCATCCTGTATACGATCCATTTTTTTCTCAATTCCAACATTTAATGGTCCACCACCAACCGTAAGTGCATCAATTGCAAAAAATATTTTTTTATCTTTTTTTTCATTTCCTAGACCTACCAATTCATCTATATGATTAAAAAAATCGTCAACTGGGTTTGTTCTTTTCGCTTCATCGGTGCTATCGGTTATCCAGTCATTTTTTTTGAGTCGCAAATGAAGGATTGCCTCAAAGATAGTTCCACAATTTGACCCATACGCATCAATTTGTTTCCCCTGCCTAAATTGTTCTTCGGCATTTGCAACACGCGCTCTATCGACTTTGATGGTTTCATAACCAAAAAATGGCTCAAGTTGTTCATACTGGATTGCTTCCTTTTTTATAATATTTTTTGCACGCTGTACTCCTTGCTCAAAAGAAATCTTATCATCAAGAAAACGCGGTCCAAAGTTATTTCGTCCAAAATAATCTCTCATATCTATAGTATAAATTATTTCCTAGGAATTGATAATTTCTTTTACTTCCCTTTCACTCAATACTCTCCCTTTTCCCGACTCAAGTCCTCTGCTAGTAAATGAGTCAATTTTTGTTCGTTTCAAGCGTGTAACAGTCCATTGTGCCACGTCTGCCATTCTTCTAATTTGATGCTTCCGTCCCTCACGAAGCACTATTCTGAATTTATGATCACCCACTAGTTTTGTTGTTGCGGGAAGTGTTTTAATTCCATCAATTAAAACTCCACGACTTAACATATTAAGCTTATCTTGTGTTACTTCTTCGCGAACATCAACTTCGTATTCTTTTTCAATTTTATGTTCTTCTCCAGTTACTGCTTTGGTTACTCGTCCATCATTTGAGAGTAATAAAAGTCCTTCGCTATCTTTATCAAGACGACCTACCGAATTTAAATGTGTCCACTCAGGAAACAAAGAAAACACACTTGGCCCTTCGTCTCGTGATTTTGTACAGGTATATCCACGTGGCTTATAGCACAACACGGTTATTTTTCCTTGTGTCGCGGTAATTTTTTTTGGAATTGAAATCTGTATTTTGTCCTTTTCCGGATCAATTTGAACTCCCATTTCGCGTACTACCTTTCCATTCACTTTTATATAACCGCGTTTTATATAGTCCTCAGCCTCTCTTCGAGAGCATAGTCCTTTTTCTGAACAGTATTTCTGGATTCGCATATCTCTTATCGTACTCTCAATTGGAATAAAATTAAATCCCGCACTAAGGCGGGATCATATTTATTTTTTCTTACACATTTCTTCATATTCCTGAATATGAAGTGGCGTTTTTTTTGGTGTATATCTTTTAAAATACGCACCGTTTGTTACGCACTCCTTTCCTGAAATATGCAGGACAATCTTTTGCGGATGTCCGTTGTTCGCTTTTGTTTCTTCTCCTTCTGGGAGATCAATGACACGGAGAACCGTGTGCATTTTTTCTTTCCCAAATTTTTTTTCGAGCGACCCTCTAAGGATTTCGTTATTCTTGAGGAGCGTCGAATCAGGATTTAACTGAACCGGTGCTTGTGCTGCAAATAAGTCGAACGACATACATTACTCCTACTATATTAGTAAATTTTTAATTAGATTTTAAGTATTGCATATAAATTAGCTTAGGTCAATAAAGCACTTTTTATAAGTTTGCGAGCTTCTTCAGTTGATTTTGTTTCCATCAGTTTCGCGCGTAAATTTTTCGCACTACCAAATCCCGCAATATATATTTTATAAAATTTCTTCATATGATCATATTTCCTTTCAACAAGCTCGCTATCGTGATTATACATTTCCTCAAACCGATCAAGGTGTTCCAGCATTATTGAAATTCGGTTATAGATTGTAAGCTCTTTTTCTTGCTTGCGAAATGCAAAAATATTGAAAAATATTCCACGACCGATCATCACGCCGTCAACGTGGTATTTTTTTGCAATTCCCATCGCTTCCTGACGATTCATAACGTCGCCGTTTCCAATAATTATTGGGCAGTCTTTCTTCGAGTGAAACATGCGAATAATCTCTGAGGAGCGCGCAATCGCGTCCCAGTGCGCATCAACTTTTGACATTTCTTTCATTGTTCTTCCATGGATTGTGATTGCATCAAGTCCTGATTCGGCAAGTACTGGGATCCACGTTTCAACTTCATTTTTTATATATCCAATACGTGTTTTTACTGAAACAGGAATTTTCCCTGCTCCTTCTTTCGCTGCCACGATAATCTCGCGTGCAAGTTTTGGCGCCTTGATAAGTGCTGCGCCCGCACCTTGACGAACCACCGCCTTATCTGGACAACCCATATTGATATCAATTCCGTCATATCCGAGTTCCGCAATAAGTTTTGATGCTTCAAAAATTGCATCAGGACGCGCTGAAAACAACTGTGCAACAATTGGACGTTCTTTTTTATCAAATCGTAAAAGTGGTGATAATTTCTCTTTGCCTCGCTTGTCGCACAACCCATCCGCAGAGACAAATTCATTCCACATTACATCCGGCTTTCCATACTTTACTAAAATAGAACGAAACGCGACATCGGTTACATTTGCCATTGGCGCAATCGCGACAAATGGTTTTTCGATTGATCTCCAAAACCCTTTTGGCATAGCTCACTGTTTAATAATTCTTTGTATGCATTCATCAAGCGTTTCCTTCACTTGTTCGCGGGTTCTAAGATTTTTTATGAGTACCATATTTTCCGCAAGTTCAGTTTCTCCAACAATTATTACAAATGAAATTTCTTCTTTTACTGCATAGGAAAGCTGTCCCTTTAATGTATTTTCTGATCCTTGATAGAGCGCGGAATTTATTCCTTTTTTCCGCAATGCTGAAACAATTTGCAACACTCGTATCTCTGCGTTCGGTTCAAAGTT
>Ga0172375_10010493_pt1 | contig 12007 bp, 4 predicted proteins | sample LakKiv1m_FD_114537 | JGI IMG/M metagenome (GOLD analysis project Ga0172375, IMG submission 114537) | Freshwater microbial communities from Kabuno Bay, South-Kivu, Congo - kab_092012_11.1m | ecosystem: Environmental > Aquatic > Freshwater > Lake | place: Democratic Republic of the Congo... | reverse complement strand
TGGTGGCCACCACTGCGTGTTGTTCCCCGAAGAGCACGCGCCGGACGCCCTGGCCTACTGGGGGTTGACTGACGGCAACCTCGAAGTGACCATCGAGGGCTGGCTGCGTTCGACGCCGGCAGGCAACGGCGGTCCGCCATCGGCGGTGGTGGTCGTCGACCGCGTGATCTACCTGACGGTCACCGACGCTATGCGGGAGATGGTGGGCCGGCACAAGGCGAATGCGCGCGGCGGCAAGTTCGTGGGCAACCGGGCGGCGGCCCAGCGGGCCGGGTAGTGGCCCAGGTGGGCCTGGGGCGGGGCGCAGCCGCCACCCGCCTCTCGCCCCCCTGCCCAGGGGGCCGGCGGGGAGAGGCCGGGGGCGGAGGCCGCGCCCGCCGGATGCCCCGGCCACAGGGCGGCCAGGGGCGTTGGCGCAGAGCGCCGAGCGGTCGCGTTGACACCGGCTGCATTCCGGCCAGGCGCTTGACCGCCTGCAGGAGAGCGTCTGACCAGTCAGGGGCACTCCAACTTCGCGTGAGAGGGAAGATGGCGCATAGTTCATCGACGCGGCCCAAGCCGACCGGCGTCACAATTACGGTCACAGATCTGCGGACCAACCTGGCGAAGCACCTGGAGGTGGCGCACTACCAGAGTCAGCATTACCTGGTCGAGCGCAACCACGAGCCTTTCGTCGCGCTCCTCGGCATCGAGGAGTACCGGCGGCTGTTGCGCGCGGCCGGGGAGGCCGGCGGCAGCCGGCCTTGAACCAGCGCACACACGGAGCACACCGGGAGACACACGGTCAGCCACGTTGAAGCCGGGCTGCGAGTCCAGATGTCTCCCTATTCCCAACGGCGCGGCCTGGTGGTCGCGTCGGCCCTGGGAGCACACGATGACCACGTACACAGGCGCGCCCGGACTGGGCTTACCTGGCCAGCGCATGACGCCGGAGCAGCTCATGCACTTCTACGCCGGCATGATCGCCCGCGCATTGGAGCAGAACCGGCTGCGACCGATCGTCGTGCCGCTCTTCGACGGGCCGCAGCTCCGCACCTTCGCGATCCACCTGGAGGTTGGCGTGCCGGCCGAGAAGGTGGAGAAGATCGCCAGCGCGGTCGCGCTCGCCGCGCACAGCAGCACGTGCCGGATCGCCCGCGATCATGGCAAGTTGCTGGTAGAGGTGCCCAAAGCGCCGGAGGAGCGGCGCAAGCTCGGCGCGGCGGCGGTCGAGCGGTTCACACCGCCGACTTCGTGGCACGTCGCCCTGGGGCTGTCGGTGACGGGCCAACCGGTGTGGTACGACTTGGACGACCCGGATACCGCACACCTGGCGATCGGCGGCACGACCGGTTCCGGCAAGACGGTGGCTCTGCGCTGGCTGCTGTACCGCCTGGCCGTGCAGAACCCGCCGGCGCGGCTGGGGTTCGTGATGGTGGACAAGAAGGGGCACGACCTGGCGCCGTACTTCGGCAGGTCGGCGCATCTGCGCCACCCGATCGTCAGCAACCCGATAGACGGCACGCGGCTCCTGGCCTGGGCGACGACAGAGATGGACCGCCGCCTGGCTGCGAACCAGCGCGAGCCGAAACTCGTGGTGGTGATCGAGGAGATCGGCGACCTGCTGATAGTGAACGGCGAGGTCGAGGGCTTCCTGACCCGCATCGCGCAGGTGGGGCGGGCGGCCGGTGTCCACCTGATCGTTACGACCCAGCAGCCGGGAGCCAGGAGCCTGGGCGACGCGCTGACCAACTTCACGGCGCGGCTCCTGGGTCGGGTCGCGACGGCGACCAAGACCTTCGGGGCCGCGGGGCGAGCGAAGACCATGGCCGATCTGCTGCTGGGGCACGGGGACTTCCTGCTGATCACGGCCGGCACGGAGATCCGCCTGCAGGCACCACTCATCGGGGGGATGCAGTACGGCCAGATCCCGCGCGTTGAGCGCGTGCCCTCGCTGGATGACGAGCTGCCACTCGTGGTGCGCCTGGCTGATCTGCAACGCGATCCCCGCGGCCGGCCGGGGCGGGAGTTGGGCGAGGCGGATTATCAGGCCATCGAGCAGGCGCTGGCTGACGGCATTTCGGTGGGCGCGCTGGCCGCGCGTTTCGGCATCGGCAGCGAGCGGGCCAGGCGGCTTCACGCAGCCTACTGGGAGCAGAACGGCGATGAGGAGGGTGACCTGTGAGCACCGGTGGGCGTGTCTTGGCGATCATGGCGGTGGCCGCCGTGCTGGCGCTGATCGGCGGCGTGATCTACGCCCTGTGGTTGATCGGCGCGGAGACGGCCCGTACCCTCGCCACCCTGCTGCTCGGTGGCGGGTTGCTCGTCGGCCTGGTGTGGGCCGCGCAGTTCCCGCTGCGCGCCTGGCGGAGCAACCAGCAGCCGGAGCGCCACATCTACCACGACCGGGTGCGGGAGATCCATCATGTGCCGGTGCCCGATCCCAGGGTGACGCCATCTCTGCCCGCGTTGCCCACGATGCGGCCCGCCGAGACCCCGCCGGCCTACCCGGAGCTGCTGCGGGCCGCATTCCTGGCCGGCGTCTACGGCAGCCAGATCGGCGCGCAGGGGACTGGGACCGAGCTTGCGCCGTGGGACGCCAGGGACGACTGGGAAGAGCGGACGGACGAATGAGGCGGGGAAGAGGCTGCGCCGATCAGCGCGCTCTACGCGAGGCACACAGACTCGACGTCGAATTACGACCGCAGGTACCCTCCTGCTCCAAAAACGCGAACATACAGGCCACCCCGACGGGGCGTTTTGCGCCCCATAGGGGCCGGTTTTTGGTTTTTCGGTGAGACGAATGTTGCGATGCTTGATACGCCTTTGCCGGACTACCGCCGGCATCCGCCAGGCCCCAGGCCAGTCGGATGCCTGAGACGCTGCGCGGCTCGATCCACTCCCTGACCTTTCGTAACGACGAGACCGGCTACACGGTGGCCCAGTTCGAGCCGGACGGCGCCCCGGCCGTGAAGGCCGTGGGCGTGATGCCGTTCCTCGCTGCCGGCGAGGCGGTAGAGCTGCTCGGCGACTGGGTGGACCACCCGCGCTACGGCCGGCAGCTCAAGGTTGGCCAGGTGCGGCCGGTGGCGCCCACCAGCCTGGCCGGCCTGGAGCGCTACCTCGGCAGCGGGCTCATCCCCGGCGTCGGCCCGGCCATCGCAGGGCGCATCGTCGCACACTTCGGCGTGACCACGCCTCACGTGCTCGATCACGCGCCTGAGCGCCTGCAGGAGGTCGCCGGCGTCGGCGCAGCCAGAGTTCAGGCTATCACGGCGGCGTGGCAGAGCCAGCAGGCTGCCCGCGCTGCGCTGATCTGGCTGCAGGGCCACGGCATCTCACCGCGCCTGGCGGCCAAAATCCACGAGGAGTACGGCGCACAGACGATCACGTTGGTCCAGGCTGATCCGTATCGCTTGGAGCGAGACATCCCCGGCGTCGGGTTCCAGACGGCCGACAGGATTGCCCAGGCGTTGGGCGTGCCTCACGACGCGCCGGGGCGGGTAGCGGCCGGCTTGTCGTATGTCCTCGAGTTGGCCGGCCACGAAGGCCATGTGTACCTGCCCTTCGACGCGTTAGTGACGCGGGCCGCCCAACTGCTCGGCGTGGATGAATGCTTCGCCGAGACAATGCTCTTGCAACGCCTGCGCGAAGGGGATGGCCTGGTTGATGAGGTGGTTGAACCCGCCGCCGCCGATCAGCAGGCCGAGCATGCCGTTTACCGCACCTGGTTCCACCGCGCCGAGGTCGGTCTGGCCGACCGCCTTGCGTTGCTGGCGCGGGCCGGCGGCGACCGGCTGGCGACGTTCCGCAGCCTTGACTGGTGGCTGCTGCGCCGCGTGCTGATCGAGGGGAATGCGGGCCTGGCCCTCACCGAGCGCCAGGCGGCTGCGGTGGAGGCCGCCTTCACCAAGCCGCTGACCGTCCTGACCGGCGGTCCGGGCACAGGCAAGACCGTCACCTTGGGCGCAGTGATCCGGCTGGCCGATGCCAGCGGGGTGAACGTGGCGCTGGCCTGTCCCACCGGCCGCGCCGCCAAACGCCTGAGCGAGGCTACCGGCGAGCTTGCCCGGACGGTTCACCGCCTGCTCGAAGTGCATCCGCAGAGCGGCCTGCTGAACTTTGCTCGGGACGAAGCCAACCCGCTCGACGCCGACCTGGTCATCGTGGACGAGGCCTCCATGCTCGATCTGCTCCTGGCCCACGGCCTGGTCCGCGCCATCCGGCCGGGCGCACACCTGATGCTGGTCGGCGACGTGGATCAGTTGCCGAGCGTCGGCCCCGGCAACGTGCTGCGCGATGTGATCGCCGCAATCGAGGGCGGCCTGCCAAACGCGGCACTGATCCGTCTTGATGCCATCTTCCGCCAGGCGGCGGGGAGCTACATCATCGACAACGCCCATCGCGTCGTGCGCGGCCAGCTGCCGGTCACCGACGATCCCGAGGCCACCGACTTCTTCCTGGCCCGCACAGATGACCCGGTTCGCGCGGCCGAGCTGATCGAGCAGTTGGTGTGCGAGCGCATCCCGGCGCGCTTCGGCTTCAGGCCAGATGACATCCAGGTGCTCAGCCCGATGCACCGCGGGGAGGCTGGCGTAGCCGCCCTGAACACCCGATTGCAGGATGCCTTGAACCCGCAGTGGGGTGATCTCGGTGAGTTGAAGGTTGGCGAGCGCGTCTTACGTGAGGGTGACCGCGTCATGCAAACGGTCAACGACTACGGCAAGGACGTCTTCAACGGCGACGTCGGCCGGGTGCTGGCGGTCAACCAGGCCGAGAAGCGGCTATCGGTGGACTTCGACGGGAACGTGGTCAGCTATGAGGCGTTCGAGTTGGAGGCGTTGACCCTGGCCTATGCGATCACGATCCACAAGTCACAAGGAAGCGAATTCCCGACCGTCGTCGTGCCGGTGCTGAACAGCCATCACATCATGTTACAGCGGAACCTGCTCTACACGGCGATCACCCGTGCGCGGAGTTTGGTCGTGCTGGTCGGCGATCCGAAGGCGATTGCGGTCGCTGTGCGGAACGACAAGGTGTTGCGGCGGTATACCGCGCTGGCAGGAAGGTTGGGACGCGGACGTTCACAAGTGTGAGTTTGTGCGAGGTCTTCCGCCAATGAAGACTTGAGAGCCGCGAGTCAGATGTTATACCGCCCTCGTTCTGCTGCCATGCATGGACGCGGCGTATCGGAAGGCGTCACTGGCGGATAGCTAGAGGCAGTGGGTCTGGACATCAGTGGCGTGTGAGCGGCACAATTCGCACCGTTCACACTACTGACTTGACAGCAAGGCAGATTCAACAGCCCCTGATGGTTCAGCGTCGAACCAACGGGAGATAGACGCGTAGCGCCCGGTTGACCCGTCGCGTTACGGTGCGCACGTTCCCGGTTGGATCGGTCGCGGTCACCACAATCGAGTTTACCCCAGGGCGCAGCACAACCCAGGCGCTGAATGCGCTGCTCGTTGGATTTACGACGGCCACCGCGTCATTGACCGTCACGACCGCTGCCGGCTCGGTGACGCCGCTGACGCGGATCGCTTCCAAGCTGGTGTTTAGGCCATCGGCGGGTTCACTCACCGTCAGGTTTGGTGGTGTCGTGTCCAAGGTGACGGTGCGTGCCACCGTGGCAGTGTTACCAGCCCCGTCTTTGGCCGTGAACGTGAGGGTGTTAGCGCCCGCAGCTAAGGTAATCGCCTTGATGAACCGCCCGCGGGCATCCACCGTGACAGTCTGGCCGTTGAGGCTCACGCTGACGCCTGGCTCAGTCAGGCCATTGATGGTCAGCGAGGTGCGGTTGGTGGCGGCAGGCACATCAACGAACAGCGGCGGCGGTGTGACGTCTTCCCCCACCCACACCGGCCACTCGTCGAGAGTGAGATCAAAGCCCATCTTCTCGATCGTGACGTGATAGGTCTCGGTGACCGATGGCGAGAGTTGCACCACAGCTTGGCCGGCCAGGTCGGTGCGGATCGTCAGCAGTTCAGTCGAGTTGGAGACGGTAAGGGTCGCGTCGGGAATGGGCGCGTTCCGTTCGTTGCGGATGGTCACCGTCAAGGGCTGGCTCACGCCCAACAGCGGCTGTCCTTCGACGGACGGGATGAGTTGGCTCCGTTGGCCGGCCACAAAGAAGGTCGCATTGCCAACCGTCCGGTAGCCCGGCTTGCTGACGGTAACAGTCGCCTGGTATGTTCCGGTCAGTGACGCTGTGATAGATCCCTGGTAGCGCCCGGTCCCAACGGCATTCATTGTGATGGGCTGGCTGACGCCGTCGGGCCGCTGCACCGCCACGGTCACTGCGGCATCAGTAGGAGCATAGGCTGCGTTGAAGACCGCTACGGTCAAGGCCACCGGGTCGCCCTGGTTGTGATAGGCCTGATCCGGCGAGATGTCGGCGAAGAGTGTATCCTGGGCTGCGATGGCGTAGTCAAGCGTCCGGTAGAGCTGGTCGCCGAGGAAGAGACGAGTCGAGTACAGACCGGGTTGGGCCAAGGCCGCGGGCAGAGCCACCAGATTGGCCGTCGTTTGACCGCCCGCGGGCAAATTGAGGGGCAGGGTGGCGGTATAGATGGCAGTCAAGCCGCCAAGTCGATTCAGCGTCACCGCTTTGAGGACCGCAGTGCTGGCCGCGTTGCCGTTGTTCAGCGCCACGAGTGGCAGAATGACATCGGCGCCGGACTGATAGACCCCCTGGGCCGAGAGCTGCAAGGCGAGACTGGGGCCCGAGCCCACCACGTAACTTGCATCTGCGGCAGCCAGGGCATCGAATCCCGCTGAGATGCTGGCGCGCAGCAGGTAGCTGCCTTCGGCTGGCGGTACGAAGCTGTAGTTGGTCTGCCAGGTCTGGCCCGCCGCCAGGTTCAGCGGCCACGCCTGGAAGTTCTGGCCATCGCTGGCCTCCAACACGAGCGTAAGATTGTCAGCACGGGTGGCCGCATCGGTGTTGGTCACGGTCACCGAGGCGTGGATCGGCTGACCGAGGGTGAACGTGTTACGGTCAAGGCGCACCGCCACCTGAATCTCGGGGCTGCTAACGGTGAACTGTTGAGAGGCTGGCTCACCGACCACGCCGTTGGCCGTGTGGAGAGCCGTTACTGCACGGTACTCGCCCGCCGGCAGAGACAGTTCCTTGTCCAGTCGAGCGCTCTGCGTCGGCGCCAGGGTGGGTCGCGCCCAAAGCACCTGTACCACGCGACCGTCTACGCTGTAGATAGTGGTTTCCACCACCGGTGTGGCCTGTTCCGCGGCCGACGCATTGGTGAGCAGGCCGCTCACCTGGACGGTCTTCCCACCAGGTTTAGCAACCACAATCAGGTCCGACAAAGCCGCAGCGGCGCCAGCGGCGCCAGCGGTCGCCTCCACCTGATCCAGGGTTTGGTCATGCTTCACAGTCACACGCGGGGCCAGGATCGGCACACTGACGGCCATACTCACCGTGAGGAAAGTCAAAGCAAGCGGTATCAGCACGGATTTCACCTTGCCCAGGAACGCCACCATCTTCCAGAGGAGCGGCAGGAGTGTGGTTGCCAATCCGCCCGTGCCCACGATGGCGCCGATGAAAATGAGGATGGCCAGCACGACTCCCACGACCGTCAAGGCCTGGGTGATGGTACCCAGCGCCCCTTTCAGTTGCTTGACCTCGTCGTACTTGCGTTGCTGCTCCAACAAGGTCACATCATAACGCACGGTGCGACCGAGGATATCCACCGGCCCCAGCGTGACGATGGCATCGCTCTCGACCGTGTTGCGGATCGCGTCTCGGCCGCGGTTGAAGATCCCTTCGAGCGCCGGCGTCCAGGCGACGGGATGACCCAGCAGGAACGTGTTGAATTGGCCGTCGCGCGCCTCGATCTGACGCATCTGCGGTTCGGTGAACCCCGCCTTGAAGAAGTACTCCTTGACCACCGCGGACGTCTCCTCCGTGATGATCTTCTTGACCCGGTCTTTCATGTCGTCCGTGAGATCGCTCAAGCTCGCCTCGGGATTCAGCGGGTCGAACCATTCTGGCAGGAGAACGCTTGTGCGCTGATAGATCATGGTACGCAGGCGTGTCGCCGTGTAAAGACGGACCTTTTCGCCGGCATCATCGAGCAGTTTGCGCCCCTCTTGCAAGCCTTTCTCCACGTTGGCGTCCGACGCGCTGGTGGGATCGGCCTCCTTGGCAGGTGCGGCAGCCTCGCCGAAGTAGTTACCGAACAGTGATTCGATCTTGTCCCAGCCCCAATCGGTGATGTTGCGGCCGATGATCTTGGCCGGGATGTCCGCCATTTGGTCGAATTCCTCGCGCGCGGTCTGTTTGAGCTCAGTGGCGTATTCCTCAGCCACGCGCTGCGCGCCGGCGTCCAGCACCGTGACATCGGCCGAGCGCGCCGCCAGCAGCATCCCACCCAGCCACAGCTCGCCGCGCACCTGGTACTGTCCAGTAGAGCGCACATCGAAGTTGTGACTCAAGACGCTTGAATTGCCGCCGGCCAGGTTCACATCGAGGGATTGCGTATCCACGACTGCGCCATCACGCAACAAGCGCATGATCACGCGGAAGGTGTAGGGCGTGGCGGTGGTGTTCTTGACCGTGCTGAAGAACCAGATGGGCTGCGACGGGTTGTAGATGGAACCTGGGCTGAAACGTAACGTCCCCTGCGCGCCGGGCAGCGGCACATCGGTGCATGGGAAGATCGCCCAGGGTGTGAAATCCACGCCGTCCGATACGCGATCGCCGGTACCGGTAGGATTGGACGCGTGCTGCGGGCCGGAAGAGGAACCCCACCACTGGCCTTCGGCGGTGACTGGCGTAGCGGGCTGATTGTTGTAGATACCGTGACTCTGATTGTGCTGAAAGTCGTTGCATGTCAGAGAAGGAAGCGCGCCATCCAGGACGTCAAGTCCAGAGTAGTTGCTGTCAAAGCGAACATGTGTGATGGTAGGTGAGACACCAGCAAGGCGAACCACTGCATGTGATTCACCCTGCCAGTAGCAATTGTAGTCCTTGCAGTAGCCGCCGTGGCGAACGATCACTCGATTGAGAATACTGGAAGGATCGCTGGCTGATCCAAACTGAATCCATCCCCAATCACCGATCGCGGGCTGTGACCCCTTCTCGTCGTTATTGGTGTCGCAGACTGGCTCATTGCTAGACCCAGTTCCGCATACGCTGTCATCTTTCTCAGATACCATTAGGATGGGTTCGATATCCGTGCCGTTACCTACCAGCTTCCCGCCGACGTTCAACTTGACGTTACGTGGAATCTTGACCTTGCCCCCTGCTTCTATGGTCAGGATGTTGCCACGCGGAAAGGTGACATCTCCTCCCAGCCAAAGAACTACCGAGCTACTGTTCCAGGTGCTAGTACTCCAATCTTGAGGAGCGATCTCAGCCGCATTCCGATAGTCTTTGGCGAAAGTGATGTTAGCTAAAGTAGGCATGACATTGATTAGTCGTACCGGCGCGTGCGCCTCACCTTGCCAGTAGCAATTGTAGTCCTTGCAGTAGCCGCCATAACGAATCACCGCGCGGCGCAATACGCTGGTGGGACTGCTGCCTGAGTTAAACTGAATCCATCCCCAATCGCCTGTCTCCGGGGCCGATGATTGGTCATCATTGTTGGTGTCGCAGATCGGCTCATCACCCGCCCCAACTCCGCATATCGTATCGTCTTTCTCCGACGTGAACAGCACTGGACTAGACTGCGTTCCATCAGCAAGAAGCTTGCCATTAACTAGCAGCTTGCTTGAGCCGGCAACTTTGAGCTTCAAACCAGGCACAAGGGTTAGAACACTGCCCAGGGGAATAGTGTTATCACCAGCCAGCCAGTAGACCACAGAGGTGTTATTCCAACTGCTCGTGCTCCAACTTTGCGAGGGAATCTCCACCGCATTACGATAGCCCTTGGTGAAGGTGATGTTAGTCAGCGTCGGCATGACGTTGATCAAACGTACAGGCGCATGTGATTCACCCTGCCAGTAGCAATTGTAGTCCTTGCAGTAACCTCCATATCGGACCACCGCACGGCGCAGCACGCTGGTAGGACTACTTCCTTCATTAAACTGAATCCAGCCCCAGTCGCCCGTTGTCGGGGCCGATGACTCGCTATCATTGTTGGTATCACAAACCGGTTCGTCAGCGGCTCCGATCCCGCATACCGTGTCATCCTTCTCTGATGTGAATATCACTGGATTAGCCTGTGTGCCATCAGCCATCAGTTTACCGTTAATCTGAAGTTTACTTGAGCCAGACAGTTTTAGCTTCAGGTCAGGGGCCAGCGTGAGCACATTGCCCAACGGGACTGTGTTATCGCCGTACAACCAATGAACCACGGTGGTATTGTTCCAGGTACTCGTACTCCAGCTTTGTGAGGGAATTTCCACGGCATTGCGGAAGCCTTTGGTGAACGTCAGATTCGCCAAAGTCGGCATCACATCGATCAAACGAACCGGGGCATGTGATTCACCCTGCCAGTAGCAGTTGTAGTCCTTGCAGTAGCCGCCGTAGCGAATCACTGCGCGACGCAACACGCTGGCAGAACTACTGCCTGCATTGAATTGGATCCAACCCCAATCACCCATTGCTGGCTCGGAGGACTCGCCGTCATTGTTGGTGTCGCAAATCAGCTCATCGGACGCCCCAACGCCACACACAGTATCATCTTTCTCCGACGTGAACATCACTGGATCAGCCTGCGTGCCATAAGCCAACAGCTTGCCGCTCACCTGGAGTTTGCTCGACCCCGAGAATTTGAGCTTGAGATCGGGGGCTAACGTGAGCACACTCCCCAAAGGAACTGTGTTGTCACCATATAGCCAATAAACCACCGTGGTATTGTTCCAGTTACTTGTGCTCCAACTCTGCGCGGGAATTTCAACTGCGTTGCGGAAGTCCTTGGTGAATGTCAGATTCGCCAGGATCGGCATGGCATTCATCAACCGGATCGGCGCATGTACTTCGCCCTGCCAGTAGCAGTTGTAGTCCTTGCAGTAGCCACCGTAGCGAATCACAACGCGACGTAAAAGGCTGTCTGCACTACTTCCTTCATTGAACTGAATCCAGCCCCAGTCACCGGTCGCTGGTATTGATGACTCACCGTCGTTATTCGTGTCACAAATTGGCTCATCAGCCGCTCCTACCCCGCACACGGTATCATCTTTCTCCGATGTGAACACCACTGGATTAGTCTGTGTGCCGTCAGCCAACAGTTTACCGTTGACCTGGAGTTTGCTTGAGCCGGACAGTTTTACCTTTAGATCCGGCGCAAGCGTGAGCACACTGCCTAGCGGGATCGCGTTATCACCATATAACCAGTGGATAACCGTGGTGTTACTCCAACTGCTGGTACTCCAGTTTTGGGCAGGAATTTCCACCGCATTTCGGAAGCCTTTGGTGAACGTCAAGTTCGCCAGGATCGGCATCACATTGATTAACCGGATCGGCGCATGCACCTCACCTTGCCAGTAGCAATTGTAGTCCTTACAGTACCCCCCATAACGGATCACCGCTCGTTGAAGGATGCTATCTGGGCTACTACCTGGGTTGAACTGAATCCACCCCCAATCCCCTGTTGATGGAGTTGTCGCTCCGCCATCACCATTTGTGTCACCACATAGTGTGTCGTCCCTCAAAGAGGTGAAGTAATGTGGGAAGTCCTTGGTCCCGACTGCAAGCAGCCGTCCATTGATGATCAGCTTGGTGTTGCTGCTGGCTTTGATCACGCTGGCGTCGATTCGCAGTGTAACGCCAGGCTTGACCGTCACATCGCCATCCAGCACGTAGACATAGCCCGCGTCCCACCATGTATCTGCAGTAATATCCCCGCTCACATGCCGCGTGGGTCCGCAGATCGGCTCGCCAACCGGCACGACTTCGGGCGCGCTCTCCGCGCCGGCGGTCGGTGTCGCATCGGCCGTGCCTGCTGCTTCAGGGAGCGGAGGCATAGCAGTGGCGTTTGCGCTTTCTAGGACCGGTGTTACCCCTTCTTGAGCCGCGATGGTTGTGGATGAGATCATCAGCAAGACAACCGACAGAATCAGGGCGAGG
>Ga0172375_10010492_pt1 | contig 12008 bp, 8 predicted proteins | sample LakKiv1m_FD_114537 | JGI IMG/M metagenome (GOLD analysis project Ga0172375, IMG submission 114537) | Freshwater microbial communities from Kabuno Bay, South-Kivu, Congo - kab_092012_11.1m | ecosystem: Environmental > Aquatic > Freshwater > Lake | place: Democratic Republic of the Congo... | reverse complement strand
TTTAAATTATTATCCGAAGTTGAAGGGATAATCCCGGCATTGGAATCCGCGCACGCCATTAGTTACCTGAAAAAAGCAGGTAAGGCCATAAACAAAAATTCAACCGTCATTCTTTGCCTCTCCGGAAGAGGGGATAAGGACCTGCATGAATCGTATTGATAAAAAATTCCGCCAACTGAAGAAACAAGGAAAACAGGCGTTCATCGCTTTTATTACCGCCGGATATCCTGACCTGGCAACCACTGCCAAACTCGTCCTGGAGCTGGAGTGTAAAGGGGTTGATATAATTGAATTAGGCGTGCCTTTTTCCGACCCCATGGCAGACGGCCCGGTGATCCAGGCCTCCTCCGAATATTCCCTTAAAAAGGGCACAAACTTAGTAAAAATTTTAGATCTGGTAAGGTGCTTGCGTAAAAAAACCGCCTTGCCGATATGCCTTATGACTTATTACAACCCGATCTTCTGTTTTGGGGACAGGCGTTTTGTGGATAAGGCAGTAGCTGCGGGAGTGGATGGGGTGATCATCCCGGACCTGCCTCCTGAAGAGGCGCAAAAATTTATCCGTTACGCTAACTCGAAGGGATTAGCGGATATTTGCTTCATCGCCCCGACCAGCTCGGATAGCCGGATCAAGAAAATATCCCGCGTTGACAGGGGATTTATTTATTATGTTTCTTTGACCGGGGTAACCGGAGGACGCGAAACTTTGGCAGGCGACCTCAAGAAGAACCTGGCCAGGATAAAGAAGGCAACAGCCAAGCCGGTCTGCGTGGGTTTCGGCATCTCAAATCCCGCTCAGGCGCGCTCCTTGCGGAGGATCTGCGACGGGGTGATCATCGGCAGCGCTATCGTAAAGAAAATAGGCGAGAATATCGGCCGGGCGGATCTAGTGCAAAGAGTGGGTGAGTTGGCGGGCAAGTTTAATGTATAAGAAAACCAGGTTAGATAATGGTTTAAGGATAATTACCAAGCGCTTGAGCGGGGTGCGCTCGCTTTCTTTGGGCATATGGATCAATATCGGCAGCCGTTTTGAAGAACCTGCTCAGAAGGGTATCTCGCATTTCCTGGAGCATATGCTTTTTAAGGGAAGCGCCAAACATTCCTGCCGTTCGATCAAAGAATCCATTGAAGGGGTAGGAGGCGCGCTTAACGGCTTTACCTCCGAAGAGCTCACCTGTTATTTAGTCAAGATCCCCGGGCGCTATTTATCAAGCGCCTTGGATATTTTATCCGATATGGTGCTCAATCCCTCCTTAAGGCCGGTTGATATAAAGAAGGAAAAAACGGTTGTCCTGGAGGAATTGAAAATGTACCGGGACCTTCCGCAGAGCTATGTTTATGAATTGCTGGACGGGCTTCTCTGGCCGGCTCAACCGTTAGGCGCGCCGGTGATCGGGACAGTCAAGTCGGTAAAGCATATCAACCGGGATATTGCCCGTTCCTTCCAGCAAGCGCATTATACGCCGGCCAATATCGTAGTTGCCGCGGTAGGCGCGTTGGATCATGAGGGGCTGGAAAAAAAGGTCTTGGCTATTTTCTCGGGCAAGGAGAGCGGTAATCCGAACCCTTTTGTCCCTGTGCAGGAGAGCCAGGATAAGCAGCAGCTTAAGATCTTTCATAAGAATACCGAGCAGACGCATATGGCTTTGGGGTTCCACGCCTTGAAGCGCGACCATCCTTTAAGGCATGCCCAGGCAATTCTGCATATAATCCTGGGGGCGAATATGTCCAGCCGGCTTTTTAACGAGGTTAGGGAAAAAAGAGGCCTGGCTTATGAGATCGGCACAGGGGTCAAGCGTTATTCCGACACCGGGGCTTTCCTGGTGCACGCCGGCATAGATAACTCTAAGGTAGGGCCATGCCTTGAGCTGATCTTTAAGGAAATAGGCAGGATCAGGAATAAGCATGTGAGCAAGGATGAATTTAAAAGAGCCAGGGAATTTTACCTGGGCCAGCTCATGCTGGCTTTAGAGGATACTATGGAGTATATGCTCTGGATCGGCGAGAGTACTGCCTGCCTGGATAAGGCCTATACATTAGAGGAGATCGTGGCCGAGGTAAATAAGGTAAACATTGAAGATATACGCCAGGTTGCCCAGCAAATATTCAAGCGCGAAAAGATCAATCTTGCCCTGATCGGGCCGCTGGGAAGAGAGCGCAAGAGGATCTACGCGAAACTCAACTTAAAATAATGGAGCATACCGCAGTAGCTATTTTTCCCGGGGCTTTATTGGTGCTGTTCATCCTGCTTGTGCTTTCTTTTTTCTTTTCGGCTTCTGAAACCTCGATCATCGGCTTAAGCAGGATCCGGCTGCGCCATATGCTGGAGAAGGGGATTAAGCGCGCCCGGAGCGTCCAGCGGCTGGTAGCCAAGCTGGATAAGGTGATAGCCGCCATTCTTATCGGCAATAATATCGTCAATATCGCCATTTCCTCCATAGTTACCAGTATATTCGTTCAGGTTTACGGATACCGCTGGGGGGTAGCTGTTTCTACCTTTGTTACCACCATGGTATTGCTTATTTTCTGCGAGGTTACCCCGAAAATACTTTCGGCAAAACGGGCGGAAAAGGTGGCAATATTTGTGGCCCCGCTGATGGAGCTATTGCTTGTGATCTTAAAGCCCCTGATCATATTTTTCATCGGGATCAGTAATTTTATCCTTAAGCTCTTCGGAGTAGGCCCGGCCAAAAGGATGCCCCTGGTCACCGAAGAGGAATTAAAGACCATGATCGAGATCGGCAAGGAGGAGGGGGTTTTAAGCGAAGATGAGCGCAGGATGCTCCACCGCATCTTTGAATTCGGGGATACCAAGTTAAGCGACGTGATGGTCGCCAAGGATAAGATCATCGGCGTCAATATCAACACTAATTCCGAAGAGCTGCTTAATATATTCGTGGAGGAGGGGCATGCCCGGCTTCCGGTATATGAAGGTTCGCTGGACAAGATCGTCGGCATAGTTTACGCCAAGGACCTGCTCTATATATTAAGGGAAAAAGGATTATTCCTCCTGCAGGACCTGATCCACCCGGCGTATTATGCAGGGCCGGGGATGCGGGTCAACGATCTTTTAAAGAAATTCCAGGAGGAAAAGATCCAGATCGCCATTATCGCGGACAGGGAAAAGAAAACCCTGGGCCTGGTCACTTTAGAGAACCTGCTGGAGGAGATAGTCGGGGAAATAGAAGAAAAACATTCCCATGGCAGGAAGAAAGGCGCGCCTTGAAGAATTGTTTGACATGAAATTTAAGCTGTGATAACATTAGTGGACAATTGCAACCGGTAAGTTGCATAACAAGGAGGAAACAAATGGCTGAAACAGGATATTGCGTTAAATGCAAAGGCAAGAAAGATATGAAAGACGAGCAGAAGGTTACCATGAAGAACGGCCGGGCGGCTGTAAGAGGCAAATGCCCTTCCTGCGGTACCGGAATGTATAAAATATTAGGAAAAGCAAAGTAAGCTTGGTTTTTTGAACAGGAGTATTTAAAAATAGAATCAAAACAGTTAGCTCAAGCCATTGCCCTGGCTGCTAAATCCAAAAAGGCCGAGAAGGTCATTATCCTCGATGTCTCAAAAGCAGCCGGTTTCTGCGATTATTTCGTAATTGCCAGCGGCAACTCTTTGAGGCAGGCAAACGCGATCGCCAGGGGTATCCAGGAGGACCTGGAGAACAAAGGAATAAAATCTCTCTCAAGGATCTCTCCGGCAGACGAATCCGGGTGGATAGCTTTGGATTATGTTTCGGTGATCGCCCACGCTTTTTATAAACCCGTGAGAGAGTTTTATTCTTTAGAGAGGCTTTGGTCCGACGCCAAGAGAGTCAGGGTTTCCCGCCGCGCATAAATGCATAAGAATATCCTAGAAGAGCTTACAGCCCTGGTCAGCAGGGCATTGGTAAAGGCCGGGTTAGACAAGCTGCCCCCCGCGGAAATAATCATTGATTTTCCCACCGATAACCGCTTCGGGGATTTTACCACCAATATCGCCTTAAAATTAAGCAAACTGCTTAAGAGACCACCCCGCCAAATCGCCGGCCAATTAGTTGAAATAATCCAGGGAGAGATCCCGGAATCGGAATTAAAGGATTCGATCAATCAGGTGAAGATTGAAGGCGCGGGTTTCGTGAACTTTTACCTTGAGCCGGGTTATTTTTATGATCAGCTGGGCAAAATAATCGCCCAAGGTAAAGAGGCCTTAAGGATAGATACCGGTAAAGGCAAAAAGGTATTAATTGAGTTTGTCAGCGCCAATCCCACCGGTTCATTATCGGTTGCCCATGCCCGTCAGGCAGCGGTAGGGGATTGCCTGGCGAACATCCTGGAATTCCTGAACTTCAGCGTGCAGCGGGAGTATTACCTTAATGATGAGGGCAACCAGATAAATATCCTCGGCAAGTCCGTTGAGCTGCGGCGCAGGGAGTTAGCGGGCGAAAAAATAGAGTTTCCCGAGAATTACTATCAGGGCGATTATATATATGATATTGCCAAAGAGGCGGATAAGCAAAAGATCAAAGATGACCAGCCTGGTGATTTCGCCGCCGGATATATCTTAAAGATCATCAAGCAGGAATTATCGGATTTCGGGGTTGATTTTGATTGCTGGTATTCGCAGAAAGAGCTGGCTAAAAGCGGAAAGATAGAGGAATCCTTTGCCCAATTGAAGGAAAAAGGATTTTTTTATGAGCAGGACGGGGCAACCTGGTTTAAATCAACCGCTTTCGGGGATGATAAAGACAGGGTGGTGATCAAAAGCGACGGCTCGCAGACGTATCTAGCGCCGGATATCGCTTACCACCAGGATAAATATAAACGGGGCTTCAGCTGGCTGATCAATCTTTGGGGCCCGGATCATCACGGCTATATCGGCCGCATAAGAGCATCCATTGAGGCATTTGGGCATTCTCCGGATAGTTTGTCGGTAATTATCGTCCAGCTTGCCACTATTTTCCGTAACGGCACTCCGGTGCAGATGTCCACCAGGCGCGGCCAGTATATAACCTTGCGGGAGATCCTGGATGAAGTAGGCGCGGATGCGGCAAGATTCTTTTTTTTAATGCGCCGCACATCCAGCCACCTGGATTTTGACCTTGAGGTGGCCAAGAAGCAAAGCGCCGAAAACCCGGTATATTACGTGCAGTACGCCCACGCGCGCATCTGCAGCATATTGCGCTCCGCCGATATCAAGCTTAAAGAGGAACTGGATCTCTCGGTGCTGGCGGAAAAAGAGGAGCTTGATCTTATCAAGAAGATGCTTGAATTTGAGGCGGTGCTCAATGTGTGCCTGGCTACCTGCGACCCTTATATGATCACTGTTTATCTCCAGGAGCTTTCCGAAAGCTTCCATAAGTTTTATGACCTGCACCGGGTCTTAGGCCAGGGCCAGGCGCTTACCTGCGCCAGGCTTGAACTGATCAAGGGGGTAAAGATCGTTTTATCCTGCGGGTTAGAGCTCTTAGGCATAGCTCAACCGGAAAAAATGTAATGTCCACCCATAAAATCCTAAGATTAGCCACCTCGCATATCCACCTGCAAAATCAGCTCTCCAAAGAATTAGGCATATCCAAAATACTTGCCCAGATCCTCGTCAATCGCAAGGTCAATTCACCTGCCGAGGGGGAGAAATTCCTTAAAAGCAGTATAGGCGACTTATTCAACCCCAATTTATTCACCGATATGCCTAAGGCGATCAATTTAGTCAGGAAGGCGCGGGAAAATAAAGAGAGGGTAATGGTTTTCGGCGACTATGATGTGGACGGCATAACCAGCACGGTTTTAGTCAAGAACACGCTTGCCTCATTGGGCCTGGATGTCCTGCACCATATCCCGCATAGGATCACAGAGGGTTATGGTTTAAATAAAGAGATAATTAATTTTGCCAAAGAGAATAAGGTAAAGCTTATGGTTACTGCTGACTGCGGAACAGCCAATCATAAGGAAATAGATGGCCTAAGGCAGGCAGGCATAGATGTGATCGTTACCGACCACCATGAGCCGCAGGGTTTGAATCTGCCTGCTGCCTCAAGTATGATCAATCCCAAACTCAAGCATTCCGGTTATCCTTACAGGGATCTGGCCGGGGTGGGGGTGGCTTATAAATTCTGCCAGGCGATAACCAATTCCCTGCTCAGCGAGGATATTGACCTGGTTACTTTAGGCACTATTGCCGACAGCGTTCCTTTGAACGGGGAGAACCGGATCATTGCCAGGGAGGGTTTATCCCGGATGGGGCAGACCAGAAGGCCGGGCCTGCGCGCTTTAATTGAGAATGCGGGAATTGAAAATAAGAAATTCAATTCTACTTATGTAAGCTTTATCATTGCCCCGCGATTGAATGCCGCAGGACGGATGAGCAATGCCGAGACCTCTTTGAAGCTGCTGATGAGCCGGGATATGGGAGAGGCGCAGGGTTTTGCCAAAGAGCTTGAGCAGTTCAACCGCCAGCGCCAGAAGGTGGAAAGCAAGATATTAGAGGAAGCGGAGGCGATGATCAACCGCGAAATTAATTTTAAGGAGCAAAAGGTGATCGTGATCGCCAAAGAAGATTGGCACCAGGGTGTGCTGGGGATCGTGGCTTCAAAGCTTAGCGACAGGTTTTACCGTCCGGCGATAGTCATTTCTTTAAATGAGAATTTATGCAAGGGCTCGGCGCGTTCAATTAAGAATTTCCATTTATTTGACGCGCTGGTGGATTGTAAGGAGCTGCTGGACAGTTTTGGCGGGCATGCTCATGCCGCCGGGCTGTTGATCACTAAGGACAATATTGATGATTTCAGGAAAAGCATTAATAAGCTGGCGCATGACCGGCTGAAGATCGAAGACCTGCTTCCCAGCATGGATATCGATATGGAGCTCCCGCTTTCCGAGTTAAATGAGAAGATGGTCAGGGAGCTGGAAGCTTTGGAGCCATTCGGCATGGCCTGCCCGGAGCCGTTATTTTACACCCGGTCGCTTAAATTAAAAGGAGAGCCGCAGAGTTTAAGCCGCCAGACCCTCAAATTCTGGGTAACGGATGGGGTGGCAACCTGTCAGGTTATCGGTTTTGGGATGAGCAGTTTGCTGGACAGCTTAATGCAGGCAGATTCATTTGACCTGGTTTATACGGCGAAGATCGACAGCTGGAGAGAAGATGATTCGCTGATCCTTGAGGCCAAGGATATATTTTTTAAATAGGGTTTTTGACCCTTTTCGGGGCCTTCTTGAAATCACCCTTTTTGATGCATTTGGCGCAGATGTAGACCTGTTCGGGATGTCCGTTGATCAGGATGCGCATTTTTTGCAGATTCGGCAGGAATTTGCGCATTGTCCAGCGGGCGATCTTGGAGCCGGTGCCGCCCTTGGCTTTATACTGGCCTTTCCTGGATATCTGTTTTCCCTTAAGCTCGCCTTTTTTACATAAAACGCATTTTTTAAGCATTTTCAAAACTCCTTTAGGTTTAATCTTTAATTTCAATAAGTATACTTGAATTTCCGGCGTTGTCAAGATACAATATATCAGCGTCTGCCTTGGCTTGTTTCTCGGAAGTTCCGGGACACGATACTTAATTATTGCGGCTTGGGCGGGGAGGAAGAGCGATTAAAGCTTTTACCCTTATTGAACTGATCGTAGTCATAATCATCGTTGGGATACTGGCGGCGGTGGGCATAACCCAATATACCAAAACAGTGGAAAGGGGCCGCTGCGCTGAAAGCAGGGCTAACATAGGGTTGATGCGCAGGCTGGCTACCGAGTATTTGCTTGCAAACGGCTCATTCACGGGTTTGCAGGACAGCGATGTGAGTATAGGCGCGGGCCTGTTGCCCTCCACATGTAATTCCTCGTATTGGTATGAGTATCACTCCTGGGTATCAGGGTCAGGGTACCTGGCCCTCTATAGTTTTCGCTGCCTATCAGGAGGCAAGCCCCCGCAGGGGCCTCAGAAGTGCGGTTGGAGGGTAACCATGTATCCCGATGGCACCGATTACTGGTATTGTGTTGGCCCGGATGGAACAGCTGCCTGTCCGGGCGGGTGTTAAGAAAAAGGAGGATAAAGTAATGGCAATGGTTAATTATTCGTTTCAAAAGAACCTAAAGGAACAGGCAAGAAAGAAGAAGCAAGAGGCGAAAAGATTGGCGAAGTTGAATAAGAAGATGGCCAAGTTACAGGAAACTCCGGCATCGGGAGAGACAATGCCTAATCAATAAGATTTATTATGGATAAGGTTTTAGAGGGATTAAATAAAGAGCAGGTGCAGGCGGTTACCCATAAACAGGGGCCGCTGTTGATCATTGCCGGCGCGGGCACGGGAAAGACCCGGGTGATCACCCAGCGGATCGCCTGGTTGATCAATGAGGGCCTGGCTAAGACCGATGAGATCCTGGCGCTTACCTTTACGGATAAGGCGGCTAAGGAGATGCAGGAGAGGGTGGATATCCTGATGCCTTACGGCTACACGGATATCTGGATCTCTACTTTTCATGCCTTTGGAGACCGGGTCCTGCGCGAAAATTCCCTGGTTGCCGGGTTAAATCCGGATTTTAAGGTGCTTAGCCGGCCGGAGGCAGCGGTCTTTTTCCGCGAGCACCTCTTTGAATTCCAGCTGGAATATTACCGGCCATTAGCAGAACCCACTCGTTTTATTGAAGCGCTTATTTCATTTTTTAGCAGAGCCAAGGATGAAGATATCTCGGCCAAGGATTATTTTAAATATGCCCAGGATTTTATGGTTAATGCCAAAGCCGGGCCTAAGGATGAAGCTGCTTTAGAATTGGCAGCCCAGCAGATGGAGGTAGCAGGCGCCTATGTTAAATATCAGGAGCTTTTAGCAAGGGAGGGGCTGGTTGATTTTGGAAATCAGTTTTATCTAAGCTTGCAGCTTTTGCGCGAACATCCCCTGGTTTTGCAGAATTACCAGAAGCAATTCAAATATATCCTGGTGGATGAATTCCAGGATACTAATTTCGCCCAGTTCCAGATCGTAAAACTTTTGGCAGGGTCGGCAAAAAATATTACCGTCGTAGCCGACGACGATCAATGTCTGCCGGGGGTTTCTTTAATAGAAACTCCTGCGGGTAAGAGGCAAATTAAGGAAATAAAGCAGGGAGATATGGTGTTGACAGCGGTGGGGAAATCCCACATAGGAACTTCTAAAGTTAAAAAAGTATTTAAAAGACAGAAGAGGGCGCGGTTTATAACTTTTAAAACCGAAAGCGGGGTAAATATAACAGCAACATCAGAACATAAGATGTTTTGTTATGTTCCTCCCTGGCCTAAAAAATTGAAAGAAAAGATTTATTATGTGTATTTAATGTGGAGAAAAGGTTTAGGTTGGCGTTTAGGAATTACTGATGATCTGGCGGTTAGGTTAAAGTTGGAGCGTTCGGCAGATAAAATTGTGGGTTTACGTGGCTTCAAAACTGAACGCGAAGCCCAATATTTAGAAACATACCTATCTTTGAAATATGGTATACCTACGGTATGTTTTAAAGAGCGTAAAGGTGTTCTTATTGTAGATGAATGGCTGGAAAGGCTCTATAAGGAGTTGAATACGGAAGAGGGGGTAAGAAAATTAGCTGAAGATTTAGATATCGATTTAGATTTTCACCATTATTGTTTAGCTGCGGTTACCCGGGGCAGTAAGGTCAGGGTAAAAATAAATCTTAATTTTTGTTATCGTAAATATATATCCAAGAAGCGGAAAAACAAGATCCTAATTAATCCTTCTATTCTGCATTGCGTATCACTTGAGACTTCGGATGAGGAAACTTTGAGGAAAATCAAGAAGGCAGGATTGAGGTTAAAGAAAACTAAGAAAGGCCAAACCCTAAGGTATTGTTTTGCGGATATAAACAAAGCGGAGGACCTCGCTTTTAGGCTCAAGGATCTGACAGGGGGAATTTTGGAATATAAGTGTACCTTGGGTAAATTCAATATAGTTAATTTACCGGCCCTTATAATGCCGGCCTCGAATGTCTTGTTGGGCCATTATTTACCGATTAAGAAAGAGGCCAGTATTGTTTATGATAGAATCGTTGACATTGCGGAGGAAGTTAAGCAGGATACAGTTTACGATTTAGAAATAGAAAAGACCCATAATTTTATAGCTAATGGTGTAGTCGTCCATAATTGTATTTATCGCTGGCGCGGGGCTGCCTACAGCAATGTGCTGAATTTTGTTCAGGATTATTCTGAAGCAGAGAAAATCACCCTGATCCGGAATTACCGCTCCACCCAGGCGATCTTAGATAGCGCCTATCAGCTGATCCAGTATAATAACCCGGAGCGCTTTGAGATAAAAGCTAAAATAGATAAACACCTGATCGGCTTGACTAAAGGCGGACGCAGGCCCCAGCATTTACACTTTGATACATATTCTACCGAGGCGGACAACGTAAGCAGGATCATAAAAGAGAAGGTGGCTTCAGGTGATTTTAAGTTCAGGGATTTTGCCATTCTCGTGCGCTCTAATTCCGACGCCCGGGGCTTTATCCAGGGCTTGAATATGCAGAATATTCCCTGGCAGTTCAGCGGCAACCAGGGTTTATACTCCAGGGAAGAGGTAAAGCTGTGCATTAATTTCCTGCGGGTGATCGCCAATCCATCGGATTCATTAAGTTTGTATTACCTGGCCTCTTCCGAGATCTACAAAGTTGACCTGACCGAGCTGGCATTATGCAATCATTTTGCCAGGCGCAGGAACCGTTCGCTTTATTCGGTTTTCAACGACCTGGAAAAGATCCCGGAGTTAGAGCAGGTCCAGGAGAAGACAAAAGAGAAAATAAAGCAGGTACTTGCGGATATTGAAAAATTCCTGCAGGTTTCCCGCGATGAAACAACCGGAAGGCTGCTTTATAGTTTCCTCACCGATACCGGTTACCTTAAGCGCCTGACGCATAACCCGTCGCTTGAGAAGGAAGCCAAGATCCAGAATATCGCCAAATTCTTTAACCAGGTTCGCGATTTTGAGCTGGTGGCCAAAGAGGACAGGGTGATCAGTTTTGTACAGCATCTTAACCTCTTGATCGATTCCGGGGATGACCCGCCGACAGTCGAGGCGGATCTGGAGGAGGACGCGGTGAATATTCTGACTATCCATAAAGCTAAGGGCCTGGAGTTCAGGGTGGTATTTTTAGTCAGCCTTGTGCAGGGCAAGTTTCCTGTCCCCAAGCGCTCGCAGCAGATCAACCTGCCGGATGTTTTGATCAAGGAGATCCTTCCCAGCGGTGATTTTCATACCCAGGAGGAGCGCAGGCTTTTTTATGTGGGCATGACCCGGGCCAAAGAGGAGCTGTATTTAACCAGCAGCGATGACTACGGAGGCAAGCGCCTGCGCAAGCCAAGCCAGTTTGTAGCCGAAGCCCTGGGTAAAGAAAAGGCGCAGGAAACCGAAAAGAAAAAATCCGCGGCCATTGAGAGTATCCGGCGTTTTGCTCCGGTCAAGGAACTGCCTAAAGCAGCTCCGGCCAAGATCGCCGAGGACAAGTTGATCACCTTGAGTTATTACCAGATAGATGATTATTTGACCTGCCCCTTGAAATACAAATATGTGAATATACTGCGCGTACCGATCATGGAGCATCATACGGTCATCTACGGACGGGCAATGCATGAGGCAGTCAGCCAATATTTCCTGCGTAAGCTTAACGCCAAAGGAATGAAGGTGGATGAGCTCCTGGATTGCTTTGAAGCGAATTTCGACCCCCAGGGGTTTCTTGATGCCAACCACCAGGAGGAGCGTTTCCGCATCGGCAGGGAGGCCCTGGTCAGATTCTATAAAGATGAAGAAAAGCGCGGGGCCTCTCCTAAATTCATTGAAAAAGAATTTTCCTTTGTTTTGGGCGAGAATAAAATAGCCGGGAGATTTGACCGCATAGATATGGAAGCGGAGGGTGCTGTGATCGTAGATTTTAAGACCTCGGAGATCAAGGCGCAGAAGGAGGCGGATAAGCGGGTCAAGGAGAGCAAGCAGCTGGCGCTTTACGCTTTGGCTTATCAGCATATATTCGGGGTGATGCCGGCGGCAGTAGAG
>Ga0172375_10010490_pt1 | contig 12010 bp, 10 predicted proteins | sample LakKiv1m_FD_114537 | JGI IMG/M metagenome (GOLD analysis project Ga0172375, IMG submission 114537) | Freshwater microbial communities from Kabuno Bay, South-Kivu, Congo - kab_092012_11.1m | ecosystem: Environmental > Aquatic > Freshwater > Lake | place: Democratic Republic of the Congo... | reverse complement strand
TACCGCCGCTTCGGTCAGCTTTTCGCCCTTTCTGATATTGACCCTCGCCACCAGGCTTCTGCGGATCATTTTTCTGCTGGCAAGTTCGTCCTTTGAGAGGACCCTTTTTTCGCTGCCCAGACCAGCCTCGACCTCCCTCACCGATCTCACCAGGCCCTTCATGTCCTCCGGTTCAAGAGCAAAAGGATGGTCGGGACCGTGCATCCTCCTGTCAAGGGTCAGGTGTTTTTCTATTATCGTTGCCCCGAGAGCGACCGCGGCAACAGACATATTGTTGCTGACGGAATGGTCTGAAAAACCGACGGGATACGGATATCTTTTTTTAAAGAGAGTTATGTTCCTGAGGTTGACTGTCTCCGGCTTAGGAGGATAACACGACACGCAATGCAGGAGAGCGATATCGTCGTTGCCCGCTTTTTTAAGGAACTTCACCGTTTCATCTATTTCATCCAGCCTTGCCATTCCTGTAGAGATTATCATCGGCTTGCCCGCTTTTGCCACTTCTTTCAACAGAGGAAGGTGGTTGCAGTCTATCGAAGCTATCTTAAAGACCTGGGAGCCGAGGTCCAGAAGGAACTTTATGTCCGGAGCCCAGTGGACAGCGGAAAAGACGATCAGGCCCTTCTTCCTCGCATAAGCGAACATCTCCTTGAACCACTCTCTGGGCATAAGGATGCGGTCGCGGCATATCTTCCACCATTGTTCTTTTCCGTAGAGATGCTCAAGATGTACGTCCTTTGTCATTACGTTCTTGCTGAACGCCTCTTGGGGATCGTATATCTGGAACTTCACCGCGTCGAACTTCGCCTGCGCGGCAGCGTCGATGAGCTCCCTGACGATCTTTCTGCTTCTGCCGTGGTTCGACCCTATCTCGCCTATTATGAAGCATTTTTCCCCGTCGCCTATCAGTCTTTTGCCGATCTTCATTGTTTTAGCCATTTCCACCCCCGTATATATGCCGGACCTCCGGATACAGGCAGATCACATCCCCCTTATATCCTAACATTTTCAGCTTTTGCATTATCTGACCTGCGTACATCGAACTTATTATCATGCAGCCTCCAAGGCCGCGGACGGCTTCCGGGCTTTTGATGTCAAAGTCATTTTTTAAAAACTGCATTCCCCATTTCTTCGGATCGGAATCTACCACGAACCTGACCTTATTTTCCGGTATTTTAAAAAGCTTGATCGCGCTCCCCGTAAAACCGCCTGCCCCCCAAATGACATATCCGTCATATTTCCCTGCGAGGCGACCGAATTTTTTTACGTTCTTTTCAAGCTTTTCCCTGAAATCCCTGCACAGAACGACCGTTTTTTTTGCCTCACCCTGCCGTGACACGCCTTGCTTTCCGCACACAACGATCAGGTTCTCCCCCGTGTCAATAAGGCCGTTCAGCCTCAGCCCCGCCCTTTTCACCGCCTCGGCAGCCGAAGAAGGGGAAAAATACTGAAGGTGCTGAAAGCTGAACACGGACGGGTTGCCGTTTTTGACGGCAAAAAGCGCGTTCGGCACCTCAAAGACTATCTTTCCTCCGGTTTTCAGCACCTTTGTGAGGCCCTTTAAAAAACCGACAGGGTCGTGCAGGTGCTCAAAAAAGTGCCTTGAAATCACTGTGTCATGTTTTGCCTGCCTTTCCGCGTGCTTTTTATGGTCAAAGAATTCTTTGTCGATTTTTAACCCGAACTTTTTCCCTATGTCAGCCCCATCGCTCGGATCGCAGCCGCGGACCAGATACCCCTGTTTTTTCAGGTTGTATAAAATGTACCCGTCGTAACAGCCGATCTCATAAACATCCGGCGCCTTTGCCGCGAGCATCTTTGAAATACGCCCCCTGAAAAGGCGGAGAAACTCGTTGTCCCTTTCAGGGACAAAGCTTCCCATCATGGCCGAAGGGTAGCTGTAATACTTCCTGTAGAGCTCGCTTATCAGTTTTTCGTCAGGGAGCTCTCTCAAATAGATATGCGCGCAGATTTTACACACGACAGGAGAAAGAGTGTCCTCGAGCCTCCTCAAGGGGTATCTGTGCGTTATGACTGCCTTGGAGCTCTTTTTGACGGGCGCCGTAAAGTACGGGAAACCCTCAACGCTGAAAAGCGTGAAGTTTTCTTTACCCCCGCATACCGGACATTTCTTTATTTTTTTCATCAGTTCACGTTGTGCTTTCTGAGCACTTTTTTTATGTCCCCTATCTTCTGTATCTCCAGCATTTCCTCGAACCCTATCTCAACGCCAAACTCGCTGTTCAGGGCCATTATGAGGTTGAGATGGTTCATTGAGTCCCATTCAGGGACCTCGGCAGGCCCCGCCTCATCCGGGAAGCCTCCGTTATGCGACAAAAAAACGCTCTTCAAGACCTTTTGTATCCTGTCTTCCATTATTCTTTACAGGCTCCTTGCTCCCTGCTTTGCCGTCGGGCATTGAAGCTTTGCAGACAGCGATCCGTCCGACAGCCCCTGTTTTATGAGACCGAACACTGCGTCGGCATTCTTTAACAGTAAAGTTATCTCTTCATCCCTGTGAGCATGGCTTATAATATGGTACCCTGCGGTCAGGACGCCTTTTTTTGCAAGCTCCTGTATCCAGTAAGTATGCGTGTCCATTGCCGGGACAGCGTTCACTTCTTTAAAAAGAATGACGCTCCTGCACGGAAAACCCTCCACGGAAACGGCGTCCTTGAGAGCGTGTTTTTCGATAAGTTTTGCCATGCCGTCCAGGAATATCTGCCCGTAATGCCTGATCTTATCCGGCACCTTGTCTTTGTCTATCACTTCCATGACCGCTTTTGCCGCGGCCAGGCTGAGTGTTTCCCCCGCAGTGGTCAGTGAAAAGAATATTTCGGGGAACTTTTTCATGATCTCTTTTTTCCCGATCACGGCCGAAAGCGGCATGCCGTTTGTCATAGCTTTGCTCAAACAGGCAAGGTCCGGAACGGTGCCCGAATATGCCTGGTAGCCTCCCCTGCTGAAGCGGAAACCCGTCACTACCTCGTCAAATATCAGCACAGCCCCGTTTTTGCGGGTCATTTCTTGTACGTCCTTAAGATATCCTTCTTTCGGCTGGATGCGGGACACGGGCTCCATTATCACGCAGGCCACCTTGTCTTTAAACTCCTTGAAAAGTCTGTCCAGGTCCTCAAGGTCGTTATATTTGAACCTGTGGGAAAAATCCTTTACGGGAGCAGGGATGCCGCCGCTCATTGAAGTCTGTGATATGTACCAGTCCTGCCAGCCGTGGTAACCGCAGAATAGCACATGGTCCCTTCCCGTATGGTACCTTGCCAGTCTCACCGCCGCGGAAGTGGCATCGTTGCCGTTCTTGCCAAACCTGACCATTTCCGCGCAGGGATATCTTTCGCACAGCATTTCTGCGACCTCGATCTCAAGGCTGTGCGCCAGAGAAAAAGAGACGCCTTTTTCCAGCTGTTTTTTTATCGCTTCTTCAACGTGCGGCTCGCAGTACCCCAGCATCACGCAGCCGAGGGACATCATGGTATCAAGATATTTATTGCCGTCCATGTCCCACACATAGGCGCCTTTTCCTTTTTCAAGCGCGTAGGGCGTTATCCCCGCGGCAAATTGGTCCGGAGACTTTCCGAAAGTCGAGGGCCCGGCAAGCACTTTCTTGCTTCTTTCATACATTGCTTTCGAACTTGTCAATCTATCCATCTATTACCTCCTGTATTACATTATTACCACAGCGGATATCTGTCATCCGGAACGGACCCGTTATCCCCGTGTTTTTTTGCACTGTTCCTTACATATATAAGGACTGTGACTGTCAGGAACAATACCGCTGCCGCGGCCACCCATACGTTCAAAGGTCAGATGCCCTCCTCTCTTAATATGTCAGCAGCTATTTTATTTCCTTCATCTGTCAGGTGTATCCTGTCGACAAAGATCCATTTGCCGTCAAGCTTCCTGCCGGAAAGAGACTTGTTAATGTCCAAATACCTTATTTCCGCCTGCCGGCAAATATTCTCAAGGCCTTCCGAATACCATCTGTATTGTTCTTTATCAAGACATTCTTTCAGGGTCTTGAAATGCCCTCCCTGCCGGTCATCGAGCAATTTAAAAAGCTTTTCCTCCTCCAAAGACAGCCGTTTTTCCGTCCATCCGCAAAGCGGTTGGAGCACATAAGTCAGCTCAAAGCCAAGGGATGAAGAAAAGAGCTTCCACGTCTCGACATCTCTTTTCAGGGTATATAAAACATCCTCAGGCGCCTTTGCCACCCCGTAGTTCAGCTGCCTTCTTTTTCCTGATGCCGAAGACAACAGAGCTTTTATCTTCATCTTTAATGACAGGTCCCTGAATCTCTCGGAGTCCATGGCCTTCTTAAATCTGCTGCCGAAAAAGAAAATATTCTCCTCCTTATTATTTGCTCCCGAAGCATGATAAAGGAAGAGGTCGTTGATCCCGCCGAATATGACGACCTTCCTTATTTTTGAAAAATGCTGCCTGTTCAACAGGAACAGCAGCAGCTCCTGCGTTGATGAATGGGCTCGGCCTCCCATATTGACCCATGTCCCGTTTCCCGACTGGTTCAACAGCGAAGGGACCGTCAGCCTGTCATGGGTCGCCCCCACGCCAAAAGCCGAAGAACCTCCGCAAAAAAGGCATGCCTCATTTTTATTAAAGCCTTTAAAGTTCTCAAGTTTTTCCTGCCCTTTATAGGTCACCCTGAAACCTCTGCTGTCCGTGTTTACCGTCCCCGACACATAATCCGGTGTCTGGAAGAACATGATGTACGGCAGCCATACTGTCCCCATGATGTCATAGTCAAGCATCTGCGGGGTCAGCGCGTACCTTACCTTATTTTGTTCTTTTATTTCTTTTCTGGACATCATGCTATCTCAATTATCGACCTTCCCAGGACTTTGCCGGAAGCAAGGTCCTCCATGGCCTCGTTTATCTGGTCAAGCTTATATCTTCTTGTTATCGCTTTATCCAGAAAAAGGATGCCTTTTTTATAATCCTGATAGAATACAGGGTAATCCCTTTCCGGAACGCACGAACCTCCCCTGGAACCTTTGTATGTTCTCATTCCCATCAAAATTGAACGCAAGTTGAAATTTGCCGGGCCTTTGGGAAAACCTATCAGGACGATCGTTCCGCCGTCCTTGAAGCCGATGACACCTTCTTTTGAAGAGGTGATCGCCGTCTCGATTATTTCGGGAGTGCCAACCACGTCAAAGATAAAATCCGCGCCGCCCTTTGTTATCTCCTTTATCTCTTTGACCGCGTCTGTTTTTGTCGAGTTTATCAGGTGAGTAGCTCCGAACTGCCTTGAGAACTCAAGTTTCTCATCATCGATATCCACCGCGATTATCGGGTCCGCCTTTTTTTTCCTGGCCGCGTTTATCGCCAGTATACCCAGCCCGCCGGCGCCGAACACCGCAGCCGACTGCCCGGGCTTTATGTCCGTCAGGTTCAGGACAGAACCGTAACCGGCCACGCCCGCGCATCCCAGAATGGCGGTCGTGTACTTTTCAAAGCCTTTTTCCATCGGGGCGACGAACTGCGCGTTCATAAGAGCGTGCTCCGCCCAGGTGAAAAGCACGGACTTAATGCTATGGCCTTTCCAGTTGACGTAAGACCATTTAAGATATTCCGTCTTCTCATCCGCCCCGTACGGTATCCATCCGATAAGGACCTGGTCACCTTCATTGACATGCTTTACCGCTTTCCCTTTTTTAAGCACCAGGCCCGTGCCTTCATGGCCGAGTATCTCGGGGTTCTTTATATTAGGGTTTTTGAGGTTGATAAGCTGGGAGCCGCAGATCCCGCTCGCCCACATCTTCACAACGACCTCATCATCTTTTGGGTCCGGGATATCTATCTCGTCGATGAACAGGGGCTTTTGGTATGCTTCATGGATCACTGCTTTCGACTTCATGCTTATTGGTCCTTTCTAGTTCCCGCTCAAAGCGGAGACGTTCTCGGCGAGCTGCTTATGCAGAGCGCCGTTCGAAGCTATCAGTATCTTGTTCTCGAACCGGAAGTCGCTGCCTTTTTCAGATGTCACTTTCCCTCCCGCTTCCCTGACAAGGAGAAGGCCTGCCGCAAGGTCCCACGGAAAAAGGTTTTTTGCCCAGAACCCGTCTATCTTTGAAGAAGAAAGATAGGCAAGGGAAAGGGCCGCGGAACCAAGGCGGAGAACTCCTCTGGTCGAATCGTTGATCTTTCCGAAGACCTCATATTCCCTCTTTTTCTCCCCGCTCGAAGCGTTCGAAAAAGCGGCCACATATATCCCGTCCTTAAGGTCCTTCTTTTTTGAAACGGAGATCTGCCTTCCGTTAAGGTACGCTCCTCCGCCCTTTGTGGCAAAATACAGCTCATCGGAGAAAGGATTGAAGACGACCCCGACCGTCACGTCATCTCCTTCCTGGAGCGCCACGGAAACACAGCATAGCGGTATTCCCTGGCTGTAATTCACGGTGCCGTCGATGGCATCGATATGCCACAATTTGTTCTTTTCCCTGCCGCTCTTCTCGAGGCCGCTTTCTTCAGCATTGATCCCGTGCTCAGGAAAGGCCTTCTTAATTATTTTTTTCGCGTTCTTTTCGGAGAGAACATCGACCTCTGTTACAAGGTCCCTGAGACTGCCGCTCTTCTGCCTCAGATCGTGAAGCTTTTCAAAATAATTGACCAGAATCTGACCGCTTGTCTTTGCCGCTTTTATCGCCGTTTCAAGATATTTTTCTGTCATTGTTCAGCTCCTTTTCTTAAATTTTGACAGGTCCCTGCTGATTATGTACTTCCCGAGAGGGTCAAAAAGCTCTATCCCGCAAACCTGCCGCAGGACCTCAAGGTCCCCCTGGCTTTCCCTCATGCTCTTAAGATAAACGACCTCTTTATCGTCTTCGTTATCATATTCCAGCGCCGCTTTCGCGCCGATGGCCGTATTCTCGGGCATTACGCCGTTGAACATCGCTATCCTCATGCCGAGGACTATCCTGTTGTCTTTACCTAATTTCCTGATCGGTTCTCTGGCTACCCTGAGTATCGTATCGAACAGGAATTTGTTTTTAAAGCGTCTGAGTTCTTTTTCTTTGTACATATTGGCAAAGTCTGGGCTTGCATAGCCCGCTTTTATCACGCCCTCGGTTATTTCGCGGATGGAGCCTTCTACTACCAGCGCTATATCCGGATCGGCCATTGCCTCATGTATATATGTATAGCCCTTCATCCATCCAAGGTAAGCAACTATCGCATGAGGCGCGTTGTGTATGAACAGTTTGCACATCCAGTGCATCATCAGTTCCGCGTAGTCCACCTGAGGGACCTCATCCGGCAGCCAGTAATTCCCCTTTTCAAAAACGAGCACGCCCTCTTCTGTTATGGTCGTAAGAGGGTCCTTCTTCAGCATGTCGGCAGATGAAGTGTTTGATGTAATAACATCAGGAATTCCGAAATAGATATTTGGATTGCCTGAAAGCTCTCTCAGCTTTATAGATGTGGATGAATCGTTCTCACACGAAAGAACTGCTTTAGCTTTTTTGAACTTTTCCGCAAGGTCGTAGCAGTTGTTCGGCCCTACGCTGCAGAACACTATATCGTACTTATCCGCGCTCTTTTCCTCTCCAAGCAGATATGCTTCCTTTACCGGAACATCGATGTATTTGTACCCGTCTGCAGTCGTAACCGCGGTCCTGTAGGTTTTTCTCTTTTTCATCTCATCGATGATCCTTTTGTCGATATCAACAAAGCTCAGCTCGACATCATACTTTGACAGCATGGGAGCCAGGAAGCCTCTGCCTATTGCGCCTGCACCGTAGATAAGTATCTTTACGGTCATTGTTTCACCTTTCTCTTTCTCTAAGGATCCTCTTCAGCACTTTTCCGGAAGGCCCTTTTGGAAGCTCCGCAACGAACTCAAAAAAGGACGGTGTTTTGAAGTCCCCGAGTTTTTCCCTGCACCGGGCCCTCAGGGGACCTTCATCCGGGTCCTTACCATCTTTAATAACAATATAGCTCTTTATCGTCTCTCCGAGGAACATGTCCGGCTTGCCGATCGTAGCGGCCTCTTTTACGGCCTCATGCGACATCAGGACCTCATCTATCTGGCTCGGGACAATATTGACCCCGCCTTTTATTATGAGGTCCTTTTTGCGGTCGATATAATAAAAGATGCCTTTATCATCAACTGACCCAATATCCCCAGTCATAAAATATCCGTCCATGTTGAAACAGGAAGCGTATTGCTCTTTATTCTTAAAATATCCATTAAGAAGTCCCGGACTTTTTATCCCTATCTCCCCCTGTTCCCATGTTTTTGCCTCTTCCCCGTTCTCAAGAAAGATCTTCGCTTCAACAACGTCCATCGGCCGCCCGATATTTCCCCTTGTCCTTCCTTTTTCAAAGACATCCTCAAAATGGGTCGGCCCTGTTTCGGACAGGCCGTAAAGGTTTGCTGCCGGTATTGAGAACTTTGACTCAAAATCATCCTGAAGTTTTTTGGGCAAAAATGATGAGCCGCAGCCTATGTATTTCATGCTTTTCACGTTCTTTTTGTCATAGTCCTTGTAAGGCGTATTGAGTATCGCGATCAGGATCGACGGAACGACCTCAAAGAATCCCGCCTTCTCTTCTTTAACGGCTTCCCAGAGCCTCGGCCGGAGCTTCCAGAATGATTCATAGATGACGGCTTTTGATCCGGTCAAAAGGCATGGAAAAATTGAGTACCTTATTGCCGCCGTATGCCCCAGAGGAAGGAACACAAGATGGCAGTCGATATCCTTCATAAAACCGGCCCGGAGCTGGGAGGCCATGACGGCTATCTCGGAAGAAACCGTGTATTCGATCATCTTCGGCGATCCTGTCGTTCCCGAGGAATAATACATGAACGCAGTATCGTCCGGATCGACATCAATCTGAGGCATCGCATCCTCAGGATAATCACTGATAAGCCCAGCGAGCATTTCTTTTCCGTCCTCCTGCGCCGTCACAGCCCTCAGGCCGCTCCCGGAAAGTTCTTTTGTCAGGCTTGAATGGGAGAAGACTGTCTTTGGACCTACGAATTTAAGCTTTTCCGAAGCTTCTTTTGCTCCGAGGTGGAACGGAAGAGGGTTTATCACGCATCCGAGCCGAAGAGATGCAAAATAAAGGACCAAAAGATCAGCCGAGTTCTTCATCACCAGAGAAATAACATCCCCTTTTTTACATCCTTTTCCCGCCATCATGCCGCAGCATTTGTTCACGAGGACATCGAACTCCTTGAACGATATCCTTCTGCTGCCGTCAACAAGGAATACTTTGTCCGCAAAGGTGTCTCCCGCATCCCTTAATATTTCGGAGAAACTCTTGCAATTATCCAAATTTTTCGTTAATTCCATTGCCCTCACCCTGTCCCGCCTATGGCGGGACATCCCTCTCCCTGAGGGAGAGGGAACATTTCTTTTCTTATATTTAATATTTCTCTGTTTATTGTTCTTAGAACGGATTCTGTGTTTTTCATGACTTCCTCATTTTTGAACCGTAACATTCTTACCCCCTCAGAGCTTATAATATTCTCTCTTTCTCTGTCGTACTCTCTTCTCCTATTATGAATAGGGCCATCCAGCTCTATTGCCAATTTATATTTCATACAATAAAAGTCAACTACAAACCCTTCGATCACATGCTGCCGCCTGAACTTCTCTTTGCATAGTCTTCTATTTCTTATTATCCTCCACAACTTTTCCTCTGCCGCTGTTCCCTTTTTCCTTAAACACCTTGCAAACTTCTTTTTTATCTCTCTCATATTCCATTCAAGCCTATCAGTTGCTACCGCTCCCCCTCTCCCTTTGGGAGAGGGGTGGTCCGATGAACATCGGACCGGGGTGAGGGCTAATATATCTCCGTCGTATCCCCCATCGTAAAGTACCAGTTCCCGCCGTCCAGAGCTTTTTGATATTTTTCTTTGTCAAAGTTCAGCCTGCATATCAAAGGACGCGGCCTTACTTCTTCAAAACCTTTCTCCTTTAATATGGATGAATACCGGTCCGCGCCGTGCAGCCATGAACTTTCAATATCCGTCCTGTTCTCAGCAAAGAATACCAGCGCTCTCTCTACAAGAAAAGAAGCAATATCTGCTCTTCCCGGCACTGACAGTATATCGACGATATGCCCCTTAAGTATTTTGCTATCCTTATATAATTTTAATATAACATAACCTTTAAGTTCGCCGCTCTCATACGCGCCGAAGGCAAAATACTTCTGGTCGGGCCTGTCAAGGAACCTCCAGTTCAGATAAGCGCTGTCCCTTTTCACCGATATATTGAATATGTCCTTTGCTTTTTCCCAGAGCTCATCGGCTGAACTGTCAAACCTTTCCACCGCTGAAAAAAGAAGCTTCTCTGAAAGCCGTTTTTTTACCGGACCGCCCTGAGGGGTTTTTCTTTCTAAAGTAGTTATCTGCGCCACGTCGCCGTAGCCCATCAGCTTTTTATGGAGCTCATAAGCGAGGTCGTTAGGAAAACCCCAAGACATCGTTATGCCTCTTATTACCGCGTCTTCAAAGAGCTTGTCCGCGACGAACTTTATCAGCCCTTTACCCTGCCACTCCGGCGCTACCATAGAACCGATCGAGTGGGAGGCAAGGATGTCATGCCCGAAGAACCTTATCCTGTAAGGGACAACGGCAAAATGCGTGATAATTTTCCCTTCATGCTCCATTACATATACAAGGGCTTCTCCCGCAGGATTATTCCCCCTGTGCTTCCATTTCCAGTTCGGGATATCCCTTTTATTCCAGGGGTCCGGGAAAAGCTGCCAGTCAAGCTTTAATATCTGTTCTTCGTCGCCGTTCTTATACTGTCTTATCTGCATATAATGTCACCTCTTATAGACCATCTTTATCGAATACATTCTCTCCGACTTCTCTGCTTTTTCGAACCCTGCCTTGGTGAAGGCCTTTACAGAGGCCGCGTTCTCCTCTTTTATTTCAGCTATTATGTCTTTTTGCTTTGGCATCACTATCAAAAGAGCCTCCACGCCTTTTTTTATCATTTTTGTCCCGAAGCCCTTGCCCTGCAAAGCGGGGTCCACCATGACAGAAACCTTGTAGCCCGCGCCGCTGTCCTCGAACCTGATGCTTCCTATCTTGCCTGTGGAAGAATACGCCGTATACAGGAACGATCCCTTATCTCCCATCCTTTTCCGAAACCAGGAAACATGATCGTCATGTCCCACAGGAGACGGATTAAAGAAATATCTGTAGACCTCCGGAGAGTTCCTCCATTTAAAATAATCCTCAATATCATCCTCTGTTGACCTTTTGACGGAAACTATATCTCCTCCTCCGGAAATGAACGAAAAGGCCCTCTCAGGTCCCATACCGTCAATAAGAGTTTTTCCGGCTTCTGACATCTGCCTCAGCTTTTGATTGTCCTTTGACAGGTCCTCCAGGGCCTTTAACAGTGCTTCAGGCGAAAAAGCTTCGGCCCTCCCCAAACTTTTTGAACATCCGGCCTCCTCCAGTTTCTTTGCGTTGGCCTCCTGGTTATCCGCAAGTGTGTAGAACATCCCGGGAACTCCCATGAAAGCCAGCTCCCATGATGTAACTCCCGCAGCATGTATGGCAAGATCTGCATCTTTAAGGTATGGAACTATATTTCTGGAATCTATGACCATGTCGATCTGGACCTCAGAGCTTCCCAAAAGCCCCTCTATCCTCTCCAGATTAGGATTGAGAGAGCTTAAAAGAACGGTTATCTTTTTTAGCCCGGCGGTCGAAAGAGCTTCTATGACCTTTCCGCTCAGGTCCCCGGGGTCAGTTCCTCCCATCGTGACAAGGACCTTCTTTACGCCTGAGAACCGCCTCGGCCTTTGCCCGAAAGACCTGAACTCTTTCCTCAGAAGAAAATATTTAAGTCCTAATAGAAGCTGCGTTGAAACATCTTTATCATATCTGCTTTCTTCAAATCCCGGGTTCTGATTAAGCACCGCATCGCAGATGTATCTGCCTTTTGCCATGTCATCTATACAAAGCAGTTTAATTCCGGACTGTTTTATTTCCTCCTGATAGTCAAGT
>Ga0172375_10010488_pt1 | contig 12011 bp, 9 predicted proteins | sample LakKiv1m_FD_114537 | JGI IMG/M metagenome (GOLD analysis project Ga0172375, IMG submission 114537) | Freshwater microbial communities from Kabuno Bay, South-Kivu, Congo - kab_092012_11.1m | ecosystem: Environmental > Aquatic > Freshwater > Lake | place: Democratic Republic of the Congo... | reverse complement strand
CGTAGAAACGGTAACCCACGAAAGCCACCACAAGCCCCAGGATCAGCACAACGATCGCGTTCATGCTCGCTCCCCTTTCTTAGACGAGGCATTCGCACATCTGTCTCACAAGGCCGCGCGTTGAACCCTCTCACCCTGGCAGGTGTGACGTTTCTGCGTCGGCCTGTGATGTTGCCGATTAGACCGGGACACGCTATAGCGCACGCGTGCTCCGACGGTCCCAAGAATGACCGTGGTCTGCCCGACCCGTCGGGGTCGTATTTCCTAAGCCCTGAACAGGCGTTTGGGAACCGAAGCAAGGTCAGCATAGGACGTGGCCGAATCAAGTGTCAAGGAATATTTTCCGTTAACTGATAGCTTCCAAAACGGGTCTCAGGCTATGGACACGGACGCCTCAGCGCCAATACTGAGGATCTCGAAAGCCCTGCGGGCCGCGCCCAGCAATGCTGCCTGATCATTGAGAATTATCTTGACGGGGATATTTGACAGGAGAGACCGAAACCGCCCCTTTGCGCAGAAGGCCTCCATGAACAGGCCGTCCCGGAGCTTTGGCAGTATCTTGGGGCAGATGCCGCCGCCGAGGAAAATCCCGCCGGTGGTGAGGCCCACAAGTGCCAGGTTCCCAGCCGCGGAGCCCAGTATGGACACGAACATCTCCAATGCCTCGACGCAGAGAGGCTCGCCATCATAAATGGCCGCCTCAGAGACTACCCTGGAAGGATCGTTTGTCAGGATTCGTTCCGAGAGCCACGCGGGTTCGGGGCGATGGTAATGCTCCTTGAGCCAGTTATAAATGGAGAACAAACCTGGTCCGGACGCGAGCCGCTCCAGGCTGACGTGGGGCATCCTGGACAGGAAGTCCTCCAATAGGGCCAGTTCCTTGAGGTTCCTGGCCGCGAAATCCACGTGGCCTCCCTCGGAGGGCAGCGGCACCGGCTTTCCGTCCCAATAGGCCATAAGGGCCGTCCCAAGCCCCGTTCCCGGCGCAATGATCCCGATGGCGCCGTCCTGTTCAGGTAGGCCGGGATTGAGCACGGCAAACTCGGAAACGCCGGGAACCGTCACTCCATAAGCTGTAGCCCCAAGGTCGTTTATCAGATTGACCTTACCAAAGCCGAACCGTTCCTTCAGGCCGGCCTCGGAGATCACCCAGGGAAGATTGGTTATCCCGGCGGTTCCCCGGATCACGGGACCCGCTATGCCGAAGCAGGCCGATGCCGGCTCGTGCGGATAAGACTTCAGGAACCGGTCAACATGGTCTTCGAGACAGGCGGCCGCCCTGCTCGCGTAGGATTCAACCGCGACAGGAACCGGACATCCGCCCGCGAACCTGAAAAAGCCCAACACGGTCTTGGTCCCGCCTATGTCCCCCGCCAGAACCGAAAGGTCTGGGTCCGTCACGTGTATCTCCTCCTATTCTGCATTGGCCCTTGGGAGAGTCACAAACTGCGAGCCGGAAGAGTTTGGTCTGACCCGGAGTGAGCACCTGAAAGTGGTTCGGGTCAACGTGTCCACTTGAACCACCGGATGAACAGCCGTTTCGCGAATGGCGTCAGCCGAGTTCTGTTGTAAGCATCCCCCAGTTGCCGGACGGCCTCCGCTTGAGTGGGGTACGGATGGATCACCGAGGCCAGTTTTCCCAGCCCGATCTTTCCTGTCATGGCCATAGTTATCACGTTTATCATTTCTCCCGCGTGTGCCGCGACTATGGTTGCCCCAAGAATCTCGTCGCTACCCTTTTTCACGTGGATCTTCACGAAGCCCTCTTCTTCACCATCGGCAACGGCCCTGTCCACCTCTCCGAGCGGCCGGAAATAGGTGTCCAGCTCGACGCCCTTCTTGTCTGCATCTCGCTGGTAAAAGCCCACATGTGCGATCTCCGGGTCCGTGTACGTGCACCACGGCACGGTCAGGGCGCTGACTTTCTTCGATCCTTTGAACAACGCGTTCTGAACGACTATTCTGGCGGCCGCGTCAGCAGCATGGGTGAACTTGTAGCTCATGCAGACGTCGCCGGCAGCGTAGATGTTGGGATTTGCAGTTCTGAGAGTGTCGTCCACAACCACCCCTACGCGGGAGTCGTACGCGACGCCTGCCGACTCCAGGCCGAGGTATTCCACATTCGGTTTCCTCCCCACTCCGACCAGGATTTCCTTGACGGCCACCGAATCCTTTACTCCGTTTACCTCGTAATGGATAACCTTTTCAGCGTTTCGATTCTCGACCGCTCTGATGTCGCTGTTGAGTATCAGCCTTATCCCTTCGTCATTGAACCTTTTCTGGAGGATGCCCGCTGCCTCCGGATCTTCCCGGTCCAAAATATGATCGTTCTTGTGAAACAGGATTACTCGGCTGCCGAGCCTCTTAAACGCCTGGGCTAATTCGCACCCGATCGGCCCGCCACCGATTACGGCGAGCCGTTCAGGAAGTTCCGTCAATGAAAATACCGTTTCATTGGTCAGGAAACCCGCATCCGCCATTCCTTTGATCTCCGGATGCGCGGCTCTGGCGCCTGTGGCTATTACCGCTTTGCCGAATCGAAGAGCCTTGCCCGCGACGTCTATTGTGTCTCGACCCGTGAATCTCCCATGCCCGAGAAACACGTCCACGCCGAGGCCTTTGAATCGTTCCGCGGAATCGTGCTGGCTGATTCGCGCGCGGATGCGTCGCATTCTCTCCATGACCGCGGGGAAGTCTGCGCCTGCTCCGTCCGGGATGATGATTCCGTAAGATCCGGCCCTCGCGATCTCGCCCATTATCCTGGACGATCGAATCAGGCTCTTTGACGGCACGCATCCATAGTTGAGGCAATCTCCCCCCATAAGGTGCTTTTCAACCAGTGCGACCCGCGCACCGAGCCCGGCCGCGGCCGCCGCTGCCACGAGGCCTGCGGTTCCGGCTCCTATAACGACGAGGTTGTAGCGATCCGCGGGTTCGGGATTGAGCCAACCGGGCGGATGCGCGTTGGAGAGCAACTCCTGGTTAGCTGCGTCCTCTGGCCTAACCGTGGGCTTGTCATCAACCGTGGGCGGCTCTTCAACGGCGGCCCGAGAGGGAGCGGTCGGGGTGAGGTCCTCGGCCTCTTTGAGGCTGCGCCTGGCAATCCTGGTGACCACACCGGCCGCTAGAATCGTCACGACGAGCCCAAACCAGAAGAATACCCTGCCCGCAAGGCCGCTTTCCACCTGCCCAGCGGCAACTTCGGCCAGAGAGCGGGCCGCGGAGCCCAGGTAAACGTACATGAGCTCGCCGGGGATCATCCCGATCAACGACGCCAGGGCATAGCTCCGGAAAGGCACCCTCGTTAACCCCAAAGCATAATTAAGGAAATTGAAAGGGAAGATCGGGCTCAGTCTGAGGAGAAACACTATCTTGAAGCCCTCTCTCCCCACGGCTTCGTCCATTGCCGCAAACCCAGCGTTGCCCGCGACTTTCCCGGCAACCCAGTTTCGAGCAATGAACCTGCCCACCAGGAAAGCTGCGCAGGCGCCGAGGGTCGCGCCGATCCATACTGTTGCGAAACCTGTTCCGACTCCGAACAGAAATCCAGCCCCCAAGGTCAGGACAGAACCGGGTAGAAAAAGGATGGTGGCAACCACGTAGAAGGCGGCAACAAAAACTGGTCCCCATGCCCCGAGTCCCTCCGTCCACTTCAGGAAAGCGATGAGATGGTCCTTTACAGGCAGTGCAATCAACGCCACTACGACGAGAACGGCTATAACAACCAGAAGCCCCGCCTTCACCGACCCTGACCGGATTACCTGTCCTCTTGTCTCGTCCTGCTTTTCAGGAGCCGAACTTGTGTGCATTCCAGTGCGTCCTCATTGGTTTCTCATCGCTTTTTTTGGAGATCTCTCCTCATCAAGATAATGTATGCAAAGATACCGCTTTTCAAGGACTTCCACCCCTCAAAAAAAAATGATGGGCAGCCCGAGCCTGAAGGACTGTCAAACGCATCGCGGGAATCCTGCGGCCATCAATTCCCTGTTGACCTGTTACTGTCCAAGGGGTATTGAGATATTACGGTTTGACCGGTCCCGGAGGGGGTGAGGGATGCATCATGCTGACGACATTTACTGGCTGATCGTCGTGGCTGTGGCCGGTATCGTGGTGTTCATGGCGGTCTTAATGCCTCTGACCGAATGGTATAGGCGCCGGCAAGTTGATCGCGAGGCTAAATTGAGGGACGAGGCATATCACAGACGCTGATGGCCGCCGTAAGAGCTGATGGCTGCAAGCTCCGACAATCGTGGGGGGATTGTGCAATCCACTTTTGTGTAAAGAGGACCACTCCGGGAAAAGGTCCGCGGCAGGAGCGATACAGGTCCCTATTCATTGAGCGGGTAGGGTCCGTCCCCATCATTGCCTCGGCTTCCAAGGGGTCCAGCCCACGGACTTGCCTCCTGACTTCCCAATACGATGATCCAGGCTCTGAAAGGCTTTTTCACACCAAAAAGAGACGCTGTCCATTCTTTTTTGTCACATAGGCCAACCTTTCGCGAACCATCAATACAAGAGACGAAGAACCGAACCCGAGATCAAACGACCGCAGAGGTTCGATTCTTGATTCAGGCGGGATCAGGCTATGATGAGCTCACCCGGCAAGATTGGGAAGACGATCGCGCCACGTGGAAGTGAGGATTTGGAGGCTCCGCAGTTGGAATTGATGGTTCGAGCTTACCAGCCAAGATGTTGCGGCGCTCCCATTGGCTATAAAGAAGGGGGGGGGTGAGCTTGGCCGAGCGAGGGAAAACTTGAAACGACACCGTGCTGCCCAACAAATGCTACCCACGATGCACGCCTCGCTCTGCCAATTAATTGAGGTCGCCATTGAAGGATCCCGATTGCCGGCTGCGAGCGCCGGTCAGTCGGGTGGCACGACGGTTCGAGAGAATTTCACGGCCGGTTTTCTGAAAGGAGGCTCGCGACTCCACTTGCCTAACATGGATTTTCCATGTAGGAAAAGTCTAGGTGGACCAAGAGTCCCAATCCTTACTGAATACCGGCTGGACAACAAATGGCGACCGGCAAGGAAGATCAGGACATCCTGTTGGTCAAGGAGTGCGCGGCAGGGTCTGAAGACGCTTGGAACTCCTTCTACTGCCGTTTCATAGGACTGGTGAGGAGCATAATACGGAGACAGCGCGGAATCTCAAGTTACGAAATGGAAGATATTGCGCAGAACGTTTTTCTGGCTTTGGTTCCGGCGTTGAAGAAATACGACTCGACCTACTCGCTGCCCAGGTTTGTCAGTATTGTGGCCGAACGGGTGTGCATCCAGGAGTACCGGCGGGTCACAGCAGCAAAAAGAGAGGCAAGCACCGATCCCGTAGATCATATGGACGGCTCGGAAGAAGGTGCCCGGACCCTTCCCTCGGAGCTCCAGTCGCAGGAAGAGAAATTGGCCGAGCATCAGCTCGTGGATATATTGAAAATAGCCTTACGGCAACTCGGGTCCAGATGCAGGGAACTGCTGAGACTCAGATATTATGAGGAAATCCCGTACAAGGAGATAACCAGAATCCTGGGGGCCACGGAAAACACCCTGACGGTCCAGGCAAGGCGATGCCTGGCCGAACTGACAGCTCATTACCAGGAACTGCTGAGAAAGGGTGTTGTGAAATGAAAAAGACAGATACTCCGACATCCTTTGTGCATCCCACAGACAATCTCCTGTCATACTTGGAGGATACGCTGCCTCCCGAGGATCGAGCCATGGTAGCCCAACATCTTGGAACTTGCGAAGAATGCTCAAATGAGCTCAAGGTGCTCGATCACATGACCAGGTCTCTCAGGAATAGGAAGGACGCGTTTTGTCCCGAGCCCTGGGAATTGCAGGAATACGCGGATAGAGGCAGGGACCCGGAGGGCAAATTGGCCGGCCACCTGGCCAAGTGCCGCCTTTGCAGCGAAGAGCTCCAATCATTCAGGCTGGGAGCCGAGGATGGCCGTGCGCCTTTTACGCTCAGGGTTGCGTTCAGGGAAAACTTCCCCGAGAAACACCCGGAGGCCGCCGATGAAGGCCCGAAAGGTCTTTTGTCAACGATTTCACAATGGCTGTCCCCGATCTTCAGGGTGCCCGTAATGGCCCTTGGTACCGCAGCAGCCGTGGTCCTGGTGGTGGTTCTGATGTATCCCGGTGGTGAGCTGGAACCGGTTACGGGGTTGAGTTCAGTCACATGGGACCAGCCTCAAGGCAGGTTTTATCCCAAGTCCGGTTTAAATCTGATGGGACCGGAGAAGCATAAATCAAGAGCCACAACGGTCCTCATCTTCAAGGGGCTGCGCGATCCCATTCCCCAGGAGCGCGTGGACGGGCTCTACAGAAGCTTGAAGCCGGGAAACGATCTCGCTCGACGGCTGGATTTTGTCTCTCCCTCCGTACTGAAGGAGGTCCTGGAAGAGGCCGGGATCAATGCCCCCAAGAAGAAGGATCTTCTCCAGGTGCTTCACAAGGATCTGGGCGTTGCCGCCGCGCTCATTGCCACTATTGAATCACGTCAGGACGGATTCAGAGTGGAACTCGAATTGACTGATCCTGCAACGTGCCAGGTGGCGGCCAGGAAATCGGAAGACAAGATTGCCGAGCCCGACCTGCCTGAGAAGCTTCGTGCCGCCGCAATGGCGCTGTATGATTTGCCGACTGCCGCGCAGTGAAAACCTTCAAGCCGCAAGAGTTCCTTATTCTCACGCTTCGCCGGATTTAGAATCCCTTTTCACAAATACGGTGACGTATCTTGCGCCCCTCGGGATTGCTTCGTCGCTCCGCTCCTCGAAACGACATGCCCGTGACTTGTCGTTGCGAGCGAAGCGAAGCAATCTCAAGGGACCGAATACGCAACCGTATTTGCGACATAGAGCACCAAGCCGCGAGGCGTGCGGTTCGCACGGCGGGGCCGTGTTCATCGGCCCCGTACGAGTGCAGCCCACGCGGATCACATTGCTGCACCGTATTTGCGCTCTGAACTACTTGTTCCCGACCACGTCTTTTTCCACGTGCTTGCTGGCGTTCAGACCTTTTTTCAGATCATCTACGATGGAGTAGGGGAGACGGCCGGTCCCCGGGAAGGTACCGAGCTCGATTTCCGGCTTATTTGCCCCATGAAAATCAGAGCCGCCGGTAACCAAGAGCCCGAGCTCCCGGGCAAGCTCAATGTATGTGCGGGTTCGTTCCGGGGTATGTTTTGGACAATACGCTTCTATTCCTCGCAGTCCATGTCTCATGAGCTCCTCAAGGATCCCGGAAAGCCGGCCGCGGTCATTCTCGTTGAGGGAATGGGGATGCGCCAGGACCGGTAATCCCCCGGCCGCGGCAATGACTCTCACAGCCTCGGAAGGTTGAACCTTCACCTTCCGTACATATGCGGGGGCCCCTCTCGCCAGGTAACGATCGAAAGCCTCCTGTAACCTGGTCACCACACCTTTGCGTACCATAACGCCTGCCACATGGGGACGTCCGGGGACTCCCCCCGCAGCAGCCCGGTCAACATCGTCCACGGATATGTCTATGCCGCATTGCCTGAGTTTGGCGATGATTTCAGGAACGCGGCGCACGCGGCCCTCCTTGAGATAGTCCAGGCATCCCAGCAGTTGCGCGTCATCGGTGTCAACGAAGTAACCCAGCACGTGCAGTATGCCTGTGGGCCACTGAGAACTTATCTCGACACCGGCTATCACCTCTACGCCCCTCGCGAGTCCTTCCCGCCGCGCGGGCAAGACGCCTGCCACGGTATCGTGATCAGTGATTGCGATTGCCCTCAGGCCCATGCGAGCAGCCTGTCCTACCACTTCCTCCGGGGAGAAGGTCCCGTCGGACATGGTTGTGTGAACGTGCAGGTCAATCATAATGGCCTCATGAATCCGGTCCGGCCGGCCGCTGGGCAGCGGAAGGCCGTGAGGGAATGCTCATCCGTCAGTCATGAAGATAAGGCCGCCAGTGAGCAGGAGTCAACCCTGAGCTGAGATTACAGCAGTTCTCAGAAGTAATGGCGGATTGATTTAGGGGTGCCACTGCTGGCTTGTCCAGCAGTGCTTCCCGCTACGGCACTGCTGGACAAGCCAGCAGTAGCACGCAACAGACGATACTCATTTTTTGGTTTTCAGCTGCAAATCGTGACAACTCTTGAGAATCACGCCAGACGGTGAATGAAGAGCGAAAGGAGCCTGTTTCAGTAGCTGAACAGTAATGTCTGTCCGGTCCTCAGAAGTGAATGATGACGGGGGCCGCGCGAAATAAATTGCCTACGGGCTGTGAGGGTGTTAATATTTATAGTTTGTTGAATTCCGATGGTGAAAACAAATGCACGTCCAGAAAAAAGCGACCTTCTCGATGGTCGCTCCACAATCCCAGGGCAGCCGACTCCGGAAACTCCGGTAACGACCAATGGCTAGAAAGCTCTTCGGTACCGACGGCATTCGAGGCGTGGCCAACAAAGAGCCCATGACCGCCGAGACAGCTCTGAAGCTCGGCCGGGCCATTGCGCACTTCTCGCTGTCTCAGGCGGGAACCAGGCACAGAGTTCTCGTTGGCAAGGATACAAGGCTCTCTTCCCACATGCTGGAGCACGCCCTTGCAGCCGGCGTTTGTTCCATGGGCGCGGACGTGCTCCTGGTTGGGCACATGCCTACGCCCGGTATAGCTTTCCTTACATCCAACATGAGAGCCGACGCAGGAGCGGTGATCTCAGCGTCTCACAATCCTTTTCAGGACAATGGAATCAAGTTTTTTGCCCGGGACGGCTTCAAACTTTCCGATGGAGCAGAAGAGGAAATCGAGCAGCTCGTCCTGGGGGACGGGATTGAAGAGGCTAGGCCCACGGCAGGGAACGTCGGCAAGGTGATATGCATTGACGACGCCCTGGGGCGTTACGTAGTCTTCCTGAAAAACACGTTGCCTCGCGGCGTAAGTCTGGAGGGTGTGCGTATAGTCCTTGACTGTGCCAACGGGGCGGCTTACAGAGCTGCTCCGCTCGTCTTGGAGGAGCTTGGAGCAGATGTCAGCGCTGTTGGGGTACAGCCGGACGGCCGGAACATAAACCGCGATTGCGGGTCTCTCCATCCTGAGGTCATCTGCCGCGAGGTTCGACGGACCGCGGCAGACTTGGGAATAGCTCTTGACGGGGATGCTGATCGCGTAATATTCGCGGACGAGAACGGAAACGAGATAAACGGTGATCAGATAATGGGCCTGCTCGCCTGGGACATGATTCAGAACGGCAGATTGCTGCGCAACACCCTGGTGGCCACCGTAATGAGCAACATCGGACTGGAACTGGCGATGAGAGAGATGGGCGGAACTCTGGTGAGGACGCCTGTTGGGGACCGTTACGTGGTTGAGCGCATGCGCCGGGACGGCTACAATTTCGGCGGAGAGCAGTCCGGGCATCTAATTCTGCTTGATCATTCCACTTCCGGTGACGGTATACTCTCTGCCCTGCAGGTCCTCCGTGTGATGACGGAGACAGGGAAGCCTCTCTCCGAACTGGTAGCGCGGGTCCGCAAGTACCCTCAGATGCTCAAGAACGTGGAGGTCGCTGCGAGGAAAGACCTGGAGAATGTCCCCGGAATTCAGGGGGCAATGACGGAGGCCCGGAGCCGACTCGGAGAAGCTGGAAGGCTGCTCGTTAGATATTCCGGGACACAGCTTTTGTGCAGAGTGATGGCGGAAGGCGAGAACGAGGATATCGTGAACGAAGTCGTTGACATGGTGGCAGATGCAATCAGGAGAAACCTCTGAGCTTAAAGGATCTTCCCGGGAAATAGCCAAGCAGGTGCTGGAGATAGAGATCACCGGTATCCGCTCGGTTCTGTCTCGCCTGGACGATCATTTTGACAGATGCGTGGATGTTCTTTACGCCCTCCGCGGGAGGATCATCATAACAGGAGTCGGAAAGTCCGGGATTATAGGACGCAAAATGGCTGCGACGTTCACCAGCACCGGGTCTCCGGCCATTTTCGTGCATCCCGTAGATGGACTTCACGGCGATCTTGGGATAGTGAGCCGTGACGATGCTCTTGTAGCTATATCCAACAGCGGAGAGACCGCAGAGATAACCTCTCTGGCGGCGACCATCAAGAGACGTGGTCCGGTGATCATAGCCATGACGGGGTCTGTGGGTTCCACTCTGGGAAGGATGGCGGCCTTAGTCCTGGACTGCCGGGTGCCCAGGGAGGCTTGCCCGCTCAACATGGCGCCCACTGCAAGCACCACGGCCATGCTTTGCCTTGGCGACGCTCTGGCCGTGGCCTTGATGGTGAGGCGAGGATTCAGGAAAGAGGATTTCCTCAGGCATCATCCAGCCGGCAGCCTCGGCGAGAGGCTCGGCCTGAAAGTCAGGGACATGATGCTGGACCGCCGGGCTATTCCCGAGGTTGCCCGGGAGGCATCCCTGCAACAGATCATAGCCAGCATCAACGACAAGAACCTGGGCTTCACTCTCGTAACGCTGGGAGATCAACTGTTGGGAATAATAACGGATGGTGATCTGCGGAGGTCTCTGGAATCCGGGGACCGGATATATTCATGTCGTGCCGGTGATCTGATGACCGGCAGCCCTTTGACTATCCTCGAAAACAGAACAGCCGCCGAAGCCCTTGAAATCATGGAACATAAACTGATAACGGCCCTGGCGGTGGTCAGCGAAGAAAACAAGCTTGTGGGGGTAATACACCTTCACGATCTCCTCGGCCGCGGCCAAGTGAGCTTTGCAGGCTGAGTCCGGACGATAGCTACTGTCGGGACGGGGCTCTTGCGGGAAATCCCCTGAACTGATATACATCCCGAGCATGGTCTGATTACGGAGGGAAGTCATGAAGTTGAAAAAGGAGGATCTGGAATATTTCCAGGGGATACTTCAGAAACAGTTGGACGAGCTCATTAAGGGAGCGGAAAGAACTGTTGACGAAATGACCGAAGGAGAAGGGAGGGCCATGTTCCCCGACCCTACGGATCGCGCTTCCATGGAATCGGATCGTAATTTTGAACTGAGAATACGCGACAGGGAGCGAAAACTCATAAGCAAGATCCGAAAAGCCCTGGAGAAGATAGAGGACGAAACCTTCGGCATATGTGAAATTTGCGGAGAGCCCATAGACTTCAAACGATTGGAGGCACGGCCCGTAACCACTCATTGTATCGAGTGCAAGACGTCGGAAGAGGAAGAGGAAAAAATAAGAAAAATGTGAGGGCGGTTCCCGCAGGGAACAGTTGTTTCGGATGGAGATTTTCCAGAGCGGGCACCGGCCGATGCGGGGAAAATCCGTTCCATGAATTTCCCGCCACCAGATTCTCCCGGACCTCTTATTGCCTGTCGTGGAAAAGGATCCACTGGATGCCCTCCGGACAGAAGGTGATTTTGTTTGACTCCATTGGCAGTTAATGGGGCAAGCACAACACATCGTGTTGCAAAAAAACAATGGCCGCGATATAATTATATATTAGATAAGTCGCAGACCAAAAGGGTGTCAGCTTAATGAATAGTGTCAAGGATTTGATACCAGTGGCTAAATACGCGAAGCCCCGCTATCGGGCAAGACGTGATGACGACATTGTTTCTGATGGCCGGAGCCAAACCGACGGAAAAGAAAAGCGCCTCAGGCCCTCGGAGGCGATCAAGGCTGATGCCGGTAACACAGAGATGTCCGCCATCTTTAAGGACTCTCCTGCCTGCCCGGCCGCCGGGATAGAGGACCGAAGGTCCCTCACGACAGATCCGATGCCGGTTGGTGCCCACAAACTGAAGATTCCCAGACTGAGCAAGATAAGGGTCAGATTAGGTGGAAAGCTCCCTCGTGTGCTTTCGGTGAAGACTCAGTGCGTCGAAGAAGAGCAGCCTCAGACGACTACAGCTCCCAAGGCGAGTGTAGCTCCTCAGGTGACTACAGCTCCCAAGGTGACTACAGCTCCTAAGGTGACTACAGCTCCTAAGGTGACTACAGCTCCTAAGGTGACTACAGCTCCTAAGGTGACTACAGCTCCTAAGGTGACTACAGCTCCTAAGGTGACTACAGCT
>Ga0172375_10010486_pt1 | contig 12012 bp, 14 predicted proteins | sample LakKiv1m_FD_114537 | JGI IMG/M metagenome (GOLD analysis project Ga0172375, IMG submission 114537) | Freshwater microbial communities from Kabuno Bay, South-Kivu, Congo - kab_092012_11.1m | ecosystem: Environmental > Aquatic > Freshwater > Lake | place: Democratic Republic of the Congo... | reverse complement strand
TTAGTCAAATCCAGTAGAACCAAAGCTTTTTTCTCCCCTAGGGGTTTCGCTTAACTTATCAACTTTTTGAATCTTAACTCTTTTTATAGGAATAATTAACATCTGAGCAATCCTCATTCCTTCTTCAATTTCCACTTCATCATCTCCAAAGTTAATCATTATAACAGAAATTTCTCCGCGATAAGCAGGATCAAATGTTCCTGCAGCAGTATGAACTCCCATTTTTGTAACAATTCCAGCTCTATCTCTTAACAATCCGACATGACATTCTGGAATCTCTATTGCAACCCCTGTTTTAATTGTTTTCTGCTCCATAGGCATTAAAGAAACAGTTTCAGCAGAACGCAAATCAAACCCCACATCGCTCGCCATATAATATTCTGGAAGTTCTATTCCTTTTTTCAAAACTTTTACTTTCACAACCTCTTGTCCCATAATTCAGTTAGATTATTTATCTTTAAAAATCTTTTGGGAAATAAGAAGTAGTGGGTGAGCAATTTGGCTTTGTTTTTCTTAATACAATTACAAAGAGCAGATTGCGAATAAGGATTTGTTCAAATCATGCCTAAGAAAATAAGAAGTAGCGGGGGCAGGATTTGAACCATGCGACCTCAAGGTTATGGGCCAATCGCTTTGTTTTCGATATTTGATCTTTCGGAAACAAATTTGCGAGCTAACCGGGCTGCTTTGGGCAACGACCAATACTTTTTGATATTGGATGTTTCCACCCCGCTATAGGGATAGCTTCCAGGTTTAACCTAGAAATTTCCCGCTACTACTCTAAAAAGCTAAAAATTGTTTATAAACCTTGCTCTAACATAAAAATAACCGATATTGTCAACTTAAAGGGATAAATATATAAACATCTCCTAATTTATATTCTTGAAAGGGGGTAAAAATATTTATGAAATGTCCAAAATGCAGAACAAATAGTATCTCAAAAAGAGGAAAGAGGTATAATAAATCTGGAACAAAACAACTTTATCTTTGCAATAATTGTAAAATAAAATTTGTGAAACAGGACGGATTTGAAGGAATGAGATATAATAAAAAACATATTGTTAGAGCAATTCATTTACATAATGAAGGGCTTTCACTTTTTCAAGTGAAAGACCATTTATGGCAACATGATGGAGTTAAAGTTAGTAGAGAAGCTGTGAGAGAATGGTGCAGAAAATATTCTGTTTTTTTAAAATAGAATAACAACTATTGTTGAACCAACAATAGTTGGAGGAATACACTATGATGAAAAGTATGTTAAAGTTAAACAAAAAGATTGTTATGATTTAAATGCAATTGATAGTAAAACAAAGTTTATTTTAGCTCATTTGTTCGTCGAGAAACGAACAAAACAGAAATGCTATGAATTTTTAAAACAGATAAAAGATAGTTGTGGAAATCAGATAAAAGAAGTTTATGAAAAAGAGAAGCATAATAAAGTAGAAGATAGAGAGTTAATTGAATTTACTTGTGACAAATTTGCAAATTATAAATCTGCTTTCAGCAGATTATTTTATAGAACAGCAAATTTAAATTTTGGTGTTCCGATTGCATGCAAAAAATATGAATTAGAACATAATAACAATGCAATTAAAAGATACAATGGAAAAAATAAAAGATAGAATAAAAAATATAAGAAGTGGTTTTAAAAGTTTTGATGATGCAAAATGTTTTATGGATTTAAGAAGAATAATTCATAATTTTGTTAATCCAAATCAAGAATTACAAGGAAAAACTCCAGCAGAAATTGCGGAGATAAATTTGAAGATAGGGAGGAATAAGTTGTTGGGTTTGATAAAATTTGTGAGATGCTTAAGTATCGCTAACTTGACAATATCAAAATAACCAAACAAATATAAACAAAACCCATTATTTAATAAAATGGGTAACGATGAATTCCTTCTTGGAATAGACGATGCAGGCAGGGGCCCAATAATAGGCCCAATGGTTTTAGCAGGTATAATAATAAATAAAAAAGATGAACAAAAACTAAAAGATTTAGGGGTAGATGATTCAAAGAAACTTACTCCAGAAAAAAGAGAAGAACTATCAAAGATTCTAAGAAAAGATTATCAATTCCACTATGAATTAGCTAGTGTTGAAGAAATTGATTTAAGAAATAAAGTAGGAACAAATCTAAATAGAATTGAAGCAATAAAAGCAGCAAAGATAATTAACGAGCTACTTAAAGATAAAAAAGATATAATTGAAATAATAATTGACTGTCCATCAACAAACATAGAAGCATGGAGAAATTGTGTTCTTCAGTATGTGGATAAAAAAGATAGGATAAAATTGAAGGCAGAACACAAAGCAGATGCAAATCATATATGTGTCTCTGCAGCTTCAATAATAGCAAAAACAACTAGAGATAATGAAATAGAAAAATTAAAAAAAGAACTCAATTTAGAAATAGGTTCTGGTTATCCTTCTGATCCAGTAACTTGTGCTTGTCTAAATAAAAACCTGAACTTTTTACTAGAAAAAGGGGTCATAAGAAAGACCTGGGCTACTTTTGAAGATATAAAGTCTAAAAAAGAACAAAAGACTTTATTCTAAAAATACTTAAAAACTCCTATTTCTTAGTAAAAACATGACTTATATTAAAAGGATGGTGATGCATGGCTTCAAAAGCTTTGCAAATAAAACAGAAATACCTCTAGAAAGATCAATGAATGTTGTTGTTGGTCCAAATGGTTCTGGAAAATCTAATGTGGCAGATGCGTTATGTTTTGTTCTAGGAAGATTAAGTATAAAATCAATGAGGGCTGCAAAAGCAGCAAATCTTTTATTTTCAGGTAATAAAATACATAAACCTGCAGAAGAAGCATCTGTAGAACTTGTTTTCGATAATTCTGACAAATCATTTGGACTAGATGATCTAGAAATTTCAATAAAGAGGGTAGTGAGAAGAAATGGGCTTTCTATTTACAAGATAAATAATGAAATAAAAACAAGGCAAGAGTTATTAGAGTTACTAGCACAAGCAGGAATAGACCCAAACGGATTTAATATAGTCCTTCAAGGAGAAATAGATTCTCTAGTCAAATCACACCCAGAAGAAAGAAGAAAAATAATAGAAGAAGTTGCAGGAATATCTATATACGAAACAAGAAAAGAAAAATCATTACATGAACTAGAAAGAGCAGATGAACAATTAAAAGAAGTATCTGCTGTCTTAAAAGAAAGAAACTCTTACTTAAAGAATTTAGAAAGAGAAAGACAAGAAGCTCTAAACTTTCAAAAACTTGAAGAAACATTAAAGAGATGTAAATCTACAATTTTATCAAAGAAAATTCAAGAAAAAGAAAAAGAGCTACATCAGATTATTGCCCAAGTAGAAGAACAAAATAAGCATATTGAAAAGATAAGACAAGATATTGAAAAAAGAGACCATGAAAAACATCTTCTAGAGCAAAAAATATCTTTAATAAATAAACAACTACAAGATTCTACTTCTAAAGAACAGGAGATACTACATTCAGAGCTTTCAGAATTAAAGGCAAAGGTTGCTGGTTTGCAAGTAAGAAAAGAGAACTTTAATAATAGGATAGAAGAAGGAAAAAGAAAATTATATGAAAAGAAAGAAAGAATAAAATATCTAGAGAAAGAGATCTCAGAGATCAGTTCAATAGCTCCGGAAGTAAAAAAACAGCAAGAAAGTATAAAAAAACAGCAAGAGATATTTGATATTTTAGAAAAAAAGAGGAGAAGTTTCTATATTATAAAATCTGATCTTTCTTCTTTAGAAAATAAAAAGCAAGAAAAAGAAAGGAGTATAATTGAGATAAAAAAAGAAAAAGAGATAATTGAAAAGAATATAAATATACTATTTGAAGAGATAAAATATGTTAAATCTCTTGAAAAGGGTATACAACTAAAGGAAAAATTGAAAAAAGAATTAGTTGATGTAGACGAGAAGATAATCTCTTTAGAAAAATCCGGTTTAGAGATAATAAAAGAATCAGCAGTTATTAATGGAGAAATAATAAAAGAAGAAAAATTAAAACAAGATATTGTTAAGCTTGATATTTGCCCCCTATGTAAAAGTAAGATAACCCAAGACCATATTAATACTGTTATAAATGAATCAAATGAAAAAATACAAAACTTAGACAAAAAACAAAAGCAAGATGAAGAAAAAAAGATAGAAAGTGAAAAAAAGATAAAAGAACTAAAGCAATACCTTTCTTCTATACGCACCCAACTAGGTGAAGTTGAGATAGATATAATAAAGATAAAGAACTCAGAAGATAAAAAAGAACAGATTAAATCTCTTATTCTAGAAGAAGAAAATGTTAAAAATGATTTAAAAATAATAAATGAAAGACTAATAAACACAAAAAAAGATTTTGAAAGTTTAAGAGATATTGAATCTGAATATGACGATACTCGCTTAAAACTACAAGAATTGTCTATGCAAAATATGGATGTAGATTCAGAAACAGCTGTCAAAAAGCGCGATTTAGCAAGAATAAGTGCAGAGTTAAAAGCATATGAACGTGATGTAGAAGAAAGTTCTATTGAACTTAAAAAGATAGAGGAAATATTAGATTTGGACCTATTAACAATTGAGAAGAAGGAAAAAGAAGAAAGAGAATTATATGAAAGATTCCAGAGCTTATTTAATGAAAGAAACTCTGTCAACGATAAACAAAAGGCAATTGAAACAGATATAATAGGTATGCAACACAATATAAGAAATTATGAAGATAAAATAAATGGATTTAAAATTGATAAAGCAAAAATAGATGCTGAAAAAGATTCACTAAAGTTTGAATTTAGAGAATTTGAAAAATTTGAACCTTTGCCACTACCCCTAGTAGAAATAAATGAAAAGTTACAAAAAACACAGCAAAGACTTCAAGAAATAGGTTCTGTTAATCTAAAAGCACTAGAAGTTTATGACGTAGTAAGAGAGCAATGCTTACAAATAGAAGAAAAGGTCAATACTATACTAAAAGAAAAAGAGACTATAATGAAGATAATAGAAGAAATAGACAAAAAGAAAAAGAAAGCTTTCTTAGTTACATTAGAATCTATAAATGAATTATTCACAAGAAACTTTTCAAGACTAAGTAAAAAAGGAGAAGTATTCCTAGAACTAGAAAACAAACAAGATGCTTTTGCAGGAGGCATTTCTATTTTATTAAGAGTAGCTAAAGGAAAATACTTTGATGTAACTTCTCTTTCTGGAGGAGAAAGAACTCTCGTTGCGCTCTCTTTAATCTTCGCTATACAAGAGTATAAACCATATTGTTTTTATATTTTTGATGAAATAGATGCAGCATTAGACAAACATAATTCTGAACTTCTAGCAGGTTTAGTAAAGCAATATCTTTTATCTGGGCAATATATAATTATAACGCACAATGACGCATTAATTTCAGAAGCATCTGCATTATATGGAGTAAGCATGCAAGAGAATATTTCTAAAATAATTAGTTTAAAAGTCTAAGGGTGCTCTTCAAAGAAAGTAACTAAACCTTCCCTAGGATTTCTGATTCATAAATATTTGATTATAAAAATAAAAAAAGAAAGCTTTCAAATAAAAAAAGAAAGCAAAAAAATAAATAACCTTAATAGTAGCTTGTTTCTACTTGTTGAGGTTGTTTGTCTTTTCTAGTTATCAAGACTAATAATACAATAAGCAATACAACGAATATAACTACTAATATTGCTGTTAAAGCAATTACTGATGTAGACATATTCTTTGAACCTGCAACAACATTTGCATTAAATGTAGCTACTTGTCCATTAACGTTCACACTAAATGTATGAACACCTAATTCAATATCATCTAAAGCAGTTACTGTTATTGGAATTGTTGTGCTTGAATCAGAACTAACAGTAACAACTGTTGGTGCTGAAACACTCAAATCTTTTCCAGAAACAGTTTGTATATTATATACTTTTATGCCTTTTCCAGAATTCACTATAATTAGGTCGTATTTCTTTGTTTCGCCTATCTTCATATCTTGACTCTTTACAGTAGCTATAAGTGATGTAGATACAGAATCTTCAACGCTTATTGTTCTACTGATTGTATTAACACTATCTTTGTTATATACTTTAACTACCATTTCATATAAACCTGCTGTTGCAGATTCAGGTACTTTCAAATATACAATTTTTTGAGTTGTGTCATCTTTGTTACAATCATCTGAACAGTTCTCTATAGCTACTAAGTCTCCTAAATATGCTCTTGTTGCAATACCTAATGAAGGTATAGATACAATTACATATCCATCTGAAAATTCTTGCATTCCAACATTCTTAGCAACAACTGTTACTGGGAATGTTTCGCCTGCAGAAACTTTTGAGTTGAAATCAACTGAAAGTACATCACTTGTGTAATCATCTCTTTGGACTCTTACATTGTAATGAGCTGTAGTTGTATCTTCTCCGTTAGATATGGATACTTGTAGTGTAAAGTTCTTTGATAGTTGCTTAAGATCAGAAGGAATAGTCAAAGAAAGTAATTTTGAATATGTGCTTCCAGATATAACGCTAAATCTTCTTGTAGAAGCTTCAACATCATCTCTAAAACCATCTACCCAAACCTTAACCTTAACATCTTCTGCGTCTTTAGTAGCTGCAAAAGTAACTCTAACTGGAACTGTTTCGCCTGTAATTCCTGCCATTGTAGGTACACTTGTTAAAACAACGTCATTAAATGATGTTGTCATACCAGTTGTAGATACTTCTGCTGAAGATACAAGTCCTATTAATAGAACAGCTAAAAAAGCTGCGAAAGGAACCAAAAATGTTTTTGTTTTCATGTGTTTTTTATTAAAATTTAGTTGTTTATATTAAAAAAACGCGCTTTTTAAGCTTTACTATTGTTGTAATTAGTAAATGACAAAAAAGCTTATAAAGTATACTTAGGTATACTTTTTAGATAATTAAATAGTAGTTAAAAATGATAACCACAATAAAAATAGAAAAAGAAACGAAACAGAGGCTTGAAAAGTTAAGAGAATACAAAAAAGAGAGCTATGATGAGATCTTGAGAAAGATTTTAGGCATCTTAAATGTAGTTAAAGCAGAACCAGATAAGGCAAGAGTTATATTAGATAGAATCGATGAAACTCGTGCTTTAATACAAGCAAGAGAATTAGAAGAAAAGCTAAAAAAAGAACAAGAAAAGAAAGGAAAGAAGAAATAATTACTTTTTCTGATCTAAATTATAGGCACCAGTTAAAACAGCAAAAAGTGCTATAAAGAATATATCCAATGTAGATCCAAAAGCGAATCCTATTTCAGATGCCCCATTAGCACTAAAAATAACAATTATGACTTTTAGGAATAAAATAACTCCTATAATTATCTGACACCAAGCCAATGTTTTTAATTTCATTTTCCCCTCCTTTAGGTAATTAAGAAATATTAGTATAAAAATGTTTTTAATTACATTCTTTCCCAAATTTCTTTCATCATTACAGCATCTTCAAAAGGATATGGAGATTCATTAATAATTACTGTATCTTTGTTTTTTGGCAATACCTCTAGTAATCTTTTTGCTTCTTCCCTGCTTGTTTTCTTATGATTCTTTTCTCCTTTATCTCCAAACTCAATTCCAGAAAAATGACAATGTAACTCTTTAAATTCTTTAATATATTCATACATCTCTTTATATGTCATTTTTCCATTACTTCTCGCATATAAATGAGCAAAATCAATGCAAAATCCACAACCAGTTTCTTTAACAAGTTTTAAAATATCTTCAACTGAACCAAAAACATTTATCTTTCCCATTGTCTCTGGAGCTATCTTTATATTCCATTTATTCCTCTTTACTTCTTCTAGAATCTCAATAATTGCTTTCTTTACATTTTCATAACACTTTTCTCTTTCTATTTTGCCATAGAAACCTGCATGAAATACAACACATGAAGCTTGCAAAAAATGCCCTATTCTACAGCAATCAATTATTCTTTCTTTACTCTTCTCAATCTTAATTTTTTCAGCAGAATTTAAGTTAATCCAATAGGGTGCATGTATACTTAATTTTATATCTAGTTCTTTTGCCTTTTTACCTATTTCTATAGCTTCTTTTTCATTTAAATAAATACCATAAGTAAAAGCAATTTCGCATGCTTTTAGTCCATGTTTAGCATAACTTTCTAAATTAATTATAGCCTCTTTTACACCTCCAAGTCCTGCTGGTCCAAAACGTATCATAATTATAATAAAAAGAAAATATTAATAAATCTTCTTATGGTAAGAACTCTGTTGAAAAACTAATTATTATTTACTTTGTAAAATATGTTATAGTCGCTTAGCAGCTCCCTTTAATTTATTAATAACTTAAAAGCAAAAACTGGTGCGTGAGCGAATGAAATGAACTTTTGCAAGTTAATGCGCAGAAGAACAATATTTTCAACAGGACATTACTAAGAATGACTTGCAAAAACTATTTAAGCCAAAGAAATATATAAGCTAATGGATAAAAAATATATGTTCATATTTTTAATAGCTATTTTAGTTGTTGCTATAGGGATATTCTTTTTTACTAAAAACATCTCTCAATCTCCAACAGATTTAGAGAAATGTAACACGCTGATTTATAATGGAGAAGATAAACCAAACATTGTATTTTTTTCAAGCGAAGACACAGCTAAAAGATATATAGAAGGGTTTTTTAAGATTTCACCTTTTGACAAAAATAAAAATGGTTTTAACTTTTATTCTATTGATTACACGCCTGAATGCGAGTTATATAAGGGGATTGCAATACTCTGTTATTCAAAAGAAGTAATCAAAAAAGCTGCATCCTGTCCAAATGATTATATTGTTGTTACGAAAGATAAACCTTCTAATATTCGTTCAAGTGCATATATGAATGTAGTTAGTTTGAATTCAAACAGCAATATAAACGTTTTTGCTCATGAATTTGGGCATGCTTTTGCAAATCTAGCTGATGAATATGTGCCTGCTAAAATTCCTAAAGGAAGTAAAAATTGTCAGAAAACCTGTGATAAGTTTAATACGACAGAATGTTTAAAAGGGTGCTCTGAAGAAAGTTATTATCGTTCTATAGATTCTGGACTAATGAGAACATTATTTTCAAGTACATATGGTACATTTAATGAAGAATTAATAAAAAGTAAAATAACAAATACTATAACAGGTAATGCAATCCAAGATATAAGAAACTGTAAAAATGAAAAGTATTACTTAGTTGAAGGTAATTATAAAAATGGAGAGATATCAGTAAATTCAAAATCAATTGAATCTGGTTGTGTTGGAGAAAATGGTAATGGTGCATTTTCTTATCAAATTATATTAGATAATAATGAAAAAGCTAAAACAGAGAATTTTAATCCAGAACTAGTTTTCACAGATCTAACCCAAGAAGAACAATTAAGTGGTGGCCCACAAGATTATTCTGGAAGTTTTTTACTTAAAGTACCAATATTAGAAAATTCTAATAAATTAGAAATAATAAATGAAGATAAAATAACAGAAATAAATTTAAAAGATATTGGTGCGAGGCCATGTGAAATATGAATAAAAAAGCAATCTCTGATGTAATTGCAACAGTTTTGCTAATTTCATTAAGTGTAGCTGCAGTGGGAATAGTGTCATACTTTATTATGCCTATGATTAAAGAAGATACTAATCTCTCTCCTATTGTTTCTTGTATTGACTTAAAATCATCTTCCCCATTAACTATACAAGATGCCTGCTTTAACCAACAAACAAATGATATAGAATTAAAAATTGCAAGAATAGCAAAAGAGCTAGAGATAACAAAACTTTCGTTCTCTATAACTTCCAATACAAATGCAAAATCATTTATATGCAAATCAGATTGCAAGAATTGTAAGATAATAGAAAGTGGAAGAGTAAAAACCTATTATTTTAGTTATCCTGATTTTAATACAAATACAAAGATTTCTATGTCTATCAATGACTGCGAAACAAATAACTTTGAAGTAGATAAACTCTGTTAAAAACTTATACCTTTAATAAATCAGAATTAATTTCTCCCAAATTCTTTACAATATAAACATGTAGCTTATTTATAATTAGGTCTTGAAAAGCTTCTTTTAATTCTCCACTACATAGAGAAATATCTGATTCTGGTTGCATTAAGACTCTAAATGGAAGATGGCAGATCATTTCTTTTGATTTTATCTTTCTTAAATCACTATTAGGCAAAGCTGCGTCTAAGAGTTTTACATTTATTTCACATTCCCCTTTACTCAATCCTAAAATCTTATACTCAAAAGTCATATTTCCATCTTGAATAAATCTTGCTCTTTGACAATCTTTAAGTTCTGTATAAAAACACATTTTATCACCACACTTTTTAAAATGAAATAAGTTTAACCAAATCATTAATACTATCAAAACAACAATTACTGATAAAAGTATTATGTTCCTTTTCCTCTTAAAGAAATGCATATTCATAAATAAAGGAGCAAAAAGAGATTAATAAACTTTATTATATAACGATCTAAATTTTCTTTGGAAGCCTAGACTTCTTTTTCACAGAAAAGAAATCTGGCTATAAATCTTACTTAAATAAAACATCTCGAAAAAATAAGAGATAAAAAAATAAAAAAGCCAGTAAACTGGCTATATGCCTAAAGTGAAACTAATTCAAAGCTTGTTGATTCTATTCTGTTAAAGTTCTTAGCAGCAACATATTTCGCGTGATATTCTTCAGCAGCTTGTGCTACCATAGAATTTGCAGTATTTGCTAAGATAACAAAAACATCTCTAGCTCTAAAATAAGGTAGTTTTGAAATTGGTAATTCTCTTATAACTTCAAGATTTGAGTTAAGTAAAAGAACGCTTCTATCACTTAGATTTTCAGCCATATCTCTTAACTTGCCCTTGTCTTCTTTTGCAAGAACTTTATCACTTTGTTTTATTTCTTCTTGTGATTCTTCTTTTCTTTCTTCTCTAGGATAACTTCTTTCTTCTCTGTCATTTCTTTCATATCTTCTGTCATCTCTAGAATCTCTTCTGTCATCTCTTGAGTTTTCATACCTTTCTCTTGAAGAAGATGCAAAAAATTCTTTAGGTGTTACTTTTCTTCTTAAAGCCATATGAATTTCTTTTCCAGCTAACTCTTCAACTTCTTTTCCATCAGGTGCTTGTGCAATATATGCAATTTTTGCATTATCACAAACATTCTTAGCAATTAACTTTCCGCCTCTGTCTCCATCAACAAATAAAGTTAATTCTTTTTCCTCTGAAAGTGTTGAGATTGTTGGAGGAAATTTTGTTCCATTCATACCAACTACATTATTAATTCCGTGTTTTAACAAATTAACAACATCTGCTCTACCTTCTGTAACAATAATTTCATTTCCAGATAAGTCTCCGCAAGGTAATTTATCTTCACCATATTCAGCTATTTTCATTAATCTTGTAGATTCTTGCAAACTTTGTTGCATTTCTTGAGTTTCCATACCATTTCCCTTAAAACCAGCTAATAATTTCTTAGCTCTTTCCATGATATAATCTCTCTTGCTTCCTCTAATATCTTCTATTTCTCTTATTGTTATCTTAGCACTTGTTGGTCCTATTTTATCAATAGTTTCCATTGCAGCACCAATAATAGCAGTTTCTGTTTTATCTAAAGCAGTAGGAATTATAATTTCTCCTTTTGTTTTTCCGCCTTCACTTTCAATTTCTACATCAATTCTACCGATTTTTCCTTCTTTCTGAAGTTCTCTTAACTCTAATGCATTTCCTAACAAACCTTCTGTTTGCCCGAAAATTGCGCCAATTACATCTGGCTTTTCAAGTGGACCTTCAGCTGAAAAATCAGCTAAAATGTTGTATTTTATTGAAACTGGACTAATTTTTGCCATTTTTATTCTCCATTTAATTTAGTTATTTATCTCAGAATAAGTAATTACCTCTAACTTACACATGTAAAACGTTTTCACGCTTAAATGAATATGATCTATGAAATATGATTATGATAATATAATTATCAGTATAACCACTTAATCTGATTGTATTAAGAACTCCTAGAGGTTTAAAAAC
>Ga0172375_10010485_pt1 | contig 12013 bp, 7 predicted proteins | sample LakKiv1m_FD_114537 | JGI IMG/M metagenome (GOLD analysis project Ga0172375, IMG submission 114537) | Freshwater microbial communities from Kabuno Bay, South-Kivu, Congo - kab_092012_11.1m | ecosystem: Environmental > Aquatic > Freshwater > Lake | place: Democratic Republic of the Congo... | reverse complement strand
GCCTGATGATGCCGGTTATCGTCCTGGGCGTCATATACGGCGGAGTCTTCACCCCCACCGAGGCCGCAGGCGTTAGCGTGGTCTACGCCCTGTTCGTTGAGATCTTCATCCACAGGGAATTGACCATCAAGCAGATCCCGGAGGCGTGCCGTCAGGGTGCGATACTGTCGGGCTGTTTGTTATTTATTCTTGCCTGCGCCATGACCCTGATCTGGCTCATGACATCCCAGAGGTTACCCCATCAGGTGGCGGATGTCGTTACGGCCCACGTTCATAGCGGATGGCTGTTTCTGATTCTGGTGAACATCTTGTTCCTCTTGATGGGGACAGTGATGGACAACGTGTCGGCCATGCTCATACTATCGCCGTTGTTCACCGAGACGCTGAATCGTTTCGGCATAGATCTGGTCCATTACGGGATCATAATGGTCCTGCTGATTGAATTCGGTTTTCTTACCCCACCCTTCGGCTTGAACATCTTCGTTGCCATGGGCCTGACGAACAAGAGTCTCACCGAGGTGTCACGAGGAGTCTTTCCCTTCCTTTTCCTGCTGCTCTTCTGCGTTGTCTTGGTGACCTTTATCCCTGACATCTCGCTCTTGCTCCCCAGGTGGTTCATGCGCTGACCCTTGCTTATCTGTCAAAAAGCTTTATATTTATGATAAATGCTATTGAAATGGCAGGTATATTTATGTATACGGATAGACAGGGAGCCGGTTCCATGATAGATTCCCCGGCACTTTGTCCCCCTGAGGAGGAATGAGTTGACACCACCGTCCCCTGGTAATCGAAGAGCCGGTAATCCATTCAAGGAGATGTACGGCCGGCCTGAAACCGGGAAAAAGAGGTGGTCTTTTTTTGGGGGACTGGCCCGCCTTGTGCTCTTGATCTCCATCGGAGGCGTCTCCGCCGCGGCCGGGCTTGCGGCTCAGGGCTATCTTTTCTTCACTCAGTCTCTCCCGAGCATTGAAAAACTCAAGAAATACACCCCACCTATAGTAACCCAAGTCTATGCGGACAAGGGAAACCTGATCGGCGAATTCGCATATCAGCGGCGTTTCATAGTCCCTGTGGAACAGATCCCAAGGTACCTCCAGGAGGCCTTTGTAGCCGCTGAAGACAAGAACTTCTGGCGTCACAGCGGGGTGGACAAAGAGGCCATACTCCGAGCCGTCAAGAAAAACCTGATGACAGGAGCGCTCAAAGAAGGAGCCAGCACCATAACGCACTATGTTGCGAAGAAGGTCCCTCCCACCCCCGAGAGAAAATTCACCCGTAAGTTCAAGGAAGCCATCCTCTCCACCAGGATCGAGGGCTCTCTTTCAAAAGAACAGATACTATACCTGTATCTCAACCAGATATACCTGGGCAGTTCCGCGTACGGGGTCCAGGCTGCCGCGGACACCTACTTCGGCAAGCAGGTCAAGGACCTGACCATTGCCGAATGCGCGATGCTGGCGGGCCTCGCCAAGGCTCCATCCACAAATTCCCCGAGGCGGAATTTGCAGAAGGCTGTGGAAAGGCGGGGTTACGTCCTCAAGAGGATGCTCGAGGACGGCTACATCACGGAGGAGCAGTACGAGCAGGCCAATCAGGAAGAGCCTCAAATAGTGGCCACTTCGAATATTCAAGCCGGGGTGGCGCCGGATTTCGTCGAACACGTAAGAAGGTACATTGACAAGAAATACGGCGCGGACGCGATCTACAAGGAAGGACTCCAGGTATTTACCACCGTGGATCTGGATATGACAAGGTCCGCGCGTGAGTCTATTGAGAAGGGCCTCCGGGATCTTGACAAACGCCAGGGCTATCGCGGTCCGATTCAGACGCTTACAGCCAAGGGGGTGATGGATTTCCTGGACGAGAAATCTCGAAAGGCGGACGAACCGCTCCGTTTCGGGGACGTTACCGAGGGTGTGGTCACCCACATTGACGCTGAGAACATCTACGTCAGAATGGGCAGCTATACCAGGGACGGCGTGAGCAAGGACTACGTAGGTCAGATAAAGATTGATCCCAGCCCTTCCTGGTGGGTGCGAACCCCATACCTGAGGCCCGAGCTTCGCACTCGGAATTTTGCCCCAGGAGATCTTCCCTTTCAGGTTGGAGATCTCATCCTGGTGCGGCTGACGGATCCCAACCCCAAACGCCGCGAGTTATATGTGAAGAAATTCGGCAAGACCGACCCGGAACTCAAGAATTACAAGAATTATACGGAGGACATGCTGACCTACTTCCCGCTGGAAGCCGAACAGGAGCCGGCGGCGCAGGGTGCCCTCATGATGAGGGAGAACCGTACCGGGTACGTGAGGGTCATGCTGGGCGGGTACAGTTTTTCGGAATCCAAGTACAACAGGGCCACCCAGGCAAGGCGTCAGGCCGGGTCTTCCTTCAAACCCGCTATTTATGCTGCGGCACTGAACAAGGGATTCACCTGTGCGGACATGATCCTGGACTCGCCGCTGGCTTTGACGATTCCCGGCACCGGAGAGGTCTGGAGGCCGAAGAACTACCGCGGCGGATACCAGGGGCCGGTGACGTTCAGAGAGGCGATAGTGAAGTCGCGTAACATCCCTACCATCAAGATCCTTCAGCAGATTGGAATAGACTACGCGAAATCCTATGCCAGGAAGCTTGGATACGTGTCTCCCCTGGTGGAGAACCTTACTTTGGCCCTGGGTTCCACTGGAGTGTCCCTCGAAGAACAGCTTATCGCGTATTCCGTCTATCCTAACCGCGGTTATCTGGTGCCGAACGTCTACATCAAGAAGATAGTTGACCGGAATGGCAAGGTCTTGGAAGAACACGTCCCGCCGGTGCTGCTGGACGATCCAGTGAAGCCGGAGGCACCCGAAGTAAGGAAGATCTCTCACGAGCCGGTCGTAAGGATGGGGCCGGTGGAGGGGGACGCCTTATCCTCGATGCCTGCGCGGAGAGTAATTGACGAGGGTACGGCCTACATAATGTCAACCCTGCTGCAGGGAGTGGTCCAGGACGGAACGGCCACGATACTCAAGAAGATAGTCGGGCGACCCGACATAGCGGGCAAAACGGGCACCACCAACGAGTATGTTGACGCATGGTTCGTGGGCTTTTCGCCGGATTTCTCCTGTGGAGTGTGGGTGGGGTTTGACTCGGAGGTTTCTTTGGGAGACCAGGAAACAGGAGGCAGAGCTGCTGCTCCCATCTGGGGATCCTTCATGAAAGAGGTTCTCAGGGATAGGCCAGTGAAAGATTTTCAGGCCCCGGCTTCGGTGGAATTCCGGCGCATAGACCCCAGGACCGGCTTGGTAACCGCTGCAGGAGCCGGTTTCCAGGAGGTCTTCAAGGCCGGAAGCGGGCCGGAAGAAGCCGGACCGAGACTGATGAGAGGCTCACGGTGGGACTATTCAGGATCGGATCTGGATCAGTTTTAGAATACCGGCATTCGTTCGTTTTTTCATAGCTGATTCTTTCCTCGCAAATTCCGGCCCCGCTTGCTTTCCTACCTTGTTCTGGAATATAAAGCCGTTCATGACTTCAGTATATGAATCGGTTCAGGAAGCGGCCGACTTCTTGAGCATCAGGGTTCGCGTGCGACCTGTGGCGGCCATGATCCTGGGGACTGGTCTCGGCGGAATCGCGGATCGCCTGCAAACAAGTGACATAGTTGCTTACCGCGACATCCCCGGATTCCCCGAGTCCACAGTGGAGAGCCACGGCGGCAATCTGGTATTCGGACGAATGGCCGGAGTCCCGATTGTAGCAATGCAGGGGCGCTTCCACTATTATGAAGGGTACACCCTTCAACAAGTGACTCTTCCCGTCCGTGTGATGAAAGAGCTGGGCGCGGAGTTTCTTTTCGTGAACAGTGCTGCGGGCGGCCTCAATCCTGCTTTCGCTGCAGGCGACGTGATGCTGGTCACGGATCATCTGAACCTCATTGGGGACAATCCTCTGAGAGGTCTCGCCGACGAGAGGCTCGGTGAACGTTTTCCGGACATGTCTTTGCCCTACGACGGGGAGTTGATCCGCATCACCCACGAAGTTGCAGTTGAACTGAAGACTTCTCTCAGGTCGGGCGTGTACGCTTCCGTGGCCGGACCGAGTCTCGAAACGAGAGCGGAGACAAGAATGCTTCGAACGCTTGGCGCCGACGCTGTGGGGATGAGCACCGTTCCCGAGGTGATTGTCGCGTGTCAGGTGGGCTTCCGGACGATGGTCTTGGCCGCGATTACCAACGTCAACATTCCGGATGCAATGGAACCAATATCAATCGAGAGAGTAATCGCAAATGCAGCCCTCGCGGGTGAGAAGATGGCTCCCTTAATAGAAGGTATTGTCTTCCGTTTGCCAAAGCCTGCCAAATGAGCCGTGACCAACCCCATCAACCTGAAATAGCACTCGTCGGCGGTATGATTCTTACTCATCCCGGTGTTTCAGAGCCAGTTGGACACGGTATGACGACGATGGCGGCTGGAAGACTGCTTCAGGTGAACGCTCCCTCGCAGGCGATCGTTCCTTCCAGCACTGTGATTGACTGTACCGGCTGCCTGATAATGCCCGGTCTCATAAACTGCCACACCCACGCTGCCATGAGCCTTTTGCGGGGAGTTGCGGACGACCTGCCGCTGGACCGATGGCTCGGCGATTATATTTTTCCTGCCGAGGCCAGGCACGCGGGTCCTGATTTCGTTTACCTCGGAACCATGATTTCTGCTGTGGAGATGGCGCTGGGCGGGATCACCACCTTTGCCGACGGCTATTTTTTCATGGAGAAGGCTGCTGAAGCGGCAATTCGGGTGGGCCTTCGTTCCGTGATTGCCCAGGGCGTCCTTGACTTACCTGTCCCGGACGCGGCACCGGGAGAATGGAAGAACAGGGCCCGGGAATTCTTTGATGCCTGCCCCGGAGACGCTACCGTAACGCCGGCTCTTTTTTGCCATTCACCTTATCTGTGCAGCCCGGAGACTCTTCGGGACGCGAGTCGTCTGGCCCGAGATCACGGAGCGTCACTGTTTTGCCACGTGGCCGAGACTGAAAGAGAGGTGGAAGACGTCCGGGGGCTTTACGGTCGCACGCCCGTCGCTCACCTTCACGAGCTGCATATACTTGGGCCGTCCTTTGTAGCGGTTCACGCTGTTCACGTCTCGCCTGAAGAAATGGAGACGATTGCCGACTCCGGAACAAAGGTGGTCCATTGTCCGGAGAGTAACATGAAGCTAGCTTCGGGGGCGGCAGCGGTAGCGGAACTGGTGGGAATGGGGGTCACCGTGGGTTTAGGGACCGATGGCCCGGCCAGCAACAATAATTTGGACTTATTTGAAGAGATGCGCTCTGCCTCGCTCCTGGCCAAGCTGGTATCAAGAAATCCGGAAGCCCTGGACGCGAGGACCGTCCTACGCATGGCCACCGGCGACGCTGCGAAGGTGCTGGGCATGGAGGACCGCATCGGGTCTCTGGAAGCCGGTAAACTCGCGGACGCAATCGTCATTGATCTCGGCCGGCCTCACCTGACGCCCATGTACGACGTGGCATCCCATCTTGTTTACGCGGCCAGGGCCTCGGACGTGCGGGATGTATTCGTCAACGGCAGACCTGTGGTCGTCAACGGCCGAATTATCACCGTGGACTGGGATCGAGTCCGGGCCGAGGCTCGCTCAGTCGCGGCCGACATCGCCCGGAATCTGGGCGTAAACCTATACGGAGCCTGAACGAACATGTCGGATAAGGTCACTTATAAGGATGCCGGAGTAGACGTGGAACTGGCCGATCGGGTGATCGGCTCTCTGTCGGAACGAATCAGGGCGACGTTCAGGCCTGAAGTAATGGGACCCATGGGCGGATTCGCCGCCATGTTTCGACCCGACTGGGGCCGATATCGTGACCCCGTGCTGGTTTCAGCCACCGACGGGGTAGGCACCAAGCTCAAGATCGCCTTCCTTACCGGTATTCACGATACCGTGGGGATAGATCTGGTAGCCATGAACGTTAACGATGTGCTGGTCACGGGAGCCGAGCCTCTGTTTTTCCTGGATTATCTTGCCACCGGTGCCATCAACCCGGATACCGTACGGGACGTGATCGGCGGCATAGCCCGAGGTTGCCAAGACGCCGGATGTGCCCTAATCGGCGGCGAGACTGCGGAGATGCCGGATTTCTATGGCCAAGGCGAGTACGATCTGGCGGGGTTCTGTGTCGGCATAGTGGACAAGTCAGTAGCATTGGACGGTTCCAAGGTCAAACCCGGGCAACAAATTGTGGGGATTGCGTCTTCAGGTCTGCACAGCAATGGCTTCAGTCTGGTAAGGAAGGTCCTCCTTGAGAAGAAGGGCTATACCGTGGACTCCAGAATTGCAGATCTTGACAAATCTCTCGGGGAGGAATTGCTCACCCCCACGACAATCTATGTCAAGCCGGTTCTGGATCTACTCCGGAGCGTTTCCATATCGGCAATGGCGCACATCACCGGAGGCGGATTCATTGGGAACATCCCCAGGGTTTTGCCCGGCAACTGCGCTGCCTGGATCAGAAAACGGGCATGGCAGGTGCCCCGAATATTCGATGTCCTGCAAAGAGAAGCAAACCTGGATGATGAGGAGATGTTCAGCACGTTCAACATGGGGGTGGGGCTGGTGGTCATAGTCCCGCACGAAGATGCCGACAGAACAGTCGAGACGCTGCGCGCCGATGGGCTTTCGTGCGGACTTATCGGCGAGGTAGTAGAAAAGCCGGAGGGTGACCCTCCGCTGAGGCTCCTTTGAGCGGAATCATAGGAAGCCGTTTTCAGGTTCAGTCTCCATGATGGGCAAAGAGAACCTCGTTTCATATGTGCAGCGCAACTGTTCAAGGCTGGCGGAAATTCTGACTTCCTTCGATTCTCATGCCTCGGAATATCTTCTCTCGGAAATCCTCGATACTCCCAATCCATCCGCCACTGCCGGCCGATTGGAGGATCTCCTTGCAGGCGAGAGCGGACACGCCATCAGGCTGATACTTGACGATCCCACGGCTCGCCGTCCACTACTGGCAGTCTGCGGGGGCTCGGGCTACCTTTGCTCCGTGTTGAGACGAAATCCGGATTCCCTTGATTCATTGTTCACCGGGGGCGGCTATCTTCAGGGGAAGACCCGAGCGGACCACGAATGCGAACTCGGGTCATTGGCCGAAGGCATCGCAGATACAGCCTCATTTGACCGTTTCCTGCGTCACTACAAGGACCGGGAGTACCTGAGAATAGGCTGCCGGGACCTTGCCGGACAGTCGCACGTGCAGGAAGTAATGGCCGAGCTTTCGGACCTGGCCGCGGCCTGCATCGAGATGGCTGTGAATCATCACTTTCAAAAGCTCACCGTAAGGCACGGGACTGCGGCGGGGTTCGACGGGCGCAGCGGCTTCGTAGTCATCGGTATGGGTAAGATTTCGGGCCGCGAGCTGAATTTTTCGTCCGACGTGGACCTGATATTCCTCAGGGGCCCGGAAGAGGGCAGAACCTCCGGACCCGAAGGCCTCCCTGTTGCAACGTTCTACGAGAAGCTTGCCCGAGGGGTTACAAGGTCGCTATCCGACGTCACGGAAGATGGCTTTGTTTTTCGCGTAGATCTGAGGCTGAGGCCGGAGGGCGAAAAGGGTGAACTGGTCCCATCAGTGAGCAATGCCCTCGACTATTACCTCGGTTGGGGCCGCACCTGGGAGAGGGCCGCGCTCATGAAGGCGGTCCCTATCGCAGGCGACCAGTCCCTGGGGCGTGAATTCATCGAAGAGCTGGAACCTTTCATCTATCGCAAGCATCTCGACTATTCCACCCTCGAAGAGATGCGCACCATGAAACTGCGCATCTCGGCTCAGCTCAGGAGGAAACCGGGCATCAACGTGAAGTTGGGGCAGGGGGGCATCAGAGAGATAGAATTCTTCGTGCAAGCCCTTCAGTTGATCAACGCGGGAAAGACAAGGCGGGTGAGGACTCCCAGTACCTTGGAGGGGCTGCGGAGGCTCCAGGAAACTGGTCTGCTGGACTCCGCCACGGCCGCCGACCTTACCGATGCTTATCTGTTTTTTCGCAGGACCGAGCATCGAATACAAATCGTACATCAATTGCAGACTCACGAACTCCCCAGGACGCCGGCAGACCAGGAAGAGCTCGCCAGGCGCATGGGCTACCGCCAGGACGCCCTCCCCGAGTTCCTCTCGGACCTGGAGCACCACCGCCACATCGTGGAAGAACTGTTCCAGAGCATATTCTATCAGTCCGGCGAGGAACTGTTGCAGCAGGTGTCCGGCAGGACCAGGAAGATAATCGAGGCCGTCCACGACCGGGATCAGACCTGCGTGATGCTTCGCGAACTCGGCTTCGAAGACCCTGCATCAGCCTATCCTCTGTTGAGAGATCTCGTGTCGCCTGCCGACATATCGGCTGCGGCCGAGAAGGGGAACCATCTCCTGGAACGCCTCGCTCCGCTGTTCATCGAGGAGTTGCTCAAGGTTCCGGAACCGGGCCAGGCCCTGCCGTCGCTGGCGGCTTACATTGATTCCCTTCACGCCGGTTCGGCCTACTTCTCCACGTTCCTGGAAAATCCTCCCACGGTCCGTTTTCTCATGAAAATCCTGGGGGAGAGCCGCTTTTTCACTGAGCTCCTCATCCGTCATCCGCAGTCCATAGACTCCCTCATAGCCCGAGGGGCTCAGCAGGGCACCAAGGACAGAGACTTCGTCGCCGGCGAGCTTTCGGAAAGACTCGCCTATTGCGACGATTTTGAGGCTGAGCTCGATGCCCTGAGGCGTTTCAAGAACGAGGATCTACTGATGATAGGGGTGCGCCATCTCTCCGGTGAGATAGACTCACCGGAGGCCCGGCGCCTCGTGACGGAATTGGCCGAGGTGTGCCTTTCCGCGGCCGTCCGAATAGCGGTCGAAGAGATGGGGCGCAAGTTCGGGACCTGCCTCGATCCAGATTCCCTGCCATTCGTGATCCTGGGAATGGGCAAGCTGGGCGGAATGGAAATGACGTACATGTCCGACGTGGACGTGATCTTCATTTACGATCCGCCATCGCAGAGCATAGGGCGTTTCGAGGCTCGCGAATGGTTTGCCAGGCTGGCCAACAGGATCATATCCATTCTAAGCGTCCCCACATCGGAGGGAACGGTATTCGCCATAGACACTCGGTTGAGACCCTCAGGCAATAAGGGACCGCTGGTGTCTTCCCTGGAATCCTTCCGTGAATATCACCGCACAACTTCCCAATTGTGGGAGAAACAAGCCCTAATAAAGGCGAGGCCTGTGACGGGGCCCCCTGATCTAGCCGAGGCAGTAACTTGGATAGTACGGAATTGTGTCCTCCGGACCGTGGTCTCGGACGAGGACATCGCGGAAATCGCGCGCCTTCGAAAGCGGATGGAGAGTGAAATCGCCCTGGAGGACGACCTGCACGTGGATTTGAAGACCGGCCACGGGGGCCTGGTGGACGTGGAGTTCTTCGTGCAGGCCAACATTCTGAAACATGCGGGCCGTTGTCCCGAGATCCTCAGGAACAACACACTCACTGCACTGGCGGCCATGAGGGGAGCGGGCCTGATTGACGACGATTCCTACGAGTCCCTGGACGCGGGTTACCGTTTCCTAAGCAACTTGGAGGACCGCTTGCGCATCATGGAATATCGCAGCATTGACAGGATGCCGCTGGGCGGCGACAAACTCAGAGGCCTGGCAATGCGCCTCGGGTACGGGCCCGATGGCGAGACACACCTGCTTCACGACTATTTTCGAGTTACCGGAGGAATTCGGAGTATCTACAATTCTTTCTTCGGGATGGACGGAAAGAAGGGGGCCACGCGGCCCAGGATTCAAGACTAAGTGCCCCTTTCCGTAAGTTCAGTGTCATATTCGGGTGCCACTGCTGGACAAGCCAGCAGTGGCACCCAAGGTTTTTCGCAAGCGATTCTGAAGTGACCGAATTTAGGAAGCCGTGTACTACGTCCCCCCTTTTCCAGGTACGGTGGAGTATCTTTCGCCCCCCGGGATTGCTTCGTCGCTCTGCTCATCGCAACGACGTCCCAAGGCCTTGTCGTTCCGAGCGAAGCGAAGCAATCTCAAGGGACCAGAATACGCAACCGTATTTACGCCATCGTGTACTAAGCCATTTCAACGCGTAGCCGCCATCATAGCCGTCGCGTCACTCGTCCAGCGGCACGAACATGTCCTCCGCTTCCTCGATTAGGCCGCTCATGTCACCCACCTGCTGGTGACTGCGGTCCAGGGCTTCCTCGGCGGCACGAGTCTTCAGGTCCTCTTCCCTTACCATCAATGAGACCAGTTCGTGAAAGTAGGCTTCGTCCACAAGATGCACTTTCTTGAGTATGTCCAGTGTTTCCTCGTCGGATACCTCGATATCGTCGGGCTTGAGTTCGCCTCGATCCAGTTTTACGAGGAAATCCGCCGGGAACGAACTGCCTTCCTCTTCGGCAGGCTCCTCGGCGACCTTGTTGGTCGGTTTGATTATTTTGTCCTGGAACGCGGAAGCCACAACCTTGGGGTCCATGTTCCGGAGCACTTTCGCGAAAGCAGCGTCATCTTCTTCCAGGAAGCTCACCATCCAGTGATACGCGGTCTGGGGGTCGGTCCCTTCCTTGGCAGAGAAAAGCTCCGGATCCAGATCCAATATTCCTTGTATCCGGTTCGGCTTCACGAGCGATAACACTCCGATATGCGTGCTGCTCTGGGATTTCATGATCCTGAACAGTGCCCTGTCACCCAGCCCTTCCACTATTCCCTTGCTCTTGTCGTCTTCCAGAAGAAATAGCAGGTCCTGGGCCCCCTTGGGATCACGCGTCGCCTGATGGCTCACCAGGGATACCTGCTCCTCTGTGGACAGGGACTCCATGAGTTGAGCAGCGCCTTTGGGATCAGTCTTGACAAGGTCGAGAACCCGTTTTCCGTCCGCGGATATCGGGACAAGAAAGCCTTCCTGTTGCATATGACTCAGTCCTCCTGAGTTTCCGTCCAGCGGGGGTCCTCGATGGCCCTCACGGTTTCGTAGCTGGAATCGTCTCCACCAAAGTCCTCGGGGAGCCACCCCTCGTCGGGCGGATTGTACGACTCACCCAAGTTCAGGATCACCCGCTTGCGTTCCCTGCTCATGGTCATGAGTTGCAGCGCCCGGACCATGTTGGAACCGGCTTCTTCTTCGGAAGCGTCGCGAAAGGCAAAAACGATGTCCCTAAGGCTTTGGGCATGCCTCTTGTCCAAGTCAATCCCCCTGGCCGCGAGGATAGCCTTCAGCGACGGCTCAGTATCGCCGTTCAACGATTCCAGGAGAAGGTCCATCACTCCTCTGGAGAGGCGCAACAAGTGTCTCATGCTGAACGCGAGAGTGACCGGGTCCATTTCCAGGGGATTCTTCGCGACCACTTCCAGGTATGCTAGTTCATTGCCTGCGTTATCTGCGCAGAATTCCTCAAAACTCGTGAATTCTTCGCTTAGCTCCGGACTGACGTGGATTTCATCGTCGGCAGGCATTCTAATCCTCCCTGGATAATCGGTAACCCGGACCGCCAATCGTGCCTCGTGAGCCAATGGCGATTAAATGTACTATAACCTGTACCCGGGAATGTTTCAAGAGTACCGGTGAAGGATTATATTAAGTGATATCCGGAAGTTGTTGAGGGAGCCAAGGGTCGGAGCGCGCCCCGGTGAATCTCTCTATCTGATCACCCGGACACGGAACGCCAGTCGCCCTACAAATCAACCAAGGACGGAGGGGACCATGAGCATCAAGGAAGCAAACAGAGCACAAATTGAAATCAGACCTATGAAAGAAGGCGACCTGGAGGCCATCACCGCCATTGACATGATGTACTTCGGTATGTCGAGGCCCGATTATTACCGGGAAAAGCTCTCCGCAGCCACTCGTGGTGCGGGGATCAACACCTCCTTGGTGGCCGAAGCGGACGGCCGGCTGGTGGGATTCATCATGGGACAGCTTTACACGGGTGAGTTCGGTATTCCGGAGACCACAGCGAACCTTGACACCATCGGT
>Ga0172375_10010483_pt1 | contig 12013 bp, 9 predicted proteins | sample LakKiv1m_FD_114537 | JGI IMG/M metagenome (GOLD analysis project Ga0172375, IMG submission 114537) | Freshwater microbial communities from Kabuno Bay, South-Kivu, Congo - kab_092012_11.1m | ecosystem: Environmental > Aquatic > Freshwater > Lake | place: Democratic Republic of the Congo... | reverse complement strand
GGGGAACGATCCTTCCAAGATCAAGACCGAAGTCTTCATGCTTCCCTGTGCTGTTTCCTTCGAAAAGGAAGGATCGATCACGAACTCCAGCCGCTGGATGCAATGGCGGTATAAGGCGGTGAATCCACCTGGAGAAGCCAGGCCCGACCTGGAGATCATCCACGAGCTCTTCTTGAAAGTGCGGAAGCTATACAAAGAAAAGGGAGGTGCTTTCCCTGAGCCCATTCTGAACCTTTCCTGGAATTACGGGCCGAAAGGTCCGGATGGAATAGCCCGGGGAATAAATCCGCATTACGTGGCCAAAGAGATCAACGGCTACACCGCTAAAGATATCGAGGTCGAAGACCCCAAAACTAAGGCGAAAAGTGTGGTGGCCAAGTCCGGGGAGCAGTTGGGGAGTTTTGCTTTCCTCCAGGACGACGGCTCCACCACCTGCGGCGACTGGCTTTACTGCGGGTCCTATACGGAAAAGGGGAATATGGCTGCCCGCCGAAGCAAAGCAGACGCCACGGGCATTGGACTTTACCCGGAATGGGCCTGGTGCTGGCCTGTCAACCGCCGGATCATCTACAACCGGGCCTCCGTCAACAAGGAAGGCAAGCCATGGGATCCTAAACGCGCCGTGATCCAGTGGGATGGAACCAAATGGCAGGGTGACGTGCCTGATGGCGCCCAGCCGCCGGGAGATGTTCATCCCTTCATCATGGTATCCGAAGGCTATGCCCGGATTTTCGGGCCTGGTCTGGCAGAAGGGCCTTTCCCTGAGCACTATGAACCTTTGGAGTGTCCCATCGAGAAGAACCTCATGTCTTCCCAGAAGATCAACCCCACGGTCAGACTCTTCGGGGAAGCGGGGGTGGGTGCGGGAGCGGACAAGTATCTATCCTGCGACCCGAGGTTTCCCTTTGTCTGTACGACCTACCGGGTGACCGAACACTGGCAGACAGGGATAATGACCCGCTTGGTCCCCTGGCTCCTTGAACTGGAGCCCCAGATGTTCGTGGAGATGTCCAAAGAGCTGGCCGAAGATAGAGGGATCACGAGTGGCGAAGTGGTGGCGGTAAAATCAGCCCGGGGTGAAGTTTGGGCCGTCGCGATTGTAACCGACCGTTTCAAGCCTTTCAAGATTGCCGATCAAACCATTCACCAGGTGGGTATCCCCTGGTGCTTTGGCTGGCTTACTCCGCCGGATGGAGGGGACAGTGCCAACCTGCTTACCTCCACGATTGGAGATGCCAATACCATGATCCCGGAGACCAAGGCCTTCATGGTGAACGTCGTAAAGAAAGGGGGGATGGGGAGATGAAGCAAAAAGGAATGCTCGTTGACGTCTCCAAGTGCATCGCCTGTCGCAGCTGCCAGATCGCCTGCAAGCAGTGGTGGAAATTGCCGGCCATGCCCACGATCAACCGAGGCACCCACGAGAATCCGCCGGACCTTACGTTCGGGACCTGGAACAGGATTCAATTCAAAGAGATAGAAAACAAAGGCAAGAAAAAGTGGCTGTTCACGAGAAAGGCGTGCATGCATTGCAGCAAAGCGGTGTGCGTTTGGGTTTGCCCGTCCTATGCTCGAACCTATAACCACTTGGGACACGTTGCGATCAATAAGGAGAGGTGCATCGGCTGCGGCCGATGCACGGAGTATTGCCCCTTCAATGTGCCGAGACTCGGCCAACATGGGGCCTCCCCCAGATTCCCCGTTAAGCGGGGTCCTGCAAGATTGGTATCCTACAGCTGTATCTTTTGCATGGATCGGCTGGAAGATGGGCTTCCCCCGGCCTGTGCCAAAGCCTGCCCGACGGGAGCGATTCGGTTTGGCGATCTGACGGACTTGGTTGTGCTGGGCCAGGACAGGGTGAAGGAACTCAAGGCCGGCTATCCGAAGGCGAATCTTTATGGAAAGAATGACCTGGGCGGTTTGAAGGTGATGTTCGTTTTGACCGAAGCACCCGGCATTCATGGGCTGCCGGAAAATCCCCAAGTGGGCACCTACCCTGAGTTTGTTAAGTCCACCTTTCCCAGATGGTACGCTGAGGCTGTAACCAAGGGCGATCTTCCGGTTTTCCCTAAAGGAGCGCGCCGCGAGTGGTATATGCAAGGCGACCTAACTCCAGCGCCATTCCCTAATGAACCTGCATGGGAAGACAAATTTCCAGAGTTCGGGCTGGGCCGGTGGGCGCCGCTTCTATGGGGCTGGCTCGGCATCGGCGTCGTGGGTGGCGCCGCTACGATCGGATGGTCTATCCGGCGCAGGAATAGGCTGGGGCAGGTAAAACAAAAAGACGGAGAAAGCTAAATTCGCACGGTGAGGAACCCTTCCGTTTTTTGAGGAAGGAAAGACTCTCTCATTCGTTGCGTTTTTTCCATTTCGGTTACGGGAGGAGCTTTGTGACCGGCAGCCGTAGGCCTGAGGGGAAAGCAAGGGTTATAATCTTTGTTGGGCGACTCCATTAGCCAGGCTTGCCCCGCCATACGATTTGCGGACAGACGTCAAGGCTAAGCTGAAAGGAGCAGTATGGAAAGGAGGATGAGGTGGATACTTATCTGGGTTTCGTGACTTTTACCAAAGGAGTGGAATACCTTTTGGCTGTCGCCTTTTTGATAGCCTTTATTGCCTTCTGGCAGTGGGTATACGGGAGTGGAAAAGGAAGGGGCATAAAAATCGCCGTGCTGTTATACCTGGTGTTAGGCGTATTGATTCTGGTGGGAAGCTGTCTGGCCACGGCACCGCGGTAGGCGCGACCCTATTGCTGAATTGAACGGAGGATAGCACGATGAAACTCGATCGAAGGAATTTTCTGAAAGGCACTGCGGCAACTGCGGGGGCCTTATTCTTGGGCAACCTCGCAAGCGACCCGAAGCAGACCTATGCCGCCCAGCCGATTGGCAGCAAATCGGATCATTTCGCAATGCTTACGGATCTGACGAGGTGCGTCGGCTGTCGTAGTTGTGAGAGAGCTTGCATTAAGGCGAACAACTTGCCGTTACCGAAAGTTGGTTTTTTTGCGGATGTATCCGTTTTTCGGGAGAAGAGGAGGCCTGACGCTCAAAATTTGAAGGTGATAAATTCTTACGAGAACAAGAAGTGGAAAGGGCCGGTCTACCGTATGGTCCAGTGTAATCACTGTGCGGAGCCGGCCTGCGCCTCAGCCTGCCTGGTGGGAGCCCTCAAGAAGACCCCAGAGGGAGCGGTCATTTATAACGAGGACTTATGCATAGGCTGTCGCTATTGCATGACGGCCTGCCCCTTTTACATTCCCGCCTTTGATTATTTTAATGCCGGCAGCCCGGCGATTCGAAAATGCAATATGTGCTACCACAGGATTGTTAATGGAATGACTCCGGCCTGCGCGGAGGCCTGTGGCGTGCAGGCGATTACCTTCGGTAAAAGAAGTAAGTTAATCAAGCTCGCCAGAGAGAGGATCAGGACCGGGACAGACCGATACATCGACCATATTTATGGAGAACATGAAGTGGGAGGTACTGACTGGCTGTATATCTCCGGGGTCCCCTTTGAAGAGCTTGACTTTCCGATGGACCTGGGGACGACCCCCCTTCCGGAATATACCCGGGATTTCCTCTCGGTAGTGCCCTTTGTTCTTACTGTCTGGCCGGCCCTCTTCGGAGGCATATACTCGATTTCCAAACGCCGGGAACAGATAGCTGAAGGCATGGACCAAAAGAAGAAGGAGGACACCAAACGATGAACGAATACGCGAAACAAACCCATATATCCAGGTCCTGGATAATAGACAGGATATTCCTGGGCCTGACCCTTGGCGAGTACTTCAAGCGACTTATCACCCCTTTCAATATTGGGGCGGGGATAATCATTCTCGTTGGCTTAGCCTTGATAGGGATACGCTTCACCGAGGGCTTGGGTGCGGTAACCGCGGCATCCCAGGAACAACCGTGGGGGCTCTTTCTCGGCTGGGGCCTCTTCGCAGGCGTACCTTTGTCAGCCACAGGATTTGTCCTGGGAACGGCCGTTTACATCTTTGGTATCAAAGAGTACCATCCGGTGGTCAAGAATGCCATCCTGATTGGTTTGCTGGGATACCTCTTTGCCGTTATCTTTCTACTCGTCGATCTGGGCCGGCCTTGGCGACTCCCTTACCCTATGTTCGTTTCCTTCGGCACGGCGTCTGTCCTGTTTTTGGTCGCATGGCACGTGGCTCTCTACCTCACCTGCCAGTTTCTTGAGTTTACGCCGTCTATCTGCGAGTGGGGTGGCTGGAAGAGCCTCCGGAAAAGAGCCTTGGCCATTACCATAGGCCTAACCATTTTTGGAATCATCCTTTCCACGCTCCACCAGTCGGCCCTGGGAGCAATGTTCCTTCTCGCCCCGGGGAAGCTCCATCCCCTCTGGTACTCGCCGTATATCCCAGCGTTATTCCTCATCTCGGCTATCGCCGCTGGGCTTTGTATGGTGATCTTGGCTAGCTTGCTCTCCGAATGGTTCCTCAAGGATCAAGCCGATACTGCTTACCTGGTGAGCCTCGATAAGATCACCCTCGGTCTGGGAACGGCTTCTTCCTTTGTGCTCATCACCTACTTTGCGGTGAAGATAATTGCGCTGGCCCACGGGAATCATTGGAACCTTTTGATGACCTCCTATGGCTACCTGTTCCTGGTTGAACTCTTCATCTTCACCCTCCTGCCTTCTTTTCTCTTTGTATTTGCCGGTCGAAGCGGGAAGGTGGGCCTTGTTCAGTTTACGGCTCTGCTCACAATCATTGGCGTCATCTTCAACCGGCTCAACGTGTCCCTCTTCGCCCTCAACTGGAAACTGCCCCACCGCGATTTTTTCGATTGGAGGGAGTTCTTAATTCTTCTGGCCATCGTTACCATTCAGATCCTCGTCTACCGTTGGATCGTCCTTAGGATGCCCGTTCTGCGGGAGCACCCCGAGTTCAAGGACGAGCATATGGTGACTTATACTTGATCGTCCCTTCAGACTGCGGGATTGGTGCTTGGCTACTTCGGCTATTACCTGGCTGAAGAAAGGTGGTTGATGAGTGTGACTGGAAACGGTTCCGCCTCCCGTGTCTGGAAAGGAGAAGGGTAACAAGTGTCACCATTGGATATTGTTATCTAACCCTTGTGAAAGGAGCACGTTTTCATGAATGTCAGCAGAAGAGGTTTTCTGAAGATCTCCGGCGCGGCGCTGGCGGCGAGCGGGTTCGGCATCAGCCTCAAACCCGTTTCGGCCTACGCGCAGCCGCTGAAGATCCAGTACGCCAAGGAAACAACGACCATATGTCCCTATTGTGCCGTCGGGTGCAGCATCATCGTCTCCACGCGCGATGGAAAGGTCGTCAACACGGAAGGGGATCCGGACAGCCCCATCAACCGTGGATCCCTGTGCACGAAGGGCGGTTCTATCTGCCAGATGGCGGTGAACAAGAACCGTCTGGTGAAACCCCTCTACCGGGCGCCTTACGCGACGGAGTGGAAGGAGGTTTCCTGGGAGTGGGCCCTCGACCGGATCGCGGAGAACATCAAGAAGAGCCGGGACAAGAGTTTCGAATTCAAGAACAACAAGGGGCTGGTCGTCAACCGAACGGAGGGGATCGCCTCTGTCGGCTCGGCCGCCATGGACAACGAGGAGTGTTTTCTCTATCAGAAATTCCTCCGGGGGTTGGGTCTGGTGTACATCGAACACCAGGCCCGGCTTTGACACAGCGCGAGTGTAACGGCTCTGGCAGAGTCGTTCGGACGCGGCGCCATGACGAACCACTGGAACGATTTCCAGAACAGTGACGTCATCCTGATCATGGGGTGCAACCCGGCCTCGAACCACCCCATCTCTTTCAAATGGATCACGAAGGCGATGGAGAGGGGGGCGAAGCTCATCTGCGTGGATCCCCGGTTCACGCAGTCGGCGGCGAAGGCCCATCTCTACGCCCCCCTCCGGTCGGGAACGGATATCGCCTTTCTGGGCGGGATGATCAAGTACATTCTCGACAACAACCTGATCCAGAAGGAGTATGTCCTCAACTACACGAACGCCTCCTTCCTGATCAACCCGGCCTTGAAGCTGCCGGGGGACAACAAGGGGGTCTTCTCCGGGTTCAAGGACGGCAAGTACGATAAGGCGACCTGGGCCTACCAGACCGACGCCGCCGGGGTAATCAAGAAGGACGCGACCCTCCAGAATCCGCACTGCGTCTTCCAGCTCCTCAAGAGGCATTACTCCCGCTACACTCCGGAGATCGTTTCCCGGGTGACGGGGACGCCCAAAGACAAGCTCATGGAAGTCTACAAACTTTACGCCTCCACGGCCAAGCCCGACACGGCCGGGAACATCCTCTACGCGATGGGTTGGACCCAGCACACCGTGGGTGCCCAGAACATCCGCACTATGACCATCATCCAGCTTCTCCTTGGCAACATGGGAATCGCCGGAGGTGGTGTCCAGGCCCTCCGCGGCGAGTCCAACGTCCAGGGCTCGACCGATTATGGCCTCCTGTTTCACATTCTGCCGGGGTACATCGCGACCCCCACGGCATCGCTTGCGACCCTCAAACAGTACAACGAGAAGTTCACGACCAAGACCAAAGAACCGAACAGCCTCAACTGGATGAAAAATCTGCCCAAGTACTCGGCCAGTTACCTCCGGTCGGTTTACGGGATGAACGCCACGCTGGAGGAGGCCTACAGTTACCTGCCGAAGGGTGACGACGGGGCCAACTACTCCTGGCTTTTGCTGTTCGACGAGATGTTCAAGGAAAAATTCACCGGTTTCTTCGCCTGGGGAATGAACCCGGCCTGCAGTGGCGCCCACTCCAACAAGGTGCGTCAGGCCCTGGGGAAGCTCGACTGGATGGTTAACGTCAACCTCTTCGACAACGAAACCGGCTCCTTCTGGCGCGGTCCTGGCATGGACCCGGCGAAGATCAAGACCGAGATTTTCATGCTGCCCTGCGCCGCCTCCGTGGAGAAGGAGGGGAGCATCACCAACAGCGGCCGGCTGATGCAATGGCGTTACAAGGCGGTCAACCCGGTAGGAGAATCCATGCCGGATGCGGAGATCATATCGGAGCTTTACTACAAGGTCAGGGAACTTTACGGAAAGCACGGCGGCCCCTTCAAGGAGGCAATCACCAAACTGACCTGGAATTACGGCCCCAAACGGACGGACGGCACGATCCGTTTCGTCGATCCCCATGTGGTCGCGAAGGAGATCAATGGGTTCTTTGTGGAGGACGCGAAGGTCGAGGACCCGGCGAAGAAAGGCGAATTCAGGGAGTTCAAGAAGGGCGATCCGGTCCCGGCTTTCGCATGGCTCCAGGACGATGGATCGACCTCGTCCGGATGCTGGGTTTACTGCGGCTCCTATGTCACGGCGAACCTGTCGGCCCGTCGCGGGACGAAGGACCCGTCCGGCATCGGCCTCTATCCCGAATGGTCCTGGAGTTGGCCCGCCAACCGGAGGATCATCTACAACGGCGCCTCCGTGGACGCGGCCGGAAAACCTTGGGCCCCGAAGCATCCCGTGATCCTGTGGGACGGCGCCAAGTGGACCGGCGATGTGCCGGACGGGGTGGGCAATCCTGGTTCCGGCCGTCCACCCTTTATCATGAAGCCCGACGGCGTCGCCAGCCTTTTCGGGCCGGTTTTGGCTGACGGGCCCTTTCCCGAGCACTATGAACCCCTCGAGTGCCCCGTGGAGAAAAACCTCCTGTCGCCCCAGAAAAACAGCCCCGTCCTCCGGCGGTTTGACAAGAAGGGGGTCGGTTCAGAGCTCGACGAGATCGCGAGCTGCGATCCCCGTTTCCCGTTCGTCTGCAGCACCTACCGGGTGAGCGAACACTGGCAGACCGGCGTGCTGACGCGGTGGTGCCCCTGGCTGGTTGAGATGCAGCCCGGGATGTTCGTCGAGATGAGCCAGGAACTGGCGAAGGAGCGGAATATTGCGAACGGCGAGAAAGTGATCGTAAAATCAGCGCGCGGCGAGCTGGAGGCGGCGGCCATGGTCACGGCGCGCTTCAAGCCGTTTGACATCGACGGGAGAATCATCCATGAGGTCGGCATCCCCTGGCATTACGGTTGGATCACCTCCGCCGGCCGGAAGTACGGCCCGAACGACAAGACACCGGAGGTCTTCACCACCGGGGATTCGGCGAATCTGCTGACCCCGACCATCGGTGACGCCAACAGCATGATCCCGGAGAGCAAGGCCTTCATGGTGAATGTGGTCAAGAAGGGGGTGAAATAACATGGGCGAGAAAGTGAAACTCATCGACGTTGCGAAGTGCACCGGCTGCCGCGGCTGCCAGCTCGCCTGCAAGCAGTGGAACGGTCTTCCGGCTGAACAGACCTTTGCGGCCGGCACATATCAAAATCCGCCCGATCTCCAGCCCAACACCTGGACCCTCATTCGGTTCCAGGAGGTTGCCGCCAAGCACGGCGTGAAGTGGCTCTTTAGAAAAGACGGTTGCATGCACTGTACGAATGCCGCCTGTGTGAAGGTGTGTCCGAGCGGCGCCCTCTACTACAGCGATCTGGGGACCGTGGGGATCATCCATGAACGCTGCATCGGTTGCAAGGAGTGCGTTGCAGCCTGCCCGTTCGAGATTCCCCGCTACGACAGCGTCACGGACAGGGTTTACAAGTGCGACCTCTGCCTCTCCCGTATCCAGGCCGATCTTTCGCCCGCCTGCGTCAAGGCCTGCCCGACAGGGGCGCTGACCTTCGGGGACAAGGAAGATATGCTGAAACTCGCCTACAAGCGGGCTAAGGAGTTGGGGGGCGATGCGAACGTTTACGGCGACAAGTTCGTGGACGGGACGCACGTGATCTACGTCCTGCAGGAGAAGCCGGGGGTGTATGACGTCCTGCCGGTGAAGCCGCGTGTTCCGCTGTCGGTCATAGCCTGGAAGGATCTGCTGAAACCGCTGAGCCTTGTGGCGGCGGGCGGCGTCCTGGCGGCGTCGTTTTTGCACTACATCATCCACGGGCCGAAGACCCCGGACGAGGACGACAACCACAAGACGGAAGGGGGTGCGTAAATGAAAAAGGGATTGATCAAGGCGACCGACGCCTTCGAAAGAATCGTCCACTGGAGTCTGGCCGTCTCGTGCCTCATTTTGTGCATCACGGGTCTCGGGATGATGTTCCATTCACTCAATTTCATCGGGACGCTGATGGGGGGCCTCAAGTCGCTCAAGTACGTCCACAACTTCACGGGTCTCTTCTTCATCCTGGCGCTGATCTTCACGATCCGGATGTGGTGGAAGGAGGCGGGGATCTTCTCGATGCCGGAGGATCTCGAATGGATGATGTGCGCGGGGGGCTACCTCTGGCACGTGGACAAGGTTCCGGAGGTCGGGAAATACAACCCCGGACAGAAGATGTTTTTCCTGACCGTCGCCTTCTTCGGAGTGATCATGGTGGCGACGGGGCTCGTCATGTGGTTTCCCTTCAGCTTCCCGGTGGCGCTGGTGCGGTGGATGTATCCGCTCCACGCGCTCGGGTTCCTCGTGATCTTCGCGTTCTTCTTCGTCCATCTCTATCTGGGGACGATCGGTTCGCCCGGGTCGCTCCCGGCGATGCTGCACGGCTGGGTGACGCGCGCCTGGCTGAAGAAGCAGCACGCCAAGTGGCTCCGCGAGATGGAGGAGGCCGGGAAGTTGGAGGTCTTCGGCGAGGAGAAAAAAACGGCCCAGGGGCATTAGACAAGGAGAAGGGCAAGCGCGGCGAGGAGGATCATTCCCTTGAGGGTTCCGGCAAGACCGAGGAGAGGGATCAGGGCGAGGCTTCCGCAGAGGGCGCCAATGCAGCCGCCGATGAGGTCTGCCGCGTAGAGGGGGCCGATAACGTTCTTCTGTTCCCGGACGCCGTGAAGGCCGGCAAAAGCGAAGAGGCCGCCGACCAGAAATCCGGCGGCCACAAGCAGTACCGCCGTCAGCGGAAGACCGCCAGCGGAAACGCCGGTCACGGTCCCGATTGCAACGAAACCCAAGAGGCTGAAACCGGCCAGCAGGGCGTAGCCCCACCCCCGAGCCCGTTTTTTCTTGACGCCCGTCCCCAGGATCAGATCCCGGAGGACCGGCGCCCCGAGGGCCAGGCCGGCCATGAATGCTGCGAGCAGGAGGCCGATGTCCTGGTAGAGGACGCCCTCCTTTGCCTGGTAGGCGAGGATGAGGACCGCCTCGCTCACGATGCCGAGAAATCCGGCGACGGCAGCCAGGAGTCCCCGTCTCCATGCGGGCCGCAGGCGGCTTCCGAGAAACAGGAGCGCCAGACCGATCCCCAAAATCCACCCGATTTTCCCGAATCCATTTCCTTCCGTTCCGAAACCGGGCAGGTCCGCGAGCGCCAGCTTCGGGAAAAATCGCGCGAGCCAGGACATCACCGCATAGGGGTAGCAGACCGGCCGGATGTCGGTGTTTTCCGGAATCGCCGTTTCTTTCAGGCGTTTCTCAACGTCGGCGAAACGGTCGTTCGTGAAGAGATAGCGGATGTAGGGCGGCGAGACGAGGCGAGTCTGGAGTCCCCGTTCCCGGAGGCGGTCGTTCAGGATTTCCGGCGATCGGGGGAGGGGGGCGGCGGAGGCGGTGATCACCGTCATTGCCCCCGGGAGGATGAGGACCTCCGGAAAGACCGAGGCGAGGGCGCGATAAACGCTCGCCGTCCGGCGTGTCGTCTGGGGCGTCCAGAGGTTCTCGGCGGCGGGGAGACGCAGCGCGACGATTCCGCCGGGATGGAGACGTGCAGCGCACTGGGCGAAGAATTCCCGCGTGTAGAAGCGGTTCGTCTCTCCCGACGACGGCTCCGGCATGCCGACGAGGATCAGGTCCCAGGCAAAACCCCTGTTCTTCAGGAAATGCCGCGGATCGGCCCGGGTGAGGCGGACAGTGGGATCCGTCAGCGACGCCCGGATGTCCGCGGGGAGATGGCGCCGGAGAAGGGTAATCGGATCAAGGTCGAGGACGACGGCGTCGATCCGGACCGGCCGGTGCCGGAGGAGCTCGCGGAGGGTTCCGTCCCATCCCCCGCCGAGGACGAGGATCCGCCGAGGCTCCGGGTGCTGCAGGGCCGACAGGTGGGCAAAGAGTTCCGCCTCCGTTCCCCCGGTCTCGAAGGCGAGGGCGTCGTTCGTAAAGACGGAGACCTGGCCGGCGAGAACCGTCGCGGTGATCCGTCCGTAGGGAGAGTCCCGTGTCGCGAGGAGCCCCGGGTGGTTCCAGGCCGTCATCCGCCGGTCCAGGGGGGGCGCCCGATAGAGGACGGCGATCAGGACCACAGTTAGTGCGACAGCGACAACACGGCCAGGCCGGCTCCCTTTTCCTGGGAAGAGGTAAAGGGCCGCGGCGGCGGCGATCAGGCCGCAGGCGACGGCGAGGGGTAAATTCTGGACGCCGTACCGGAGACAGATCGTGGCGAGCAGTCCTCCGGCAAGGCCCCCCGCGCTTTCGATCCCGTAGGCGCCGGCCAGCGTCCGTCCCCGTTCCGCATGGAGACCGGCGGCCTCCCGGAACAGGAGGCCCGAGAGCAGGCCGGCGGGCAGGAGGGCGATCACCAGCGCCGCCATCTGCCGCGTAAAGGGGAGGTAGGCGCCGGGGATGCCGCCAAGGAGGAGGCGGCTCGCCCGGAGGAAGACGACGCCGAGCGGCAGGAAAAGGGCGAAGCACAGAAACAAAACTGCCGTCCGGCCGGCGGAGGGGCGCCTGCCGCCGATGAACGCCCCCGCAGCGGTCAGGAGCATCCAGACCCCCAGGGCGATGAGGTAGATTAGCTCGATTCCGTAAAAGGCGACGTTCAGCTCCCGCAGCAAAACGATCTGCCCGAAGAGCGAGACGAGGCCTGTCAGGAACAGCGCGGCGACGTCGGCGATCAATGGTGGATCTCCTTTCAGTTCCAGACGCCGGGATAGTATAGGGAAGGCTGCCCGGGGGTGTCAATGGAAAAGGATGGGTAACCGAGCCATCATGTGCGGCATCAGCGGCGGCGCGAAGCGCCGGCCATCTGGATGCCGTTGTCAGGCGACTATTTAAAGGTGAGCC
>Ga0172375_10010482_pt1 | contig 12015 bp, 15 predicted proteins | sample LakKiv1m_FD_114537 | JGI IMG/M metagenome (GOLD analysis project Ga0172375, IMG submission 114537) | Freshwater microbial communities from Kabuno Bay, South-Kivu, Congo - kab_092012_11.1m | ecosystem: Environmental > Aquatic > Freshwater > Lake | place: Democratic Republic of the Congo... | reverse complement strand
GCGGGGGCGTGGGCGGCGGAGGCGGCGGCGCGGGCGGAGGCGGCGGCGTGGGCGGAGGCGGCGGCGGGGGCGGAGGCGGGGGCGGGGGCGGCGGAGGCGGCGGGGGCGCTGGCTGCAATCATGCGTCAGCACTACCCGCGACCCCCGAGGCTGCGGGTTGGGCGGCGGGCCGACGCAACGGTGGCCTGATAATCTTCGGTCCTTGTCTCATCGCAGTTTGTCCTGACCATGCCAGCGGCGGGCTGGCAGCGTTAGCGTCGAGTACGTGACTTCAATGGGTTACGTTTGGGGAGGTGTCGTTTGGCTTGGCAGGAATGGGACACTTGTAGCAGAATACGTCCCAGGATTGCCACGGAGAGCGGCGTGGTCGAGCCCCGTCAGCGGTTGGTGCGGCTGTTCCGTCGAGAGAAGGTTCTGCCCATGGAAGGTTCTGCCCATGGAAGGTCTGGAGGCAGCGCTCCGGGGGAGGTCGAGGCACAGCCTGTTCCGGGATCTCTGCTCACTGGGCTACCACACGAGCTACACGCACGCGGGCCGGTACTACACGCTGTCCGGGATCCCGCAGTTCGAGGGGTCGGGCTTGTGGTTCCACGGGGAGGTCGGGTTCTCGCGGGCGGGCACGTTGAAGGAGACGGCGGCGGTGGAGGTGGAAGAGTCCCCGACGGGGGTGACGCATGGCGAGTTGCGGGTGCGGGTGTACAACGCGCTACTCGACCTGGAGCGTGCGGGCCGGATCGGGCACTCGCAGTATAAGAGGTGGCGCCTGTACGTGAGCGCGGACCCTGGCCGCGCGGCGGAGCAGACGGCCCGCCGGGATGAGCTTGCGAAGGAGATTGCGGTCCAGTCGGGGGTCAAGGTCCGTCTCCTGGTGTGCCACCTGCACTTCCTGGCCGACGTGGGCAAGGGTCTCCTGGAGCCGGCCCATGACCGTCTCCGCGAACTCTTCCGGCGCCATGCGATCCGTCCCGACCTCCGGAAGCTCGCGCGCGATCTCGGGCGCAAGCTCGGCCGGGGCATCGGACGTGCCAGGGAGGACTTCGCGGCCTGGCAGGACGAGGCCGACGAGAGCCACCGCCTCCCCGCGGGTGGTGCATCCGGTATGGCCGTCGTCCGCGGTCTGGCCCAGTGGGTCCTCGACTACGAGCAGGACGGGGGGGACCAGGGCTTCCCGTTCGACCGTCCGTACCTCAACCTGTACAACCGATGCGTGACGGCGCGCCGGGCAGTGGATGCCTTCCTGCGCCACCCCCCCGCCAACGGCAAGGTCAAGAAGGCCCTTGACCGGCTCCGAACTGTCCTGGAGCCCGTTGTCAGGGAGAAGGCATTCGATGCGGTCGCAAAGGTCCTGACGTTTCGTACGGCGCTCTTCGAAGAGTTGCGGGCGGCCCTGCGGCTCGCTCCGAAGCCGGCCGGCCGCCGGACGACGGGGAGCGTCAATCCACGGGGCCGCGCCGTCACCGGCGAGTCTTCGCGACTCGGAAACCCCCCGGGTGCCGCTTCCGGTTGCGGTCCGGGGGGCCTCCCGATCTTTCGTCTTGCACTACGGTTGCCTCCCTTGGTATGCTTCCTCGTGAGGGATCTGCACTTGGAGGACCAAGTGAGCGTCCAAGTGGATGTCCATTTGGGCGAACGGTGGCGGGATACGATGCTGGCACGCGAACTCACCGAGAAGCAGGCGATGGTCCTCCTGGCTGTCGTGGAGGTGCAGGACGTTCGGGGGACTGCGGGATACCTGGAAGAGGTCCGGGCACATCTCCATCGCAGATTCGGAGAGCAAGCGGGAGATCCATCGATCGAGGCGATCAGGGGGCGGCTGAGGGTCCTTCGTGAGTCAGGTGCTGTCCGGAAAGATGGACGCTCGTCGATCAGGACCGATGCTGCACCGAATCCTCCACCGCGTGACTGCTCCTTGCGCTGGCTCAACGCATTGGCGAGGCCCCTCCGGATGTCTCGGAGGCCGACGCGGCGGCCATGGTCGGATCTTCGATCGGCCCGGTGATCGGCGGGGTGGCTCAGGTGCTTCGAAAGGCGTCCAGGGCGGGCTATCTGAGACTTGTGGATGGTCGCTACCGGGTGGGTCCGAGGCTGACAGGGCAGAAGACATATCTGAAAATGCTGGCGGCGCGCCCGGCAAGAAAGAGGGACGGAGGTGATCGTGTCATCGCCTAGCAAAAGCCCCCGTGGAGGACTCGCTTGGTGCCCCCCCCGGTCCAGTCGACGGTCGACTGGTTGTCGGGCCGTCCTCGACGGGCTCGCGGAGGGTTGAGAGATGGCCATCTCGACTACGGAGGTCCGCAGGCGGTTCCTATTCTCGTCCGAGTGGATCGGCGGTGTTCGGGGTCTCTCCCGACGGGGGCTCGAATGCGCCTTCCCTGAGGTGGAGCAGCAGTTCGTTCCGCCAACCTGCATCTGCACCGCGGGTGCCGACCATGGGCTCTTTCCGTCGCTGCCGCTGAAGTTCATCGCGGAACTCAAGGTTGTAACCGGGGAGTGGCGGGCCGTCCCCGTCGAGGTGGACGTCCCCGGGATTCGTGATACGCGGGGGGGGCAGGCGCTTGCGGAGCACATGATCTACTACCCCACCACATCGCCGATGGACAGGGAGGCCCGAGGCGGCATCCACCTGCGCCTGCAGCGCTTGACAACCCTGATCAACACGTACCAGGGGGACCCGTGGATCGCGTGCCGGCGTGCGTTCGGACTCCTGAAAGCTGTTCTGCTGGAAGAAGGGGTCGAGCCGAGCTGGCTCTCCTTCCGAAGAAATCTCTCGACGCAGCTTCTGATGCTGTTTCGCGTCTTTGAGGGATGCTACCCGGACCTCAACAGCGCGATCGCCAGCTTCTTGCAGTTTGCGGAGGCCGAGGGCGTGGAGTCGGCACCCCAGCCTTGGGCATCCGGACTGGTGCAGGTCGCGAAGCACCTGAGAGCCCGGGTCGATTCAGTAATGAATGAACCGCCGAGCACGGAGAACGCATGGCAACTGCTCGCTCTTCAGAACAGGCTCCGGTTCCTCGATCGCGTACGGGCCGGGGCGGAAGATAAGTGGGGCAGGACCGAAGGAGAAGCGGAGGCACTGCTGCACGCCATTGACGATGTGGTCGGTATCGTAAGCCCACGGGTACAGGCTCTGCAAGATGATATCGACATCGATGCGCACCGCACGCGGATGCTTGCAACCGAGAGGTCCGAGTGGCAGGGACGGGGAAGTGAGGGGGAGGGATCCGGGTCGGTCGACTTCGAATCTGAAGCGCGGCTCCTGGACGGGTTGGAGTCGTGGCTTCCATCCACCGTTCCCTGACGGAACCCTCATAGGAGACCAGGATCATGACAATGGGGGCTGTACCTCCCGGCGGGGCCGGGTACGCCGGGGCGGCTGCTTGCCGCCGAGCAGAATGTCCACGACAAGATCGTCGCGCGCGTTGCCGCTTGGCGGGGGATGGCGGAAGCGGCAAACCGCAGGTGGGCTTCCGATATGGCCACGGGTCGCCATCGCGTCCCGGGGCAGCGACGGGTCGAGGTCCAGCCTGACGAAGCGGCCCTTGCGGGAGGCCCCGAGCACCGGCACCGACGTGCCGTCGCTTGCCCGGACCGAAGTAGCTGGCGGCCTCGTCGACCGCGTCCGGCTCGGGAACCTGCGCCCACCCGGGCGCGGAAAGGGTACACGGTCAAGGCTCCGGACCAGGACAACATCCGGCTGATTTGACGGTTGACCAACCGCCTCGGACGTTTTCTTCGCCCCCACATCCATCACCCCCTAGAAAACTGACCTCGATTTCAACCCCGATACTCTCCTCGAGGTCGCCTCTGCCCCCAGGACTCCTGAAAATCTCCGGAATCACAAAACCCGATGGCTCAAGGACTTGGACTCTGAAGGCTCTGAAACGGATCCCAAAACACCCCTGAATCGATTTCCCCCACCCCGCGTCCCTGACTCCGGAGAAATCTCGCCGTCTTTTCGGGTAAAATTTTCGATGGGGACTCGCATGACTAACGATCGCAGGGTGGGTTGGCACTGGCACCCAATACACAACTCGGATTCGAAGACTACCGGGAAGTCCATCTCGGGGAACGTCTCGAAAGACTGCTTTCCTGCGGTGTGCAACTGCGGTATGCATTATCCTGGATGCCCTGGGATGTGCTACATCCACCATGGCGTCCTTTGCCAAGTGACATCTCTTCCCGAACCCAGAAGTTAGTTCTGCGGCCGATATCGCACCGTCCTTCACTGGTGCGACCTGGATACCGTCCCTCAAGGCTGCTATCATGGAAACGGGGAACTGATGCCATCCTGGAACATCTCGAAGAATTCGTACCTCATCTCGTATCCCAACTCGGGTCTCTCGATCCCATATTGCAAAGGAAATCAACATCTGGATAGATGACACCTTCATCGAGATGAAGGAAATCAACATTGACACCTTCTCGATGGTGGATATCATCCTGGATTGGGATCTCGTTTTCGACTCTGATCCTACCCCCACCATCATCAAACACCTCGGATTCACCCCTGACCAATCCACTCCCGAGTGACTCGCCTCAAACAAGTCAAAGCCCTACTGATCGCTGCTTTGCTCAATCCCAATCGCTCGGCCATCTCTGCCCGGCCATACCCTTCCTGCAACAACGGCAAGATCCTGATCGCTACCCCTGCATCTACTCCCCTCACTCGACCTAAACACCGCTCCAAATCCTCTGATGCCCTCCGATCCAAAGGATCCTCTGTCCGGTTCAAACTCTCTCTGTCCGCTACCGTGCTGTCCGCTACATCCACTAACACCCCATCTTTATCAAACGCCCCTACCTGCTCCTTCTCCCGTCTCCTGCTCTGTTTCCGATGATAGTTCGATAACACACACTCACATACCATGTGAACGTAATGCCCAAACGAACTCTTCTCTGAATCAAATGCACATGTCCCTCTGTTCCGCACCAAAATCCCCGCCATTACCTCCTGCAATACATCCTCTGGATCATATCCACAACCATGTATCCGTCTCCCAAACCCCGCAAATAACAACTTCGCTACCTCTTCCCCCCTCGCCTCTAAATCAATCCCCTTCACCCTCGACCGGATTACCGCCGGACTCCCAATCTCAAACACCTCGAAAATCGACGGCCCTGTCCCCCTCTGTGACTCGTACCTCCCTAACCGAAAATACCGATCAAACGTCCAATGCCTACCCTGTGGATGCCCCGTCAAATCTGCTAACATCGCCCTCGCTGATTTGTACGTCCTTGATCCCCCAACCAAATACTCTCGTTTGGGATCCAATGTCACTATCACTGGATCTACATGATCCCTACCCTCTGAACGAGTCCACAACCTCTGCTGCATATCCCATCCTCCATAAGAACCAAAAGCTCAATCCCTCTGTCATAGGGAAACTTCTCAATCCGTCTTCACGGATGATTGTCATCCGTCTCTTTTCCTTTTCGTTCCAGTTTTCATCCGTCTCTTTTTTCGTGCAGGTTCGATCTTTTTGACCCTCTGAGGTCCTTCTGGAGCCCAGGATCCGGGAGCCGAGCCGGGGAGCCGGGGTCCTTCCTGGGGTCCTTCTGGAGCGGGGTCCTTCTGGGGGCCCGGGCTCCTTCTGGGAGCCCGGGGTCCTTCTGGAGCGGGGTCCTTCTGGAGCGGGGTCCTTCTGGGGGTCCAGGAGCCCGGTAGCCGGATTCCCAGTATGAGTCCTTGGAGTGGGATTGAATAACCCCGGATCCCGAGTGAACAGTGCCCTAGATTGGTCTTGCATGAGTTGGTTTACCCGGTTTACCTTTTTTCAAATGCAAGTACCCATCAGTTATCCCATGCCTTACGGGAGATACAGAACTTATATCTTTGCTTTGGGAAAGATTATGGCGAGTTTTAGGCACCAACATCAGTTGGTATATACGGAAAGATGTTTTGCAAGTCAAGTATGAAAGGGTTTGGAAAGGGGTGGTTCAGAATCCAATACGTTTAGGGGTGGGAGTCAGGGTTGATGGAGTGGGCGTAGACATCGGTGAGCAGGGTTGGATCGCAGAGTGGGGGCACAGAGGGGTTGAGGCGGACGCGTACGCGTACGCGGTTGGCATGTTCAGGGGAGAGGGGTTCGAGTTGAATATGGCAAGCGAGTCGTCCTTTGCGTTTGACGGCCTTATCGACATCTTTGAGTGGGCGGTTGGTCATTCGTATGTTGAGCAGTTCACCTAGGATACCAGCGGTGATATTCAAGAGCGTAGAAACGACGGTTTCGTTCTGGCCGTCTCGAGTGACAAGTGCTTCGTCCGCATCTTCCGCGATCAGGACGATTGGTTGGCCTCCGATGTCTTTTTGCAATGCAATGAATTTTGGGATGAGACTGGGATCCCCGATATGTTGGATCATTTGGGCAGGCAGGTAAAGGAACCCCTACTTGCATGGCACATTGCCCGAACGAGATAGATTTTGCCCGTACCCTGAGGACCTTCCAGGATGACGAGGCGACCTTTCTTGGGATCAGGGTCAGTGATGACCTGGACGGCTTGATGGAAACCCCCTATGATTTCGGGGGTGTAATTTTCGAGGATGATGGGAGAGGTTTTGAGGGTGAGGGTTACGGGTTCCGAGTATTGTGAAGTCACGAGACGGATATCATCCATGTCAGGGTTATAGAGGGATTCCATGTGGGTCGAGAAACGTTGGAAGAAGGGTTTCACGGCTGATGAAAAGGCGAATCGGCTGGCTGGTCGGATAGCAGCAGCACCCCAGCGCAAGTGCTCAGATCAGGTGTACCCGTTCCCGAAGTTGTTTGCGGAACTTGTCCGGGAGTACCTTCCTTGGCGGTTGGTTCGTGAAGGTAGGGTTCGGAAGTCCTTGTACACGAAGATGGTGCAGTTCACGCATCGGGGCACGGTAGCCGAGGACACTCTCTGGTACGTTCTGGGTCTCCTGAAAGAGAGGGGGATCTCCGACCCCCGGGCAAACTTCCTTCGGGTCGTTCTTGACTCGTGGCATGTCACTCACTCAAGTCCAATCAGTTGGCCCCACGGGAGAGACCGTAGAAGTTTATGACTTGGGGGTTGAGGGCGATCATGAGTACCAGACGGGACCGTTGCTGTCGCACAACTGCGAGCGGTCCGCCGACGTGGTGACGGCCTCGTGGGTGGACGAAGACCTGATGAAGGCGAACCGGGTCCAGTTCCAGTGCCTGAAGTCACGCGACCAGAAGTCCTTCGAGAGGTTCCTCGCCTGGGTAGAGTGGCCCTGTCGGCGCATCCTGATTTGCACCGACCCGAACCTCACGCCCGTCCAGAACGCGGCCGTGGGGGACAAGTTGGATGGGCTGCTCGACGGACTGGACAAGCCGCCGACGCCGAAGAAGTAGGGACCGTGGAATGCTGCGGGTCGCAACGGTCACACGCAAGCCCCTCGCAGGGTCGGTCGTCCAGAACGCCCTCCGCCACGGCACCGGGGGCCTGAACATCGAGTCCGCCCGTATCGGCACGACCGACAACCTGAACGGCGGGGCCTACTCCGGCGGTTCGAGACCCACCTCCGCGATGGGCTGCACCGGAGAGGCCGGGGGCACCAGTTCCATGCTGGAAGCCGGAGGAGGCCGCCTTCAACCGGCGGCCTACCAACAACCCACCAGGCGCTGGCCCGCGAACTGCGCGTTGATGCACCCGCCGGACTGCCGATGCGTGGGGACGCGGAAGGTCGCGACGGGGACGGCAATCGGAGCGGGGGCATCGTCCATCTACGGCACCAGCATGGACGACAAGGGTGGCGGAACGGCCGGCTACGCCTCCCCCGACGGCACCGAAACAATTGAGGCTTGGGACTGCGCCCCGGGGTGCCCGGTCGCGGAGTTGGATCGGCAGAGCGCGGCAGCGGGGATGCACTCGGCCGGAAGCGCGCAACCGCCGCGGGACAAGTGGAGTCCGCAGAAAACCCCAGGATGGGGCAACATCGGTACTGGCGCTTGCGGTGCTCGTATCGGCGACATCGGCGGCGCGTCCCGGTTCTTCAAGCAGATCGTCCGGAGGGAGAACGACATGCCGACGACCATCCCGCAGGACTTGGTGGACTACCTGCTGGACCTGATCTCCCCGCCACCTCCGGCGTTGCGGGCCATCTACGTCCCCACGCTGGAGGGGCTCGACCTGTCCGAGACAGCCGACCTGTCGGTGACCGGCATGATCGCCCGGGGCACCCCGACCGAAGAGCAGGCCAAGGAACTCCTCCGGGTGCTGCTGCCCGGCGCGCATCTTGTCCTCATCGCGCCCGACGAGAACCCCGTGGGGGATCTCGGGGCCTGCGTCATCGAGGACACCGGGTTCGAGATCCGGGACTCCATCCTGCTCGTGGACGAGGACCAGTATTTCCACTACGTCCCCAAGGCCGCCCGCGCCGAGCGTGAGGCCGGATGCCACCACCTGCCGGGCAAGTCGGGGGCCGAGGCCGTGGACCGCGAGGAGGGGACGGCGAGCGTGGTCCACAACTTCCACCCGACCGTGAAGCCCATCGAACTGATGGAGCGCCTACTGGCCGACGTACCTCTCGATCAGGGGCCGGTCGTGGACAACTTCTGCGGGTCGGGCTCGACCATGCTCGCGTGCATCCGAACGGGGCACGAGGGCATCGGCATCGAGAAGGATCCCGAGTACCTCCAGATCGCCACGGCCCGCGCCCGTTACATGGACTCGAACTTCAACGGGTGGGTGCCCACCGAGGTCGTGTCCGAGGCCCCCGAGCCGCCGCCCAAGACGTTCAGCCTGTTCGCCGGACTCATGGACCCCGAGCCCGATGAGCCGGTCGAGAACGAGGGGGAAGCCCCGTGAAGTCACCCAAGATCACGCTGCTCCTCGGGGACACCGTCGAACGGATGCGGGGTCTCCCCGAAGGCTCCGTCGCGGCCTACGTCGTGGATCCCCCCTACGGGTTGGAGTTCATGGGGAAGGAGTGGGACAAGTTGGGCGGGGGTGACCCGAACGTGGGCCGAGCCTCCAACTCCGGGTTCTCCGACAGCTCTTTCAAGGGGTTCCGCATCCCGAACTACGGGGCCAGTGCGAACCTGAAGTGCCGATCATGCGGGCGTTGGCAGTGGGACCACATCGGGCGCGAGTGCGAGGAGCCCGATTTCCCGCCAATCAAGGCCCTCCAGAGCAAGACCCTCTCCGACTGGCACGAGAATTGGCTCCGGGAAGCGTTCCGCACCCTCCGGCCCTGTGGACTCATCAAGGCGTTCGCCGCGACGCGGACGATGCACCGGCTGGTCGCCGCGATGCGGTCCGCCGGGTTCGAGATCGTCCGCCTCGAAGCGTGGCTCTACGGGTCGGGGTTCCCCAAGAGCCTGAACGTGTCGAAGGCCATCGATGCCCACCTCAGTGGTGAACGCGAAGTGGTCGGGCATTCCCGAGACGTCGCGGTCGAGGACAATCAGGGGTTCGGGGGGATCGCTCGCGGAGCCGTGGGGGTGGTCCAACGACCGGCGCTTATCCCCGTGACGGCTCCCGCAACCCCCGAGGCCATCAGGTTCGCGGGGTACGGGACAGCCCTGAAACCAGCATGGGAACCCTTCATCGTCGGGAGGAAGCCAGCGTGATCGTCCTGACCCTTGCCCGGAAGCCGGTCGTCGGGACTGTGGCCCAGAACGCCCTCCGTCACGGCACCGGGGCGATCAACGTGGACGGGTGCAGGGTGGGAACCGACGCCGGATGGTCATACCCGAACGGACGCGGCGGCGAAGGGTGGCACGGGCGCGAATCGCTGTCGCGCAACCTCGATACGCCGATGCAAGCCACCTCCGGCCGCTGGCCCGCCAACGTGATCCTGGCACACCTCCCCGGCTGTGCCGAGACTTGTGCGCCCGGCTGCCCGGTGCCGGAGTTGAACCAGCAGTCGGGATTCTCGCGGAGTGCCCCCGGGGTCCAAGAATACGTGCGGGCTGCAACCTCCGGCTGGCGGGAGCGTGGGGGGTCGTTCATCCCCGGTCGGACTTGGGAGGCCGAGGGGTATGCAGACGAGGGTGGTGCCTCCCATTTCTTCCGACAGGTCGGGGGCCAGCGATGAAGTCTCCCAAGATCGTCCTCCTTCTTGGAGACACGGTCGAGCGGCTCCGCCAGTTGCCCGAATCCTCGGTGGCCGCCTTCGTGGTGGATCCTCCCTACGGGCTGAAGTTCATGGGGAAGGAGTGGGACCGGCTGGGGGACGTGCGCCGGGCGACCCGGGGCACCCTGACCAACATGGTCAACGCCGACGGCAAGGCCAAGTTCACGAACCCCGCTCCCGCGTCCGACCTGACCCCCGAGGCATCCCGTGGGATGCAGGTGTGGCACGAGAACTGGCTCCGAGAAGCCTTCAGGGTGCTTCGTCCCGGCGGGGTCATCAAGGCATTCGCCGCGACGCGGACGATGCACCGGCTGGCCGCCGCGATGCGGTCCGCCGGGTTCGAGATCATCAGGCTTGAGGCTTGGCTGTACGGGAGCGGGTTCCCCAAGAGCCTGAACGTGGCCAAGGCCATCGACAAGGTGCAGGGCTTCGACCCAGAGGTCGAGTCCGAGATCCAGACCTACTTGCGGGTCTGCCGAGAGACCCGGGGATTGTCGAAGTCCGAGGTGGACCAGCGGGTGTTCGGCGGGACGACCCGCTACTCGTGGGTCGAGGGCCGAGGCGGCCAGCACGCCGACGAGGTCTACCTGCCGACCCCCGAGGAATGGGACCGCCTGAAAACCGTGCTCGGGATGGACGACCGCTACGACGAGTACATCAGGACAGCCATCCCCAGCCGGGAGAACCGGGCCTTAGCGGACGGGGGCAAGGCTGAGGTCATCGAACAGCGTCCCGGGGATTGGGGCTATCAGCCCGACGGGGACCGCTGGGATGGCACCCAGCGAGTGACACGTCCGACGTCTCCCGAGGCCATCAGGTTCGAGGGGTACGGGACAGCCCTGAAACCCGCATGGGAACCCTTCATCGTCGGGAGGAAGCCAGCGTGATCGTCCTGACGCTGGCAAGAAATCCCATCAACGTATCGGTGGCCCGGAATGCTCTCCGGTATGGTACGGGCTCCCTCAACATTGACGCGGGTCGAGTGGGCTACGAGGACACCCAGAACGCCGCGACCAACCCACTCTTCAGGAAGCGGGGCGGCTATAAGATGCAGTCCGGGATGGATGCAGCCCCATCGTCCTACGTGCTCAGGCGAGGGCCGGGGGAGATCAACCCGAACGAAGCCGGGTGTTGGCCTGCCAACGTCATCCTTCGGCACTTGCCGGGATGCCGGAAGATGGGCCAGAGGACAGTCAAAGTGAACGGCCCCTCCCCTGATCAGATCGGCCTCGGCCGTGAGGGCAATTGGACCCGGGGCATCTACGGGGCCAAGGCGTCCAAGGTGACGACCGCCTACGCCTCCGAAGACGGCACCAAGGTCATCGAGGCGTGGGACTGCCAGCCGGGTTGCCCGGTCGCGGGGCTGGACCGGCAGAGTGGTAAGATCCCGACCCAGAGAACCAGAACAGACCCGACTTCCAAACTCGGGAACCCCAACGAGGCCCTCGCCTATTTTGGGCTCAACAACCGCAAGACCCGCCCACCCGAATACCTTGGTGAAACGGGGGGTGCTTCCCGCTTCTTCAAGCAGGTTGGAGGAGAAGGATGAAGTCGCCCAAGATCAGCCTCCTCCTCGGGGACACCGTGGAGCGACTCCGCCAGTTCCCAGAGGGTTCGCTGGCTGCCTGTGTCGTGGATCCTCCTTATGGGTTGGAGTTCATGGGGAAGGAGTGGGACCGACTTGACGTGCCGATCAACTGGCAGTCGTCCTCCGGGTTCTCCGCCCCGGGCATCGGGGACCGTGCCGTGGCACGAAAGCGCCGGGGCTCCGCGAATCGCAGGAGGGCGGTAGTTCGGGTGGCCCGCCAGCACTACCGGGTCTCGTGCGTTCGCAGGGACGCGATCCAACAGGCTTCGGCCGCGATAGCCAAGCGGGCGAAGATTCTGGTAATCGAGTCCCTGAACGTGGCCGGGATGCTCCGAAACCACCACCTTGCGGGAGCGCTTTC
>Ga0172375_10010481_pt1 | contig 12016 bp, 11 predicted proteins | sample LakKiv1m_FD_114537 | JGI IMG/M metagenome (GOLD analysis project Ga0172375, IMG submission 114537) | Freshwater microbial communities from Kabuno Bay, South-Kivu, Congo - kab_092012_11.1m | ecosystem: Environmental > Aquatic > Freshwater > Lake | place: Democratic Republic of the Congo... | reverse complement strand
GCGTAATTCCTATTAGCGCCAGGTGCCTTACGCGCGGGGTGCCTTTCCTATATTATCTTTTATACGGCATTCCCCAAAGCTTAATAAAACCTTCTGCTAACCTTTGGTCGAACTTATCCTCTTTACCGTAAGTACTTAATTCTTTTTTATAAAGTGAATTCGCTGATTTTCTGCCTACGGCTACGCAAGCGCCTTTAGAGAGCCTTAATTTTATCGTGCCGCTGACTAACTTCTGGGTCTTTTCGATAAAACCATCCAAGGCATCCTTAAGCGCGGAAAACCATAATCCATAATAAACCAGCTCCGCGTATTTTAGACTGAGCATCTCTTTAAAATGCGCCAGTTCTCTATCTAATACCAGGGCCTCAAGTTCCCGATGCGCAGTATGTAAAATAGTCGCTGCCGGAGCTTCGTAAATTTCACGAGACTTAATTCCCACCAGCCTATTCTCCACCATATCGCTTCTACCTACGCCGAATTGTCCGCCAACTTCATTTAAGTAAGTAATCAGGTTTTTAAGTTTAAATATTTTCCCATCTATTTTTTTCGGCACTCCCTTTTCAAAAGTTACTTCGATATACCGGGGGTAACTGGCGGTATGCGTCGGGCTCTTGGTGATCATATAGGCATCTTCCGGCGGCTCCTGCTCTAAATTCTCCAGGATCCCCGCCTCTATACTAATCCCCCAGATATTCCGGTCAATACTGTAAGGTTTTTTCTTAGTAACATCAATCGGAATATTGTATTTTAAGGCGTACTCAATCTCCTCTTCCCGGGATTTAAACTCCCAATCTCTTACCGGAGCAATAATCTCTAATTTCGGATCAAGTATCCCTACGGCTACCTCAAGCCTCACCTGATCATTACCTTTCCCCGTGCAGCCGTGCGCTACGGCGCTAGCTTTTTCTTTATGGGCGATTTGCACTAAATACTTGGCAATTAAAGGCCGGCCCAATGCCGTAGCCAAAAGATATTTCCCTTCATAAACCGCATTGGCTTTTAAAGCAGGCAGGATAAAATCGCTGATAAATTCCTCCTGTAAGTCGCGAATATAAACCTTGGTTGCTCCGGCAGCTAAAGCGCGCGCCTCGATTGCCTCAAAGCTCTCCCCTGCTCCTAAGCCTTGACCAAGATCCGCCACAAAACAGATTATTTCATAACCTCTGTCTTTCAGCCATCTAACAATACAAGAGGTATCTAACCCGCCTGAATAAGCTAATACCACCTTTTTCATTATCTCTCCTCATTTTAATAAAAGTTATCATTAAATTAACGGGTGACTTGGGTGTTTTTGAGCCGCGGCGTGCGGCGAAAAAATACCCAAGTCAGGCCCCGTTAATTTTTGCTTAGCAATTTTATTAAAATCGCCTTCTGCACGTGCATCCTATTTTCCGCTTGGTCAAAAACAACCGAGTTTTTACTATCCAAGACTTCATCGGTAATTTCTTCACCCCGGTGCGCCGGCAGACAATGCATCACTAAAACACCCGGCGAGGCGTAAGATAAAAGTTTAGCATTAATCTGAAAATCCTTAAAGATAACCTTACGTTTATTAATCTCCTCTTCCTGCCCCATACTCGCCCAGACGTCGGTATATACTACATCTGCCTGTTTTACCGCGCTAAAAGGATCTGTATAAATCTGAATCTTACTGCCAGTGCTTTTGCCAACACTTTGCGATAATCGCACTACCTCTTCTGCCGGAGCATATCCTTTGGGTGTAGCAACATTCATATGCATACCGGTTTTTGCCGCGGCAAGAAGCAGAGAGTTGCAAACATTGTTTCCGTCGCCGATATACGCCAAGGTAACACCTTTCAGCCGTTTTAATTTTTCTTGAACAGTAAAGATATCCGCTAAAGCCTGGCAGGGATGAGAAAAATCCGACAAACCGTTAATCACCGGCACGGTAGCGCCGGAAGCCATATCCAAACAATTCTTATGCGCGAAGGTCCTTAAGACAATGGCGTCAACGTAACGAGAAAGGGTTTTGGCCACGTCATTAATACTTTCCCGAACCCCTAAGTTAATCTCCTGCGGAGCCAGGTATAAAGAGTTGCCACCCAGATGGTACATCCCCACCTCGAAAGAAACCCGCGTACGGTTTGACGGTTTCTGAAAAATCAAAACAAGAGTTTTACCTGCAAGAACCTTGCTGAATTTTTTCTTATTTTTCTTCAACTGCGCGGAAACCTTCAAGATATCCGTGATTTCCGCAGTACTCAAATCTCCGATAGAAAGCAGGTCTTTTTTCATTGGCCGCACTCCTTCAGGACATTCTCTAGGATTCTTATAGCTTGGTCTGCTTCTTTCTTGGTTATGTTTAATGCCGGCATCAATCTTAAAATCTTATCATGGGTGCAATTGATTAATAATCCCCGCTCCATGCATTTCTGAACAATCGTTTTTCCTTCGCAACCCAATTCCACACCCAACATCAAACCCATACCCCTTACTTCCTTAACCAGCGGATATTTATTTTTTAAATCATTGAGTTTTCGCAAAAGACACTCTCCCATAATTTGACAATTCTTCAGCATTTTCTCCTTCTGCACTGCTCTTAATACTCCCAGAGCAGCTTTACAGATTACAGGACCGCCTCCGAATGTAGAAGCGTGCATTCCGGCAGTAAGCAGATTGCTGAATTTATCCGCCGCGATCATTGCTCCAATAGGCAGCCCTCCGCCTAAGCTTTTAGCCAGAGTCATAATATCCGGGGTAATACCGAAATGCTGATAACTAAACATCTTACCGGTGCGGCCGATACCGGTTTGCACCTCATCAATAATTAAAAGCAGGTTCTTCTCATCGCATAATTTCCTTAACCCTAAAACAAAATCTTTGGAAGCAACATTAATTCCGCCCTCCCCCTGGACCAGCTCAAGCATCACTGCCACGGTTTTACTATTGATTGCCTGGTTAACCGTGGGTAAATCATTAAATTTAATCTGCTTGAAACCTTCCGGCATAGGCTCAAATCCGTTTTGATATTTTTTTTGCCCAGTCGCGGCTAAAGTAGCAAGTGTTCTCCCGTGAAAAGCATTCTCAAAGGTAATGATTTCATATCTACCTCCGGAAGAAGCACCGTATTTTCTAGCTAACTTAAGCGCTCCTTCATTCGCCTCTGCTCCGGAGTTGCAAAAAAATACCTTGCCCGGGAAACTATAGTAGATTAACTCCTTGGCCAGCCTTGCCTGAAAAGGATGATAATAATTATTCGGCACAAAAATCAGCTTTCCAACCTGGTCCCGCACTCCCTGCATTACCTTGGGATGGCAATGCCCCAGATTACCTACTCCCCAACCCGGGAAAAAATCCAGATAGGTTTTACCTTGCAGGTCCCATAGCCGCGAACCTTTACCTTTGACAAAAATCAAAGGCACCTTGTTATAGGTAGGCATAATATAATCTTGGTAAGCTTGAAAGATCTCCGCACTTTTCATACATTTGCCGCTAGCAAACCCCGCCTTTTATGGCGGGGAGGAAAACGGCTTCAGTATCAACCTCTGACAAACCCCAGTCTAAAGACTGGGGTAGCCGTAGGTTGATTTTATTTTTCTTATTTAACTATTTCCGTGCCAATCCCCTGATCCGTAAAAATCTCTAAAAGCAACCCATGCGGAGTACGCGCATCAATAATGTGCGTTTTCTTCACTCCGCCTTTTAAAGCCTCCACGCAGGCATTAACCTTAGGAATCATCCCCTGCTGGATTATCTTCTGTTCAATCAACCCGTTCACCTCTTTGACGGTCAAGGTAGAGATAAAAGAATGCGGATCCTCGGCATGCCGCATAATCCCTTTCACATTGGTCAATAAAACAAACTTCTCCGCCTGAATACTGGCGGCAATAGATGAAGCAGCTTCATCAGCGTTAACATTATAAGTCTTTTTATCTTTACCCTTACCCATGGGCAAAATTACCGCTACCTTGTCTTTTTTAAGCTCTTCATCCAGCAAGGCGGTATTTACCTCTTTAATCTGGCCGACCAGGCCGATATCAACCTTGGCCTTTTTCTTTTCCACCTGCAACAGATCATTATCCTTGCCATTAAGACCAACGGCTTTTGCGCCCAGCTGATTGATTTCTTTAACGATGAGCTGATTCAAAACTTCCAGCTCTTCCCCTACTACTTGCAGGGTTTCCTCATCCGTGACTCGCATACCCTCCACGAACTCCGTTTTTTTACCCGAAGCGCGCATCCGGTCGCTGATATTCGGCCCGCCGCCGTGGACGAGCACCGGACGGATACCCATAAAATGCAAGAAGACAATATCCTCCAATACCCCTTTGCGGATATTCTCATCCCCCAGAATACTGCCGCCATATTTGATCACAATCACCTTTTTATGAAAACGTTTAATATAAGGCAAAGCCTCAATTAAAACATCTGCTTTTCTAATTGCTTCTTCCATGAGTTCCTTTCCTAATTATACGCAGCATTTATTTTGATATACTCCGGAGTAAGATCCGAAGTATAAACGCTAATCCTTGATTTTCCCCGGCAAAGTTGCACCGTCACCTTCACCTGTTTGCCCTTGAGCGAACCTAGCTTTATTTTAAGGTCCCCCTCCTTAATATTTAAACCGCAGGCACCCACGGCTGCCGCGACCCTGCCGAAGTTCGGATTTTCTCCATAAAGCGCGGTTTTAAAAAGCATGGAATTGGCGATATTCAAGGCAACAGTTCTTGCTTCATCCGTACTCTTAGCCGCCAGAACATCGATCTGAATAAACTTACTCGCCCCTTCAGCATCCCACACCACCATCTTGGCCAGCTCCAGACAAACCGTATTCAAAGCAGCGGTAAAATCCCTTAAGGCTTTGCCTCCGGTAATCATTTTATTCTGCGCAGCAGCATTGGCCAAGACCGCCACCGTATCATTAGTACTCATGCATCCGTCAACCGTAATGCAGTTAAAAGAATCTTCTACCGCTCTGGAGAGCGCTTTATCCAAAACCGGCTTGGCAATACAGGCATCGGTCATAATAAAACAAAGCATGGTCGCCATGCGCGGAGAGATCATTCCCGCGCCCTTGGCAATGCCGCAAATACGTACCGGCTTACCTTGAATCTTTAACTCTACCGTTATCTCTTTGCTAAAGGTATCTGTGGTCAGGATCGCTTGCTTGGCCTTAACGATCCCTTTTACGGATAATCCGGAAACCAGCTCCGGAATAGCTTTATTTATCTTGGCAGTATCCAGCTTCTTTCCGATGATCCCAGTAGAATTTACTAAAACGCTCTGCGTATCAATATGGAGAGCGCGCGCGGTATACCGGGCAGTTGATTCGGCATCATCCAAACCAGCCTTGCCGGTAAAACAATTGGCATTTCCGCTATTGACGATTATGGCCTGGAAATATTTTTTTTGCTTAAGATGCTTTTTAGAAAGGACAAGCGGGGCGGCAATAATGCTGTTAGTGGTAAATTTCAGGCTAGCCAAAGCAGGCAACGCGGAATAAAGCAGCGCTAAATCCAATTTTCCGGATTTTTTCAAACCGCACGCTACGCCATTGGCCTTAAAACCCGCCGGCAAAACCGCCTTTAATATCTTTTTCATAATAAACCTGCGGTTTCCGGCAACTTATACATAATATTCATATTCTGCACTGCCTGGGAAGACGCGCCTTTCAACAGGTTGTCGATTGCTGAAATAACAATAATTGTTTCTCCAAAATCCTGTACCCCGATATCGCAAAAGTTAGTTTCCGCCACATCCTTGATCCGAGGAAAAACTCCTTCCGGTTTAATACGGATAAAAGGTTCGTTTTTGTAGAATTTTTTGAATAAGTCTAAAATACTTTTTGCCTTTAGCTTGGAGTTCAGGTTTCGTTTAAGGTAAATCGTCGCCAGGATCCCCCGCTCAATCGGCAATAGATGCGGTACAAAGGTTATCTTTACCGGCTTACCCGAAATCTTGGAAAGCACCTGATTAATCTCCGGAGCATGCTGATGCACATTGACCTTATACGCCTTGAAATCACCGTCAATCTCGGAAAATAGATAATCCTTTTCGATTTTTTTGCCCGCGCCACTGACTCCGGATTTCGCGTCGATAATTACCGAGGCAATATCCACTAAATCCACGGCCAAAAGGGGAGCAACCCCTAAGATCGCCGCGGTCGGGTAGCAGCCGGGATTGGCCACAAGCTTAGCCGATTTTATGCTCTGCCGATTCAGTTCCGGCAAACCGTAAACCGCTTCTTTTAAATTAACCGGATCCGCATGGCGAGCATGATAGAACTTCTCGAATACCGACGGATTCTTGATCCGGTAATCCGCGCTCAAATCAATTACCTTCTTACCTAAGCTTAAAAGCTTGGGCGCAAATTTCATGGAAACGGTATGCGGAAGGGCAAGAAATACTAAATCACAGTCCTTTTTGATTTTCAGCCAATCCGGCTTTCCACAGACCAGCTCCAGCCGATTTTTGAATTTTGGGAAGACTTCGGAAATAACCTGCGAGGTTTTGCCGGTATTAAAAAGATGCGTAATCCTTGCCTGAGGATGTTTTAGCAAGAGCTCAATTAACACTTGGCCGGTATGACCGGTCGCTCCAATTATGCCGATATTCACCGCCATCTCGATCTCCTTAATCAACCTACGGCTACTTCATGCCTAAGGTTAATACTGAAGCCGCCCTCGTCTTTCCCCTTAAAGATAGAATTTTCGAGCGGCGAACGTATGGTAATCCATCTTAGAATAAAATTAATCTCCCGTCAAGGATTTTTCTCGTCGGGGAAAAATCCCTTGCCAATGAACCTCATCGTTATAAATAGTGGGTTTCCTTTAAAGGACTTTTTGAAAGGTTCATTGCTCCGAAGCCACACTCTGCTTCGCCCTTGAAGGAGTAACCGCCGGTAGGGCTACGCAGCAGTTCTTCTTTCACCTTCATTTTTGGACTTCAAGTCCGGGATTTTTTGGCGAAGGAGAATAAAAAATCCCGCGGTCAAAGCGGGATTTTTTAAAAACTAACTTTTTAAAATATATTTCTTTACCTCTTTGTCCACTGGAAGCGCTTACGCGCGCCCTTCTGTCCGTATTTCTTACGCTCCTTCATGCGCGGATCGCGGGTTAAATAACCGTTCTTGCGGAAGATCTCTTTAAAAGCGGGATCTACCAGTAATAATGCCCGGGCAATGCCTAAACGTAACGCCCCGGCTTGTCCGGTCAGGCCGCCGCCGGCTAGCCTGGCTGCCACATTATATTTACCGGCGGTCTCGGTCAAGGCCAAAGGCTGTTTGACGATGATCCGGTCGGTTTCCCGCAAAAAATACTTATCAAATGGACGGTTATTGATCGTAATTTCTCCCGTACCCGGCTCCATACGCACGCGCGCGGTTGATTCCTTACGCCTTCCTAAAGCTATGTATTTGGCTAAATCATTCATAGAAACCTCAAACCTCCAAAACCTGCGGTTTTACTCCGGTTAATTTATGCTCGCTTCCGGCGTAAACCTTTAATTTTTTGATCATATCCCTGCCCAGCGGCCCTCCAGGAAGCATCCGCTGAACCGCTAACTGAATAACAGTAGTCGGCTTCTTAGCTAACATGACCTCTAAATTTACCTCCCGCTGGCCTCCAGGGTACCCGGAATAGCGGCGATAAATTTTCTGCTTAAGCTTGCGGCCGGTAACCTTGATCTTTTCGGCATTAATCACAATCACCCCGTCTCCGGTATCCACATGCGGGGTAAAAATCGGCTTGTGTTTGCCCCTTAGAATAGAGGCAACTTTGGTTGCCAGCCTCCCCAAGACTTTCCCTTGGGCGTCGGCGATATACCACTGCCGTTTAATATCTTCTTGTTTAGCGGTGTATGTTTTTTTCATAAGTTCTTAAGTATAGCACATCCAAGATTTAAGTCAAATATTTTTTTTAATATTTCTCTCTTTTTAGTGAACCAAAAACCATCCCCTACTCCGGAACCAAGCCTCAATTATTTCGGATTTTAAGAAAATAACGCTGAATAGTAAGAGTATTGCGGCAATCAGCCCAAAGGGAACAAAATCTAACCGGCGGACCTTTACGCCCATAGTACAGGAAGTGTTCTTGTAAATTGTAAATAGCTTGTTTTCTCCTATCTTCAGCAAGCTATAACGCTGAAGTATTTTTGTCCTTTCGGCAGCAGCCATATCATTGGTTATAATAGTAATCTGTGAGGAGGCTACCGGGTCATAATTCTTATGCGGTACAATTTCAGAAAAGAGGCCTTCCGTGGTCGCCCGATCAGAAAGAGCCGCCAAAAATACGCTCAAGCCAAGATTGGAATGAATAATCCCGCCTGCTCCAGAATTATCCTTGATGATTTTTATCGCCTGCAAATATTGGTCCGGGAACCATAAGGAAACAGAGGCAATACGCTTATTATGCTCAGGGAAAATCATGTCCACGAGGCTGGAGTCCCAGGTGTATAATTTGTATTTTACGCCGGAGGTTTTGGCCGGCTCCATAAGTACGGTCGGCGAAAACAGCAGGCAATAGAAACATACGCCGCAAAAAAACAATAGACGTATCCCGCGTTTGGATATCCAGGTAAAGATATGGCTCAAGGATACCGCGGAGAGCAAGATTACAGGAAAGGAACCTTGAGCCGAAAAGAAACGATAAGGATACGGCAGAAAAATCAGGCTGGCCAAGAGTAAACTGATGAACATCCGGAATTTTGGCAATTTCTTTAAGGTAAACAATGCTCCTGCAGCGGCAAGAATATAATTAAAGATCTTGAACTCCGAAAAATATCTCTCCTTAATAATGGCCGCGGAAATCAGCTTTAATGCAGAAAATTGTTTCCATAGAACCGGCAACGCAATCAACACTGCCAACAAAGAAATAATCCAGGCTGCCTTTCGGGATTCTTTATCAAACAGGCTATAAATCAAAATGCTTAGCACCAAAAACCAAGGTATGCTGATATGCGTATAAAAGCTTAGGCCCAAGAGGAGCGCCGGCCTCAGAATTTGGCCGTTAAAGAAGAAATCCCAGGCAAAAAAACCAAAGATGAGTGCCAGGGTTGCCGGAACATTGTTGATCAGGGAAAGGTAAAAAGAAAAGCTGCTGGCTAGCGCAAGTAAGGTAAAAAAAGCCAGCTGCGAACCGAAATTCTTCCGGATAAAATAGAACAAGGAAAAAAGGAACAATACCGGAGTGGCCGCTTCGCATAATTTAGCCAAAATTACCGGAGTAATTCCCAGCCTTAGAAAAGAAGCGAGTAATATATGGAAGAACGGCGGATAGATATGCGCTCTTCCTACTGGAGCGTACTGCAGGAAATCCCAACCGTTGTAACCCCCTACCCGCAAAAAACCCTGGGCAGTCAATAAATGATAATACATATCCAGAAACTGCGGCAGGATCGCCCAACGCACAATCTGCAGGAACAAAAAACTGATGATGATCAACCTGGAAAAAAAATCCCAAGAAATGTTTCTCAGATATCCTTTAGACATGATGTTAATATTTGACCTTCAACAAACACAGCCCTTTTGCCGGCAGGGTTGGGCCGGCAGCTGTGCGATCGTGCAGCTTCATGATCTTAAGCATACTACCCTGAGGAAATCTTCCCCGGCCAATCTCTAACAAGGTGCCGGTAATATTCCTCACCATATTATACAAGAAACTATCCGCTTCTATATCGATATATAAAAAATGTTTGTGCCTGGTGATTTTGATGCGCTTAATCGTGCGTATCGGATTCCGGTATCTATCTTCCGTAGCTTGGAAAGATTTAAAATTATGCCTGCCTAGAAGGACCTGGGACTCTTTACGCATCAGCGCCAGATCCAGAGGATGATGAAAAAAATAAACCCGCTTAGCCAATAACGCCGAGGAATACTGACGGTTTAGAATAGTGTAACGGTATATTTTGGATTTTGCGCAAAAACGGCTGTTAAAATCTGCCGGGACTTTTTTGATACCGGTAACCTTGATATCTTCCGGTAAAAGACAATTTATTGCCCAGCGCAATCTTTTTAGCGGGATAGTGGTAGAAGTTTTAAAATTAGCGACTTGGGAAAGCGCGTGCGCTCCCGCATCCGTACGGCCGGCAACAATCAAATGCGTATCTTCCTGGAGTATGTGACGGAGGGTTTTTTCTAAAACATGCTGAATAGTTCTTGCGGATTGATATTTTGCCCTGGCAGTTAAGCCATTCTGCACCTGCCAACCGTAATAATTGGAACCGTCATACTCTATTTCGAGCTTGAGATTAGGCATTCGGCAATCTGGACAGCATTAGTAGCGGCACCCTTGCGCAGGTTATCCGCCACGACCCACAGCCAAAAACCTTTTTTGTCAAAAGCATCCTGGCGGATGCGCCCGACAAAAGTTTCATCCCTGCCCTCTACGTCTTTGGGCATGGGATAAAGGTTATTTTTCGGCTCATCAACTAATACTATCCCGGGAGCCTTGGCCAATATCTTTTTGATCCCCTCCGCGGTAATCGGTTTCTCGGTTTGGATATAGACGGATTCGGAGTGCCCGGTCCTTACCGGCACACGCACGGTTGTCGCCGAAATCTTGATTTTCGGAGCATGCATGATTTTATGCGTCTCTTTGACCAATTTCCATTCCTCATTTGTGTAATCTCCCTCCACAAAACTACCGATATGCGGAAAACAGTTGTAGGCTAATTGCTGCGGCATGGATTTATTCGACGCTTTTACATGCACATTTTCATAACCACCCTGGGCAATCAAACCAGTTTCTTCCTTTAATTGCTCCACCGCGCCTTTACCGGCGCCGCTGGAGGCCTGCAAAGTAGTCACAACAATTTTTTTGATGCCTACTTTTTTATAAATAGGGTTCAGTGCCACCACCATCTGGATAGTCGAACAGTTGGGATTGGCAATGATTCCTTTGTGTTTTTTTACATCGGCGGCATTAACCTCGGGAACAACCAAGGGAACTTTAGGGTCCATACGGAAATCCGCGCCGTTATCAATTACTACTGCCCCTCTTTTTACCGCTTCTGGCGCAAAGGTTACTGCCGCGCCCTTTTCACCTTCGGTCCCGGCAAATAAAGCGATATCCACACCGTTGAATCCATCGGGAGTAATCGGTACGACCGAGTAAACCTGGCCGTCAACATTGATATCGCGGGCAGAGCGAGCAAAAACCTTTAAGTTTTCTACCGGAAATTGCCGCTGTTTTAATACCCGCAGCATCTCTACACCGACCACCCCTGCTCCGATTACCGCCACATTATATTTTTTCATATATAACTCCTCACTGTTAAAAATTTAGATTTATTAACGGGTGGCTTGAACTGAATTTGAGGCCGCTTTTAGGCGGCTAAAAAAGCAGTCCAAGACAGCCTGCCCGCCAAGATTTCTGGCGGGGACCCGTTAATTCTAAAATAACCTATAAATTTTTAACCACCAAATCTCCGACTTCGCTAGTCGAATATCCCATTTTACCTGCGGCCAGCGACTTTAATTTTTTCGCCACAATCCGGATTACCGCCTCTTCAATGGCCTTTGCGGCTTTTTCTTCGCCTAGGCTTTCCAACATCATCGCCACGGCACAAATTGCCGCCAGGGGGTTAATTATATTTTTACCGGTGTATTTCGGAGCGCTACCGCCGATAGGTTCAAACATGGATACTCCTTGCGGATTGATATTTCCTCCTGCCGCAATCCCCATTCCACCTTGAATCATCGCTCCCAGATCCGTGATAATATCCCCGAACATATTGTCCGTAACAATCACATCAAACCATTCCGGATTTTTCACAAACCACATGGTCGTGGCATCGACATGCGCGTAGTCACAAGTAACATCCGGGTATTCTTTGGCCACTTCATTGAAAGTGCGCTGCCAAAGATCCCAGGCATAAGTCAAAACATTGGTCTTGCCGCAAAGGGTCAGCTTTTTTCTTTTATTGCGCTTACGCGTATATTCAAAGGCATAGCGGATGCAGCGCTCCACCCCAGCCCGCGTATTATAAGAGAGCTGAATCGCTACTTCTTCACTGCTCCCTTTTTTCTGGAACTCACCCATCCCCTTATAAAGACCTT
>Ga0172375_10010480_pt1 | contig 12018 bp, 9 predicted proteins | sample LakKiv1m_FD_114537 | JGI IMG/M metagenome (GOLD analysis project Ga0172375, IMG submission 114537) | Freshwater microbial communities from Kabuno Bay, South-Kivu, Congo - kab_092012_11.1m | ecosystem: Environmental > Aquatic > Freshwater > Lake | place: Democratic Republic of the Congo... | reverse complement strand
TCGGGAAATACATCACCACAGACCACACAAGTACAGAAACACCGAAACCATTAAAAGTGCTTTCCAACTGGTCAATTGGCTTCCACAAACAAGGTGAATTCAGCAAGATCGTAGATATAGAAAATTGTAGACTTATTTCTGAACAGGCGAATAAAATTTTTGAATATATCAAAAAACTCTGCTTCAAATCAGGTCTTCCCGTTTACGACCAAAAAACGCATCAGTGATTTTTTAGACATCTCGTCATCAGAGAAGGAACGAATACACAACAATTTTTGATCAATCTTTCGGTATCAGATAGCAATCTCAAAGAAAAATTGAATGAAAAACGAGATAAATTACTCGACAAATTGGAGAAGGACAAGTTTCTCAAGGAATCAGTAGAAACCTTTGTTATAACCTACAACAATGAACTTGGTGACACCATCAAAAACAGCAAATCTGAAACCAAAACCTTCCGGGGAGAATGACACATCTACGAAAAACTCATCTTCAAGAACGAAGGAGAAGAGACAGCGATTTCATTAAGAGTCTCTCCATTTTCATTCTTCCAGACCAATACGCTGTGAGCACAGCAACTCTTCGATCAAGCAATCAAACTCACCGGCAATATCGAAGGTGACGTCTTGGATCTCTATTGCGGGACAGGAAGTATCGGACTGAGTTTCCTCAAGCAGGGAAAATGAAATAGGTTATTGTGAATCGAGATCGTAGAAGATGCCATCAGTGATGCACGGCACAATGCGAAGATAAACGGACTCGAAGAGAAAGTGAATTTTTTGGCAGCGCCAGCGGAAAAAGCATTTATGACTAACCCGGAACTCAAAGACAAAATACCAAATCTCGGACTGGTCATAGTCGATCCGCCCAGAGACGGACTCCACAAAAATACCATCGCCCTGATTTCGCAGTTAAAAAAAGAGGCAGATTTCAAGCTCCTCTATATCTCATGTAATCCCATCACTATGAAAAGAGATGTGGAATTGCTGTTGCAACAAGGCTTCAGACTCAAAATGATCCAACCAGTAGATATGTTCCCCCAGACACATCACATAGAAACCATAGGTATTATGCAGTAGTTCAGGAAATCTTTTGCTTTCTTGATTGTTTCAGGAAATAACTAGAAAATTTTTGGAAAAAGAATTTTTGTCTATGAGAGATGATTTTCCCAAATGTCTGTTTGAGATTGAAGAAATTTTTGGTCAGGAGAGCATCGCTTTTGAGTCTGAGTTCTTCAAGCGAAAGATCTGTTCTGCCGGAAGAGCTGATTTCATGAGCCATAACAAAAAGATATTTGGCGAAAAAATGATTAGCCAGAGAAAAATTGGAAAGGTGACATTTGTCGAGTTTCTTTTTTTCCGCTTCGCTGGAATAGGTGGTGAAAAAATCATGATCATGTTCATAAAAATCCATTATCTTACTCTGTAACAATACTTCAGAGGTTTCGGCTTTTTCGGAATCGACAAAAGCATCCTTCTGAGGAGAAGAGCTTATGGTCGGCATCTCACCGACGAATTCGAGCTTGTATTGTATGTCCTCTACGGAGGGCTTTTTGTTCATGACGATAAGCAAGACATAAAGCACATGAGATATGTCATATCATGAGTATATCCAGAATCGATTTTTTTGCAAATCTTGGAGCGGATTTGTCCTTTGAAAACCAATCGCTTTTTCGTATATTATTACCATAACAATTTATACCAGGATCAGATCATGAAAATACTCAAAAAAATATTCTTTTGAATAGTCGTAGCCTCGGCGCTTTTTGCGATAGCGTATGTTTTGATGAACACCTACGATAAAGGCGTGGATCCGATAGAGCTCTATAAAAGCTACACGAACTATGTCTGCTTCCTCTACGGATCAATCATCATTTTTTACCTATGCGCGACCACACATTCTCGTCTCAGTGCCATGACAATCATACTGTTGGCTCTCGTACATTTCTTCCGATTGGCATCATTTTTCACCAAAGGAGCACTAGGGATAACGACGATAGAATTTTATGCACTCATCATACTTTTTGGATTGGCGCTGGCAGTAGCTTCCATCAGAAACCGGATCCGTTTTCCACTGATACTGATCGTCAGCATACCGTTTGTCGTCATCTTGCTCAATCACACACTCCCACTCTATCCTGACAAACCCGACCTTCAGTGATTCTATGATGCACAGACAACGACGCTCTATACACAGACCAAAGATACAGCCAAGACACTTCAAGATGCAGAGACCAAGATTACGATCACGACAGACAAGACAGAAAAGATACTGATCCCGGGACAATCACCTAGATCGCAAGAAATAGGAACGACACCCACACAGATCGTCTTCTCATCCAAGACAGGCATACAAGACACCTATGTATATATCGCATTCCCCAAAGGAGCAAGCATCACGCTCTATCCACAATCAGCCATAGCGATAGAAGGGACACAGATCGACATCATACAATGAACGATAGGTACATACGTTCCGGAGGAACGGTCAGGATATCTCTCACTCACCTGAAATCTGACGAAGATGATGTGGAACGACACAGGGAAAGTACAAGATTTTATCCAGAGATTCGCGCAAGAGAAAGAAAAATATTTCATTGAGCGGATTTGAGGAGAGATCATGCTCAATCCCACGATAGACACATTCATCTGACGATATCTTAATTTCACGAATTCAGTAAACAAAGCACTACAGAAACTTTCAACCCTTTCGTCCTATTTGTCCTTTTTGTCTTTCTCCTCATTTGATCAGAACATCCTCAATTATGATGAATTCCACACCTATCTAAAATATCAGACACGCCAGACATACGAAGCGGTCACAGGAAGCACACAAAGGATAGCGCGCGACACGCAGAAAGGATGGAATGCAAGCAACACCAAAGGACGATGGGATACTATCCAAAACGCATTCAACAACATATTTAAAAAATAAACACGAACCTATGGCGAACGATAGCATGAATCAGATAATAAGTAAAATCCTGCAAGAGGAAGTCCACTTCCATTTTTCCAAAAGCGGATGACATGGAGGACAGAATATGAATAAGAGAAACACAAAAGCTGAACTCTATTTCAACGTCCATGATTCCAGATTCCTTACACCCGAACAGAAACAGAGACTGATAGGATACGCAGGACATCATATGCATCACGGAGAAGGTATCTTGATCCTGACCGATCAGGAAGAGAGACTTCAATGACAGAACAAAGAGAAAGTGATTCATCACTTCAGGCAGCTCTTGGAGCAATCGATGCCAGAACCGAAAAAAAGGGTAGCGACCAAGATACCAAGCTACATGAAAGAAGAGAGAAAATCGGACAAACAGATGCAGTCACAGAAAAAAAGAGATAGAGGAAACATTTTAGACCTATAACCTTGGGAAGATGATTTGAATCTTCAAAGAGAAATTTGCCCAATTGATAAGCAAGGAAACAGAGATAAAGACCTCTGAGATTTTATGATTGATAGAGATCCCGCCAGAAAATATTCCGGGCGATCTAGCATTCCCTTGTTTCACATTTTCCAAGTCACTCAAGAAAGCACCGAACATGGTAGCGAAGGAATTGGCGGAGAAACTTTCGTCATCTTCGTCCTTTTCGTCCTTTTCGTCCATGTGATGATATCTCAACGCACATATCAATCAGTCAGAATTTATCGACAGCTTTTTTAAAGCTACAGAAAAAAGCACGAAGCACAAAGAGAAAGTACTCATCGAATATATGAATGCCAATCCCAATAAGCCGCTCCACATCGGACAGGCAAGGAACGTATGCATCGGAGATGCGATGAGAAGGACCTTCAGACATCTAGGATATGACATCGACGCGACAAATTACGGAGACGACAGCGGAGTGAACGTAGGATACAATATCGTCGGGCATCTCTACTATGACTATCCGACATCGACAGAAATGAAATTTGATCATTACTGTGGTAAGATCTACGAAGAGATGAGGAAGAAAGCGACGTGAGGAAGTCCCGATTGAGTCGGGAAAGAAGATCCTGTTTTCAAAAAACAGCTCTCATCCGTACTGCAGAAGATCGAATGAGCAGATCCGGAGATCTATGAAATCCACAAAACCTACACAAAAAAATGTGCAGAAGAACAGATAAAATCATGTCGGAGAATGGGCGCTTCATTTGATCTCATCGTCCGAGAGACAGATATCCTCCATCGCAGATTCTTCGCAAAAACGATGGACATCCTCAAAGAAGAATGACATGTAAAATTCGCTGATGAAGGCGACGCAAAAGGCTGTCGGATCATCGATCTTTCCTCATTGCCAGAATACGCCAATGAAGAAAAGCAATATCAGGTCCTCATCAAATCCGATGGCGTAGCAAGCTATATCGGCAAGGATATCTCTTTCGCGATGCGAAAACTCTGATACCTCGATGACGATTTCGCATACAAGACATTCATCCATGAACCTGACGGCAATATCATTTACACCAGTACGAGCGACAAGCCAGACAAAAAAAATCAATTCGGAAATTACGACACAGCGATCACAGTCATCGACAACAGACAGATCCCGGCACAGACGATAGTACATTCAGCGCTGAAGCTACTCTGATTCATCACCGACAAAAAAGAGTATGCTGCACTCGGATATGGAGTCGTCTACCTGACACCGCAGACCTTGATCAAACTCGGATACACACTCAGCGAAGAAGAACAAGGAGAAAAAAGATTACCATTTTCATCGAGAAAATGACGGACAGTCACCTTGGACGAAATGCTTGAAATGTTACATCAGAAGGCATATTTTGAAACTAGAGAAAGAAATCCGGAAAGAGACGCAACACGACTCGACGAGGTAGCAGAGAAGATCGCTATCGGATCGCTCAGATTCTTTTTGATCAGAGGCGATATCACCAAAGACATAGTGTTTGATGTAGACGAGATATTAAATATGGAATGAGAGACAGGAGCATACGTCATGTATACCTGAGCTAGGATTCAGAGCATATTGGATCAGGCGGCGACCATTGCGGATGATGTGAAACAAGCCGCAAAATTGCTTACCGGAAAAGATGAATTCGATCTCATCAAAAAACTTGCAGCGTTCGACGACATTGTCCTCAAAGCGAAAGATGGATTGGCGCCGCATTTGATATCTAGATATGTATTTGAACTTAGCGCGCTGACCAACACATACTACGCACATGTAAAAATCCTCAAAGCAGAAGAGCAGACAAAAAATGCAAGGATAGCGCTGTTGCGCAAGACTTTGGAAACACTAAAAAAAGGAATGGACCTCATCGGGATGCCATTCCTAGAAAGGATGTAACTTAGTTCATAAAGTCAAAAGTTATAAGGTCCATAAAGTCAGATACGCAACCTTACAACCTTATAAACCTTACAACTATATTCACGTTTTCAAACCGACCTTCATCTCTGAAGTGATCAAGATAGTAGCCAGACCATGAAGCAAGATCCATACAGGCGTCATGGTCAGAAATGTATAGATACCAGGATTGCTGGTGAGATCTTTTCCTATAGCTTGCAATTGGCCTACACTGACGCCATTGATTCACATGATAGCTATCTGGAGGGTCAAAATCATACTCAATACCGTAAGCGGAACAAAGAGGATATAAAGTCATTTATTCGCAGCAGGATCCTCAGGGAGATGAACGTGTATCTTGGAAGTTTTATAGATGACGACAAGCAAAACTGCATAGAGGATAAGCACGATAGTAGTTTTTGCATCAGCGAAAAAGACTCATAAAGTCTTGTAGGTCATACCGGCAAATTTCAGATCCGGAGAAGCGGAAAGGAAATTCACTAAGAGGTCTATAGACTGGGATGCAGCCAGGCAGATACTTCAGAGGATATAGTTACCGAGCACGATTTTGATCATTTTCTCTATGCCTACAACAAAGGCGAAGATAGCCAACAATCAGACGACTCATACGATGATGTAGAGGATGAGATTTTCCGTCATTGAGACGACAAAAGTGGGATAAAAATGTTTGTAAATCGCAAGACAATATATATACATTACCTATCTTTTTGCAATTTTATTTTATGCTTGCTCCTATGCACAGGGATAAGGGAAAATATGGATTCACCATACTGGAAGTGCTTTTGATGATCATCATCATAGGTGTGAGTTTGGCTGCAATCATAATTTCATTAAACAATGGCATGAGTTTTATGCAAAAAACCAGAGAGAAGACCATAGCGATCAATCTAGCCAGAGAAGGTATCGAAGCCGTGTATCAGATGAGAGACACCAACCGATACAGATGGGCTGGACAGAAAGAAAGCTGCCGACTCAAAGCAAATCCACTCGTAGACGAATCGAACGAATGATGTGAGGACGATCTTCGAATGTGATCATGAAATTACATTCTACTCACAAGAACAGTTTCAGGACAGCAATATTTTTTACTCACAGGGGAAAATCTACCAGAATTAAATCTTTTAAGCTGAATAAACACATGAAACAAACGATTCAGTTTATGTAAGTGAGATGATGGCATTCGATCAGGATGCGTAGGACAAGATCCTGTAAGTAATGAGGGGAAATATTTCAGAGCAATCAGATGAATCTGACTCTTCGACAAAACAAGCGCCACATCATGAGGACAACAGCTATCATGTAGCAAATGAACAGACACAGATTGCAACACCGATACGGCCAAAGAATATCGTTTTTGTTCCAAAGTAGCCTACATAGGACAAGGAAAATGAGAGGTGGAATTGTGCGGACTTTTAACGAACTTCCAGAAAAAGTAATATGGATATCAGAGCGCTCGATGCGTTTTTCAATTACGAACCATTCATAGATCAAGACCCACAGATTATCGTGGACGGCATTATCCAACAAGCGGAAAAATATCTTCCCGAAGATCAGATTCCACTCATCCAGAAGGCATATGAATTCGCACGTAAAGCGCACGGTGATCAATTAAGATTGTCCAAAGAAGCATATATCGTCCATCCGCTCAAAGCGACAGAGTTCCTCATGGAAATCAGACCCGACATAGCGACGATACAGACATGTATCCTCCACGACGTTATCGAAGACACGACCTACACACAGAAAGATATCGAAAAAGAATTCGGCAAGGAGGTAGCGGATCTCTGCGAAGGCATGGTGAAAGTATCCAAGATCAAATATAAGTGAGAAGACAGACATCTAGAGACACTCAAAAAAACCTTCCTGGCCATGGCCAAGGATCTGAGGGTAATTTTCGTAAAGCTCGCCGATCGTATTCACAATATCCAGACCTTGTATTTTCATCCCAATCCAAGCAAACAGCAAAAGATCGCACAAGAGACGATGAAGATCTTCGTGGCAATCGCCAAGAGATTATGATTGTATCATTACCAGCTCTACCTGGAAAATGGATCTTTCAAGATACTCAACGAAACAGCCTTCAATCAAATCTTTTCGTATCTCAAGAAATATTTTGGTGACGGAGACAAATACACCATCAAAGGAATGAAGCTCCTGACCAACCTCCTCGTCAAAGAAGGAATAGAACATTTTGAAGTCAAAGGAAGGACGAAAAGTCCCTACAGAGTATATGAAAAATTGGAACACAAATATGAAGGCAAAGAAATAGGAGACATCATGGACCTTCTAGCATTTAGGGTGATAACCAAAGATATCGGAGATTGTTATATGGTTCTGGGAGTCGTCCACAAACACTACACACCAGTCATCAAGAAAATCAAAGATTATATCGCCGTGCCAAAGATCAATGGATACAAAAGCATCCACACCACGATCCTAGGGATGTTCCCTTTCCCTACAGAAATCCAGATAAGGACTCAAGAGATGGATGACGTAGCAGAATTCTGAGTGGCAGCACATTTTGCCTATAGCGAAGAACATCAACCGATACTGGTGCCGGAGGCACAGAGTCTTTGGATCAAAAAACTACAAGACCTAGTGACGACATATCAATCGTCGGACGAAAAAGAGAAATTCAGAAGCGAACTCAACATCGAAGTATTGGACAAACGTATCTTCGTCTACACGCCAAAAGGAGATGTCATAGAACTGCCGGTAGGCGGCACCGTGCTAGATTTTGCCTTCCACATCCACACAGAGATCGGACTCAGATTCAAAAGTGCGATCGTCAATGGGGAGATTAAACCGATCAGCTTCAAACCAGAGACAGGAGACGTCGTAGCGATCAATACCTTCAAGAACAGATACTCGGCAAACAAACATCGGCTAGACTTCCTCTATACACCAGTAGCTAAAGGACATCTCAACAAATTTATCAAGACAGAGACGAAATCTGAATTATTCAAACAAGCAATCGCTGAATTGAACAAAATACTCAAAGAATACGGATTACCTCCATACGATTGTAGTACGGATAAGATAGCAAAGACTTTCAACAAGCAAGAGATGGAAAAAAAGCTCATGGAGATCATAGACAAAAAACGGACCTACAATCAACTGATCAAAGCGGCATATCCGAGCGAACGAGAGACATTGAGACAAAACTTACAGAAAACGAGTACAAAGACAAAGACAGCAACAAAGGGCATGATGTCTGACATCATCCTAGATGAAGACAAGATAATGAATTACACCTTGTGCAACGAATGCAAACCGGACCAGCAGAAGAAAATCATAGCAAAGACAGGAAGAGACGGAGTCAAGATACATACGCTGGAGTGTAAATCTATGAAGACCATCTCATTCGATAAGCTCATGGAAGCGCATCGGGCAAATCAGGAAAAGACGAATTATAAGATAGCGATAGAGATAAAGATACAGAACAAATATGGAAATCTGCTCAAAGTCATGACGACATTTTCAGAACTACGCATCGTCATACTGCAGATATCCATCAAAAACAACGGTGACGGCAGCATCATCATCATGTTGGAATCGGAATTCAGCAATCCATCAAGGATAGGATTCCTCCTGAACAGCTTGAAAAAATACGATACTTCAGTACAAATTATCAAGAAAAAGATCTCATAAAATAGTAGTAGGTAGAACTTAGCAACGCCACGAAAATTCGTGCCTTTAGACCTTAGACCAATAACTAAGGTAATCTAAGGACTAAGTTCTAAGCTCTAAGTTCTAGTTTTTTAACTACTAATTCTATTTATCATGACATGAGGAGTGGGAACAGTATTGGACAATTCATCCCGGGATCTCAATTATTTTCTCCAGACTAATGGCACATGAGGAGTCATCAGGATAGTCGTGATTTTTTTCATCTTTCTGCGGATCATAAGCATCATCCGAGTGGCGAAAGATATCTCTCATAGGACACACAACGTGTTCACGCAGATCGTGTGTATACTCATCGCCACAGCGCTTTCACCGCTCATAGGTCTACCGATATATTTGATCCTGAGACCGATCCATTATCACAAAGACAGGATCCCTCGGAGAGAGGCAGAAGCATTACAGCTCTTGTCATGCTACAATTGCCGCACCATCAACCTCAAAGAGAATGATTTTTGCAGCAGCTGCGGTGAACCGCTCAAGCTGAAATGCAAAAAATGCTGACATAAATGTTGCTACACATACAGCTACTGCAACGAATGTTGATCACCAAATTTTGACCACTAAGGTTAACGGCAAACGGTACATGTGCCACGTAAATTCACCGTTATCCGTTATCCGTTTTACTTTCTACCTTGTATTGGGTTGTTATTAGCTTTCGCATTCATCCTCTTGGCAATCTGAATATGAATATTGGTCAGCGTATATTCGATATTTTTTCCATTCATGAAAAATCTCGGCGAAATCGGAAATTATAATACAGCATATTATGGAGCCATCTCATCAGTAGAAAGATGAGAGCTCGTACTCAAATATAGGGCGCCTGGATTCGAAGGATCCGGAGGCTATGTAAGCGGAACTAATCGATGACCACAAAGTGACTACAAAACATGATTGTTCGGATTCGTAGGCACAGATCCCAACGGCATGCGATGGACGATAAGATCAAGGACAGAAAATATCCCGAACACGGGGGAAGGAAATGTAGAATATCTCCTAGCAGACACCTCTAGTGTGGACTATAACGAATTGGATTATAATAGCGCAGAAAAGATTATCCTTAGCTACGACAATACGACAGACGCACAACAATACTACAGCAGCTGAAGCAATCTCTCCTATTACAACGGCACCATCACATGAACACTCAGACTGCCACCCAAAGTCCAATCTGGACTGATGAATGAAAATCTCTGCGAGACTTGTGATCTAGATGGTGATGGACTCGGCGACGATATTGTAGTCGATCGATCACTGGAAGGAAACCAAGAATGAATGTATTTCAAGATCGTCCCATATGTGGGGACATTATATTATAGTTGAACCTACGTAGACACCTCCAAAGACATCGCACTCAGAGAGTCAGTCATCAATGCGACAGGCAATCTGGACTTTAATCAATACAGTCCGATAAACGGACAAGGCAATGGCCTCACAGGACATGTCGTCATCGCAAACAATCCAAGCGCAGTAGCGATAGATACGTTCGGAGATATATTATGAAATAACACGACATATACCTGACTGATGTTAAATCTCTGACTCATTAATCTCCTGAAAACCGTGAATGGAAATATCTATCCCTTCCTAGAATATAGACTGCACTTCAACGGACCGGTCGCAGACAGATTTTACACGATCCAAGGTAATGGCCGCGTAGGAGAATATGATGTACAAGTAGTGGTGAAGAAACCGACGAGCCAATGATCGATTGCGTGAAGCTTCACGGTAATATTCTAATGCCGTTTTCCGTTATCCGTTTACCATTTTACGTGTTTTATGACTCCAAGGAAAGCAAAAATCATCATGATATTGGCATGACTCTGCATCCTGCTTTTCGGGACGCTTTTTTTGATGATAACAGGCACAAATCAAAACGATAATTCGGCCCCCTTGAGAAAGGGGGAAGCTGAGCTCATAGCAAAGCAGGGGGATTTGATAATGACAACCTGAACTAATGACTACCGACTAACAACTAATGACGGATCTTGAACAATAACAGACATGGGCTGATGACTTGATGAACCTTCGACTTGATGACCTTTAACTATATTGATGCCCGGTCGATTCTACAACGATGGATTTACACAATTAACGCAACTCCTGAAGAAGAAATATGATCTCACACTCCGTTACAAGAAGATAGATAATATCTGATATTACAAGAAAATCATCGCAGGCAAAGAAAAAGTAGACGGTATCGACCTCTATCTCGCACCGACGGATCGATTAGGGAATTATCAAGGCAAGCAGATCGCTCTCAGTGAAGACATCATGCCATATGTGCATTCCATATTCAGTACCTTGTTTGCTCTCCTTGAGAAAGGAGGAGGGAGCGAAGCGGAAGGTGGATTTACCTTTATCCCCTACGCTCTAGATCCGCTTGTCACTCTCACGCCATCGACAACGATCTTGAACTATGAAAACAAACTTACATTCCAAGATATCGCGAATTTCATCACTTCGGAAAACAAAGCAAATAAAATACAGATGCCCATCCTCCGGTGATTGGACAAAAACGACAAGAAAATCCTGGAACAAGGGAATGAGAGCTTTCCGGATTACTTTATAATCACCTACAGCATCATACGCCAGATCTACGCATCTCAACGGGAAAGCGATTATGATATCATCCTAGATACCATCAACAATCCTGCGGTCAGCAAATGGAGCTATGCGAATTTTAAGATCACCTTCAATAAACTCCTCAAGAAAAATACGAACTGCATCAGCTTCCCAGATGTCTGCATCATCGCCTACAATCTCGGCGATATCAAGTTCGGATTCCTATCGGATGCAAACATCCAGGAAAGATATTTCTGATGAACGGGCAGCAAGATAACTCAACTCACTATCTACAATTTCCCGACAGCCACAGACAGATATGATGTCAGAGGACGAGGATTCGTAGCAGATAGAAACACACAGAACGATGAGGCGATCAAAATCTTCGCCAAAGAATACACACAAGCCTGAGCCAACAACAGCATGCCGCTTCGACAAGACACGCTCTCGGCAT
>Ga0172375_10010474_pt1 | contig 12020 bp, 10 predicted proteins | sample LakKiv1m_FD_114537 | JGI IMG/M metagenome (GOLD analysis project Ga0172375, IMG submission 114537) | Freshwater microbial communities from Kabuno Bay, South-Kivu, Congo - kab_092012_11.1m | ecosystem: Environmental > Aquatic > Freshwater > Lake | place: Democratic Republic of the Congo... | reverse complement strand
GGAACCTGGCAGGGTTTCTCGCGAACTAAAGGAGCTAATCAGAGACCCGGCGTTCCGAATAAAACTGGGGCTTCTGTTCGGGTGTTAAGCAAAATCGATACCAACCGTCATTTTCGGCCATAGCCAAAAACCGTTCCTTAAGGATGCGTGTCGCCTCCTGAATGGCCCTCTTTTCATTCGTCTTCATTTTCAACTCTTCGAAAGCCTTCAATCAAATCACCTCCTCCATTGATCTGTGTCGGGTCCTCACACCAGAGCCAGGGGAGGTCCTCCCTGGGTCGATGGGGTTCTTTCCCTCGATTCTTGTTTTTGAGTTTGAGGGGGACTGCGCTGAAAAGCCCTGCCCCCGGGTCCAGTAGCCTCACATGCCCGGGGCCGCCTTCAAACATGGAAGCCATGAATTGGGCGATTGCGGCAGGGGTCAAAAACTGTCCGATGCCGGCACGCGCCATTCGGTCTGTCGAACCGTTAAACGATTGACGAATATGGTCAAGCGCATGAAAGGGCGTCATATTTGCCTTTGTTGCAGAGAGGCCATTGGACCCGCCATCTCCCTGGAATTCAACGTGTTCATCCCCATCCCCAAAGCTCGATCCTATCACCCTGTGGGCAACTCAACTGCCTGAGGCCATACAAAAAGCTAACAGCCGCTCTGTGCGTTTCGGGACACCTTTTCAATCCTTTATCCGACCTGCTCCAATCAATAAAGTCAGAAGTCGGCTGCGTCCCTTATTCCACACGACTATTTTCATCCAGAGATTGCGCAGAGTCCCGCAGATTTTCAGGCAGACAAGCCTTAATCTGTTTCACCGCCCTGTCAAAATCGCTCTCGAACAACCGATCCTGAACAATCCGGTACTTCTCGAATTCGTTTTGAGCATGAGCCCTGGCCAGTTCCGCCGTCACCCGTCCCTTGTCTTCCAGAATATCCCGATCGTCGAACTCCAAAAACAAATCCAGCCTTTTCGCCCAGTCCTCCATGGTCATTGGAATCTTGCGGCGGGCCCGGTCTTCTGCAAGATCCAGGTAAGCGTTGACTATACGCCCCAGGGATTCAAGCTCGTCCTTGGACAGATAATTCTTTGCAACAGCCACGTCGGTTTTTAGAATTTTGCCCGTCGGCGCCTTTTCCCAGGAGGTCAGCCCCATGTTCGGTCTGTTGCTGTCGGCCCGCTCAACAATGAGCTCGGCGGCTGTATGGCCATGAATCGCGTAATGCAGCTTGTTTTGCACCTTGGCGAAAAACGCCTTAGTGGTGGGGGCGTCTCTGTTGTAATCGACGCTGGTCGCATAGATATCGGTGATCTTCTGGTAGAAACGGCGCTCGCTGAGGCGGATTTCCCGGATCTCCTCAAGCAGCCGTTCGTAATAGTCTTCGCCGAGGAATGTGCCGTTTTCCATGCGTTTCTTATCCAGCACATACCCCTTGATGGCAAACTCACGCAGTACTTGTGTAGCCCATTGCCTGAATTGCGTAGCCCGAATTGAATTGACCCGGTAACCCACCGAAATAATTGCATCCAGGTTATAGAAATCTACCTCGCGGGCGACATCCCGCTTTCCCTCTTTTTGAACTATCCGGAATTTCCGGATAGTTGATTCCGGGCTTAGTTCCTGCTGTGCATATATGTTCTTCAGATGTTCATTGATGGTTCGCACGTCAACATCAAAAAGCGCCGCCATCAGTTTCTGGGACAGCCAGATGGTTTCATCCTCGTACCGGGCTTCGATGCTCTGCTCTCCGGCCTGGCCCGTAAAGATCAGGAACTCAGCCGTGCTGTTGCGGATCAATTGGTTTTTCTTAGCCATTGTCCCTCCCTGGCCGTGGCTTTTTAGTTAAGAGGTTCATTTGATCAGTTGAGGAGTCCCCAGCCCTCACATGCTGGTGTCCGCCTTCAGGGAGGGAAGCCATGAATTGGGCGATTGCGGCAGGGGTCAAAAACTGTCCGATGCCGGCACGTGCATTTCGGTCTGTCGAACCGTTGACCGACTGGCGAATATGGTCAACCGCATGCAGGGACGTCATCTTTGCCTGTGTTGCAGAGAGGCCATTGGACCCACCCTCTCCCTGGAATTCAACGTGTTCATCCAAATCCCCAAAGCCCGATCCTATCACCCTGCGGACAACTGACTGCTGAAGCCATACAAAAAGCCAACAGCCGCTCCGTGCGTTTCGGGACATCTTTTCAATCCTTATTCCGGCCTGCTCGAATCAATTAAGTCAGCAGGCGGTTACGTCCCCCATTCCATCGTATGTACCGATTGGGATGCACCGCCAATCTTTATTAAATCAAACCAGCGTTCTGAAAACTGAGGTAGCCCCTTTTTGAAACGATGACATGATCCAGGACACGGATGCCGAGAATTTGGGCCGCCTGGGTGAGTTGTTCGTGAATCTTGAGGTCTCCCTCGCTGGGGGTGGGGTCTCCGGAGGGGTGATTGTGGACGAAGATGACTGAAGCCGCCCGGTCGGCGATCACATCGGCGAAGACCTCCCGGGGGTGAACCGGGCTATTGTTCAGCAACCCGATGGTCACAATCCGCTTTTCGATCACCTCGTTGGCCCCGTTCAGGGAGATGCAGACAAAATGCTCCTGCTGCTTTCCGGCAATGTCTGCCACCAACGGCACAATATCCTCGGCCACAACGATCCGGACCGTGTCCTTCAGCAGGTGCCTGCGGGCCAGTTCAAAGGCCGAGAGGATTTGGGCGGCTTTGGCAAGCCCTACGCCGGGCACGCCGAGCAAATGCTCCAGAGTCAGGTTGGCCTTGTGTTCACGGATCAAGCCCACCACCTGCCGGGCCATGGTGCGCACGTCCACCCTGGCGGTTCCCATGCCGAGAATCGCGGCCACAAGCTCCTGGTCGGTCAGGGCCGAAGGCCCCTTTTCCCGCAGCTTCTCCCGAGGCCGGGCATGTTCGGGCATGTCTTTGATGGTTTTCATGAAGGCGAGAGCTCCGGCTGTCGGCTCTTGAGCCATGCAAGGACTTCGGGTTCCAGTTCTTTCACGAATTCGATCAATTCCTCGGCATCCGCTTCGGTCGCGCCCCCGACAATGTCGTATTCCACCGTGTTGCGCTTGCTGCGGCATCTGTCAAGATAATCGGCGTTCCCTTTGTGCTTTGCGCCCAAAATCAAGGGAAGGGCTTGCAAGGTTCGATAATGGGCCAGGTCCCGCTCTGCCCGGTATCCTTCTGCATACAGAAGGACGGTACAGAGTTTGAGAGCCGCATTATAGGCGATGCCGAATCGCCAATCAGCAGAAACTTCTTTCTGCCTGGCATCTCTCAGATCCCGATGAACCATGGCGAGTAACCCCTGAATCTCCTGCCGACTGGTTTTGTGGGGTTTGAGCCAGCCGTTATCGTGCCATTGTTTCAAGGTCATCGCTTGACCCTACGATGAAGATCTTCTCGGAGCCCATCACGGAACTCACAAAGTGTTCCTTTTCCCGCATACGTTTCGCAAATTCGTCCTGTGTCAGGATGAATGGATTGACCTCTCGGCCCACTCGGTCGTCAATTCCTGCGAGGAGAGCCGAAACCTGTCGCAGCCCTATATCGCCGATTACCATGAGATCCACATCGCTTGCAGCCCTGACAGCTCCTGTGGCCTGGGATCCGAACACAAACGCGGCCTGAATACCTTTGTCCGACAGGGCCTCTCGGAGCATATCGGCCAACCCCACGGTCTTGAGAACCATCTGTCGGATGTCTATCGTAAGAGGGTGGTTTTCGTTGGCGGCATAGTACACGCGATTTCCGTCCTTGCGGCGGGTCACCAGGTCGAGTTTCACCAGTTTTTCCATATCCTGGCGAACAGCGCCGACGGAAAAACCGGTTTGCCTTTGGATCTCCCTCAGATGCACCGGTTCCTTCCTCAGACCGAAAAGGACACGGAATATCTCCGCCCGCACCCGGGAGCACACGATTTGGGCCAGGGTGTTCATATGTTCGCTTATACCATACAATCGTATGCCGTGACCATACAATTATCCCCCCACACCTGATCCAATTTGGCCTTGATCCTGGCCTCCATCCGCCGGATCAACTCCCGGTTCCCCTCCACCAGCTTCCGCTCGGCCTCCAGCTCCGCCACGATTTCGCGTTGGACGAAGAGGGGCGGGAGGGGGATAGCATAGGAGAGAAGTTGATTCCTATTCAATTTTGGCATTCTGGCTCTATGGGATAAGCCATCCGCGTAGGCCGTGAACTCCGGCGAGAGAAGAATTCTAAGTAGAAATTCTGCTGTCAGTCTCTTATCGTCTGTTCGAACGGGGTACATGTCTGCGCTGCAAAGACCGCGAAAGTCCGATAGCGCTGCCTTGCGCAGATATGGCCTTAGTTTTGAATAAAGTACACACCCAGGGTCAAAAAGATACTTGCCGCTGGTCACTCTGTCCTCCGCCGCTGATCGAACAGATAGCAGTTGGCTAGTGCCTTCTTCAATATTCTCTGCACTTACATGGGGTAGATTGCTGTATTCTTTTAATCTCGGATCTACCAGTTTGCCATCAACATTGGCCACCTCTCCAAGTTCAAACATCGGCCACTCAGGATCAATCCGGATGGTGGGTTTGTAGGAGGCGAGGATTTGGCGGGCGCCTTCGATGACCTTACGATACCCCTCCAGCTCCGCGACAATCCGCGTCTGCTCTTCCAGTGGGGCGAGGGGGATCTCAATACGTTCCAGATTACCCTTGGTAATATGAACAAGCCCTACTCCACCATGAAGATTTTCTTCGACCTGTTCAACGGCTTTCTTGAGCATCCAGTAAAAAAATCGCCGTTCTATTGTTTCGTTATGACGCACGTTGAAGATGTGTTGGTTTAGTATGCCAGCTCGACGATCCCATATATGAGGACCGAATGAAGTTCCGCGTGATCCCGACCAGGAAAAGAGCAGATCACCACGCCGCACAATCAAGCGATCATCGACCGTTCCCGAGTAGAAATTGAACTCAGCCTTGGGGTCGTTGAGGTTCTGAATGCGGATGATTGGCATTCCCCCCGCTTCCTTTTTCTCCCAATCCGTTGGTTTAAACGCGCGACCATTTTGTAGTCCACACAATTGTCCAATTGGAACCATCGGCCATTTGCCGCTGTGCCGCACTGCGACGGTGCGGTAACGATCTCCAGAGAGGTTGATGTCAGGGGATTCGAGAAGCCGGGTACGCGGGACCGTCAGGGCCAGTTTCCCTTCTTGGGCTTCGGGTGTCTTCTTATGACGTTCCAAGATGGCCAGGGCCTCGGCCAACTGGCCGCCTTCAATGGGCCTGCGCTGGGCGCCCAGGTCGAACCCGTCGTTTTCGATCTTTACGAACAGAACGTGGTCCGTCCGTTTGACGAGGTTCCGGTCCATAAACAGGATGCTGGTTTTGACCCCGGCATAGGGATTGAACACGCCGGCGGGCAGGCTCACCACGGCCCAGAGATAGCCTTCCACCAGCATCCGGCGCAGGCTCTTGTAGGCGTTCTGGCTCTGGAAGATGATGCCCTCGGGCACAATGACGCCGGCCCGTCCGCTTGGGGTCAGGTGCTCGGCAATGTAGTCCACAAAAAGGACCTCGCTGCGTTTGGCCTTGATGGAAAATCGGTTGTGGGGCCGGATGCCGCCTTTGGGCGTCATGAAGGGCGGATTGGCCATGATCACGTCGCACCGCTCATCCCAGCGCTCCTCGCTGGTGAGGGTGTCGTATTCGTGGATGGTAGGGTTGGGGAAGCCGTGCAGGTACAGGTTCACCCGGGACAGGCGCACCATGTCGGGCGCGATGTCGTAGCCCCGGAAGTTGGTCATGAGCCGGGCGCGCTCATCGGGCGTTAAGGCGGAGCCACCATTCACAATATTTTTAAATGCCGAGATCAAGAAACCTGCCGTGCCACAGGCCGGATCCAGAACCGTGTCGTTCTTGGTCGGGTCTACAACGGCCACGATGAAATCAATGATATGGCGGGGGGTCCGGAACTGGCCGGCGTCGCCCTGGGTGCCCAGCACGGAGAGGAGATACTCGAAGGCATCACCCAGCCGCTCGCTGTGATCATAGATGAACCCGTCGATCTCCTTGAGAAAGAGATTCAGCGTCTCCGGGTCCCGGTATGGCAGAAAGACGCCCTTGAAGATATCCCTGAAAAGCTGAGGGATGTTTTCGTTATGGTTCATCTTCTCGATGCCTTCCGCATAGAGAAGCAGGCGCTCGTGGCCGCTGAAGCGTTTGTCGAGCAGTTGGGCCCAGCGGTAGTTTTTGAAATCGCCCGTGAAAAAGGCCGGTTTGCCCCCCAGTTCCTCAGACTGGCGGTCCATATCATCCATGAACTTGTAGATCAGGGCGATGGTGATCTGCTCCACCTGGGACTTGGGGTCCGGCACCTTGCCGACCAGGATGTTCCGGGCCGAATCGATGCGTTTCTTGGTTTCAGCGTCAAGCATGATGTCCCCTTACGCCACAAAGGCGTTTAACGATACGTAATCCTTCACATATTCGGGAATCACGTCCCGCCAGCCCTCCAGGGACTTGATATCGCTCATGGAGACCTTGGCATTGTCGGCCAGCCGGCCGAATTCCCGGTCGTCCACAATTTTCCGGATGCCGCCGTCCGTCACATAGGCCTTGAAGAACTGGCGGATCACCGGCATGTGGAGGGCGTCCGGCTTGTGGATGGAAACGAACTTGGCAAGCTCTTCTTCCAGCAGCTCGTCTTTGGTCTTGAAACGGTCGATATCCCCGAATACCTTGGCCAGGATCTCCCGAAGGGTGATGCGCCGGTCCGCCTGGACGGCCTTGCGGAGCTTTTGGAGATCGAAAAAATCCTCCGGCTTGTTGAAGAGCGTGGCGACGACCACCTCCTCCGCGCCCTTGATGTCGCCCTGTTCGTAGCGCGTGCGCACCTCGGGCGCGGCCTTGACCTGATCCTCGAATCTCTCGAAGAATTGGCGGTCGATCTTCATGCCGTACACCGGGACCTGGTATTCCACCTGGGTCTTCAATGGATCGGGGCCGAAGTTGGTGAAACCGTCCGGCGGGGGAGGCGGGGGCGGGTCAACCGGCTTGGGCTCCGAAGGACGGAGCGGCGGCAGCGCGATCACCTCGTCATAGTCGAATTTCTCTTCAAAATACTCGCAGACGGCGAAAAAATCAAAGAGCTTGAACCGTTCCTTGGGTCTTGCGTATGCCTCGGTCTGGCCGCCCTCCTTTTCTTCATAGGTGAACAGCCATTTTCGTGTTCCGCGGCCCTTGATCTGGATGAAATCGGTGGGGGAGAAGATCGGCCGGAGCAGGACGATATTGAGGAGATCCTGGCAATCGTAGCCGGTGGTCATCATCCCCACGGTCACACAGGCCCGGGTCCTGGAGCTGATGTAGCCTTCCAGGAATCGGGTGTGTCCGTTCAGGTTGTTGTTGGCAAAGGAGGCGGCCATCTGCTGGGCGTCGGCAATGACCGACGTCACCTGGACGGCGAAATCGGAGTTGTATTTGCCGGGGAACAGCGCGTGTGCCATTTGGTTCAATGTCTGGACGATCTGCCTCGCGTGGTCCTGGCGCACGCAGAAGACAATGGTCTTGCCGATCTCCCCGCTCAAAGGGTCGGTCAGGGCATTCTTGAGAAAGGTCTCACAGAAGACCCGGTTGGTCTCTTCCGAGAAGAACTTCTTTTCAAAATCCTTGCCAAAGAAGGTCTGCTCAACCATCTCGCCGTCTTCGTTTTCCTGCATGACGGCGTATCCCTGTTCTGAAAGCAGCTCCGTGGTGATCTCCGTCCTGGCATCCACCACTGCAGGGTTGAGCAGATGCCCTTCCTGAACGCCGTCAATGAGGGTGTAGCGGAAGGTCGGCGTGCCGGATTCACACCCGAAGGTCTTGTAGGTGTCGAGCAACTGGCGGCGCTCCCAGGCCCGGGGGTCCCGCTCACTGATCCGGGCCGGGTCGATCTTTCGGAGATAGTCCCTGGGTGTCGCTGTCAGCCCGAGCTTGTAGCCGATGAAATACTCGAAGACCGCCCGGCTGTTGCCGCCGATGGAACGATGGGCCTCGTCGGAAATCAGAAAATCAAAATCCGTGGGCGAGAACAACTGTCGATATTTGTTGTTGAATTGCAGGCTTTGAACTGTGGAGACGACGATTTCCGCCTTTCGCCAGTCCTCCTTATTCTCCTTGTAGATGACCGTGAGAAAATCGTTTTTCAGGAGCCGGACAAAGGCCTTCCAGGCCTGGGTCTCCAGCTCGAGACGGTCCACGAGAAACAGGACGCGTTTCGCATTGCCGGTCCGCAGGAACATCTTGATGACTGCGGCGGCTGTCAGGGTCTTGCCGGTGCCGGTGGCCATCTCGAACAGAAATCGCGTCTGGCCCTTGCCGACCGCAGCCTGTAGCGCAGCCACGGCCCGGAGCTGATAGGGCCGCAAGAATTTCAATTCGGTGTCTCGAATGAAGGCGTCGCGAAGGCCTTCGTCGCTCCAGCGGGGATCGCTGCAATAAGCGGGATTCTGCGTCACCGCGATGTAGTCCTCATCCACCTTTTCCCTGATCAGGGCATCCGGATTCGGCTTGAAGGCGTTAAAATGGGCAAAGGAGTCGGACCGGGGAAATGCCGTGATCAACGTCGGGTTTCCCTGCTCCAGGTCCCAGAAATAATGCAGGCTGCCGTTGGAGAGAATGACGAAGCGGACGTTTTGGGAGCGGGCGTAGTTACGGGCCTGCTCCTTCCCTACGAGGGGATCGTGCTGTTCCGACTTGGCCTCCAGAACACAGAGGGGAAAGCCCTGGCTATCCAGCAGCAGGTAATCCGCAAAGCCGCCGGCCGTCTTTTCAAAATCGTGGCCCAAGACGTCGAGAGCCGCTTTTTTGATCTTGACGTTGGCTTCCAAGGCAATATTGGCAGGGCCTTTGTCGTCGTCAAAGAATCGCCATCCTGCCCTTTGGAGGCGATCGTTGATCAAAATGCGCGCTTTGGCTTCTTTTGGCATACTCTGTTATGTCTCTCCTGTTCAGCGAGTTGCGGTTCTGCGGTGCCGCCCACGGCACGCTCTTATGACAAATTTGTGCCTGAGGCTGCTTTCACCGACATCTCCAGCAACAAATCAAATGCGAAATAGCCCATATACCAAGCCCCTTGATTGAACTGCGCGGGAGAGACTCCGTGCTCCCTGCACAGGGTCACAATGGCTTCTCGGATTTCCTCATCACTTGCTTTATCGCCGACGAGACCGATCTTGTTGGCCAATCTCCGCACCCAGACATCAACTGGTTGAAGACAAGAAGCAAACTCCTCTGGGACCTCGCTCTCCAATTGGTACAGAGAAATCACATCTCTCAAATAGAAAGAGGCAATCTTTGAGCCAACTTGGACAATACCACCCTGGTCACCTTGCAGCTCCCTATAGTGCCTTTCTATCTCACCTTTTCTAATATTAAGGACGGAATAATTCACGATGTTGAGCGATGGCACAATTGGCCGGCCTATGAAATTTAGAATGCTCAGTGCCATAGTTACATCTCTGCCTTTGCCGACCTTCCCCTTTCCAATTCGTTGGTTCAACTCGCTTTCGATGGTTTCCCATTGTCTTGAACGTTCGCGTTTGTAAGTGGCTGTACGCTCCTCACTCCCAAACAATGGCGAGAGAACAGCAATCACCTCCTGATATACTCGCTCAGAGATGTCATCACGCCTTCCTTGAAAACACGCTCTCCCCAAAAAGAACTCGAGAGCCAACCACCAATTCTTTGAGAGTTCATGAGGGTCATATTTGCCTAACATCTCTTGGCGGTATCTACGCCCATATCCGACAATTGACTGAATAAGCGATTTATTCATCGGTCCCCGCAATGCTCCTGGTAGGGCGTGCTAACGCTCAGACCTCCTCATTCAAAGACCGATTTTACGACATTCTGGAACTCCTCAGTCATGCTCCCAGGAGTCTGAAAAAACTGGTGCGCGCGGTACTGGTCCCGCAGATGCCCGTCTATCCCCAGGGACCGCTCGAGGTTGACCGGAAATGTTACCACGCGGTTCGCTCCGGCCAGATCAGCAATGGCCTTGTTACTCTTCGTATGTGTCTCGATGTCGTTCGCCTTCATCTCCGGAGTGATGTCGAGGTCGTGGAGAACCGCATAAGGAATCCCGAAAGCGTTGAGCACACGCTGGAAAAACGGAATTGCCTTCTTGCCACCAGCAACGATGATTGACCAATCGATCTCCTCGATTCGGTTCTGGATTGCCCCTGCATCCAGGAGGTAGGCGCTTACCGCAATCTGGTCCTCTTGCCCTTCAACTAGAAGGACCCGCTTGGCAAAGAACATTTCGTTGATAGTCGGATTGAGCCGTGTAAGCCCTTTGAATATCTTTCGGTCATCGAGGCCATCGAACGCAGTAGAATCGCACGTAGAAACAACCGTCCCCTTTTCGACGGACGGCTTAGTGACAATGGCAATACTGTCGTGTTCGAAGGCGTCGACGAAGAGCGGCGAATGTGTAGCGAAGATGACCTGATCGGAAGTGGAGAATTCCTTCATCACGTCGTAGAAGAGCTTGGCAAGCTGCGGATGGATGTACAGTTCTGGCTCCTCAATGGCTAATATGATCGAGGGTGTATCCGCCGGTGCTTCAACACCAGGAACGAGTTGCTCTCGTTCGTTCATGATTAGCGTCTGGAGCAGCGTGAACACTATGCAGCGCTGAAGACCATGGTCCTTTGCCAGCACGTCAGTCACAATGCCGTCGTTGACCGCGAGTGCGATCCCACCGGAGAACATGTCCTTGATGTCGTCCACTTCCACGGATATAGAAATGCCCATAACAGATGGCATCAACTTTTTGAGCAACTCCGTGATCTTCCCCTCAATCGTCGAAAGAGCTTTCAGTCTTGGTGCGCTGGCATCGTCTCCAAGGGCATTGAGCAGCGACCGGATCTGTCGAAGTGCTTCCTCGACCTTGCTGTAGTCTGGGTCCTTCTTGAGAATCCGCTCGGACAAATCGCCCATGAGGCGACGGAAAGTCGTCGAGGACGAACGCTTATCGATCTCGCCGCTGTAGTCAGTGATGGCACGGAGGAAGTGAACCGTCGGCAAACAAGCGATTACGTTGCTGTCAAGCCCTAAAGCCTGTGTCGAGCTAAGATCGGGGTCGTCGTACTCAACCGCATTCTCTGCGAGAAACCGTTTGAGAGCGCTGCTAAACTGCGTCTTGTTGCACTTGCCATCCATGAGGAAGTAGTCTGGCAGGCCGTTCTCCTGTGCGATGTTCGCCCATTTCGGCCGGCCTCCCTCTTTCTTCTCGATCTTGGGAAGCGACAGGAACCAGTCCTTGGGCTCGGCAAGATATCCATGAAACTCGCCGGATACCTTCTCCTTGCCTGTGCGTGAATCAGCTTCGAGCGTTAACACCTTCTCTATGATAAGCTGACCACCTACGAGGTACTTCTGCCAGCGCCGTTTCTCTGACTCAGTCAAGGCCAAGAAAGTCCCGGTGATGGTAATGGCCGTTGCGGGATCATTGAAGTCCTCCTTACGGGTCCCTCCAGCCCCGCCACTCATGAGCAGCTGCACGGCAGCCATGATGTTCGACTTGCCAGAGTTGTTCTCGCCGATAAGGGACAGCAGCCGGGTTACGGGGAACGTGGATGTGTCCCGAATCGAACGGAAATTCCTTACTCGGAGTTTCGTAAGAATCATGCTTCATTCCCTTCGCTATTGGTGTCAAATTTTGCATAGTGAACATATATTAACCGTCTCAAAATAATAACTACACAAGCACTTTCAGCAAAAGCTTTTTTGTTTAGATAAAAACGGATTTTACTATGTCAATACACTCTTGTCCAAAATCGGTTTTTCTTTGGACAGCACATGGAGGGCCCACGCTTAGGACGGTCTGCTCATAAGCCGCCAGAAGTGCTTAGGACCCCCCTATTTTGCATGCTGGACAGGTTTCTTTGGCCTTACCAACGCCCGGTTGCTGGCCCTCCCGCTTTTGGACAGCATTTTAAGGGTAGAGCCAACCTGAAATAACAGTTGAAAACCTGACCGTGT
>Ga0172375_10010473_pt1 | contig 12020 bp, 12 predicted proteins | sample LakKiv1m_FD_114537 | JGI IMG/M metagenome (GOLD analysis project Ga0172375, IMG submission 114537) | Freshwater microbial communities from Kabuno Bay, South-Kivu, Congo - kab_092012_11.1m | ecosystem: Environmental > Aquatic > Freshwater > Lake | place: Democratic Republic of the Congo... | reverse complement strand
TTGGATGTGCAGGATTTGCTTAAAGCAGGATTGGTCTAAAAAGAAAATATGCCAGTAGAGAATAAGATAACGGAGCAGGCTAGAAAAATAAAACTGCTCCTTCTAGATGTTGACGGAGTCCTTACGGATGGCCGCATAGTTTATGATTCCAGGGGCCGGGATTCTAAATTTTTTGATGTTCACGACGGGTTGGGAGTATATCTTTTAAGCAGGGTAGGGGTTAAAACCGTGCTTATTACTGCTAAGGGTTCAGCTACGATAAAGCCCCGGGCTAAGGATATGCGGGTTGCCGAAGTTTTTAGCGATATTTCCCCTAAGAGCGCTATATTAGAGAGGCTGCTTAAGAAATATGGCGTTACTTCGAGTGAGGTTTGTTTTGTCGGAGATGATCTTGTGGATTTAGGCTTGATGAAGTTGGTAGGATTAAAAGTTGCTGTAGCCAATGCCTGTGCCGAGATAAAGGATACCGCATCATACATAACCGTGAAACGCGGCGGGAGAGGTGCTGTGCGTGAGGTTGCGGAATTAATCCTTAAATCTCAGGGTAAATTGGAAGACCTTATAAAGATTTATGAGCGTTAAAATAATTGCTTTTTTGTTTTTTATGTTTTTTCTGTTTTCCCGCAGCGTTTTCTCTGCTTTTGCGCCTGAGGCGCCTGCGCAGCAGATAAACGATTTTTCTTTATCCGGTTATGAAGATAAGGGAAAGAAAAGCTGGGATATCTCGGGTAAATCAGCGGATATCTTTACTGAGGTAGTCAAATTAAAAGAAGTAAACGGCAACTTATACGGAAAAGACGAGAATGTCAACCTTACAGCTAAAAGAGGCGATTTTAATAAGGGGGAGGGTAAGGTTTATTTAAAAGAGGATGTGGTGATTACCACTTCCGGAGGCGCCAAGCTTACGACTGATTCCATGGATTGGGACAGGAAAAATCAGCTGGTTGAAACTCAAGACAAAGTCAATATAGACAAAGATAATATAACTATTGTCGGCACGGGTATCTACGGACAGCCTAATTTAAATAAGGTATCTTTAAATAAAGATGTGCGCGTTGACATTAATCCGTCAGCCCTAAAGGACAGCCGACAGGATTTGCCGATTAAAGATAAGGTTATTATTACCTGCGATGGACCCTTGGAAGTTGATTATAGTAAAAATATCGCTACCTTCAATAATAATGTCCGGGTTGAAAGGCCGGACATCATTATTTATAGCGATAAAATGGATATCTTCTTTTCTGCGGATGACAAGAGCGCAAAGGTAGCTAACCAAACGCAAGAATCAATGGCCGGCAGCATAGACAGGATTGTGGCTAAGGGGAATGTGAGGATAGTGCGTGGGGATAATATTTCTTACAGCGATGAGGCAGTCTACGCTGCAAAAGATAAGAAGATAATTTTAAACGGCCGGCCCCAGCTGGTTTTTTATTCTACGGAAGAATTTAAAAATGCATCTTTTGGAAATTAAAGACCTAAGCAAGTCTTATAACGAAAGAGAAGTCGTCCGCGGCGTGGATATCTTGGTTAAGCGCGGCGAGATCGTCGGGCTTTTAGGGCCTAACGGGGCAGGGAAGACCACGACTTTCTATATGATTGTGGGGATTATTCCTCCTAATCGAGGGAGGATAGTTTTTGACAATTACGATATCACTAACCTTCCGATACATGAACGTTGCCGTTTTGGCATAAGTTATCTTTCGCAGGAGGCCTCGATATTCAGGAAGCTTACGGTTGAAGAAAATATAATGGCGATCTTGGAGACTTTGCCCATAAGCAGGCCGGAGAGGAAAAGGAGGTTGGATAGCTTGCTGGACGAATTAAATATCGCGCATTTAAGAAAAAATAAATCTTATACGCTTTCGGGGGGAGAGAGGAGAAGGTTGGAGATTACCAGGGCTTTGGTTACCAACCCTTCTTTTATACTTTTGGACGAGCCTTTTTCCGGGATAGACCCGATTGTAGTTAACGAGGCGCAGGAGATTATCAAGGAGCTGAAAGAAAAGGGATTGGGGATTTTGCTCACCGACCACAATGTGAGGGAAACGCTATCCATCACTGACCGCGCTTACCTTATAGCTGAAGGTAAAATTCTTATATCCGGGTCAGCAGACGAGCTTATTAATAATACCAAGGCGCGGCAGGTCTATTTGGGAGAGAAATTCAGGATGTAGTTTTTTTGTAACGAAAGGAAAAAATGAAAACAGAAGTAAAGAAGATTGACGCAAATATAAGGGAAATTAATGTTGAGGTTAACGGGGATGTTGTGTCGAATAAATTTGAAGATGTCTTCAAGCGCATATCATCAGAAGCTAAGGTCCCGGGCTTTAGGCCCGGGCATGCTCCGAGAGATATACTTGAAAAGCAATTCGGCCCTACTGCCCATGAACAGGTTTTGAAAGAACTTATCCCGGATATTTATAGTCAGGCAGTGGACAAGGAGGGGCTTGATGTTATTGAATTGCCGCAGATTTCCGAAGTTAAGCTGGATCGCAGCAATCTCTCTTTTAAGGCAAGGGTAGAGGTTAGCCCTGAGATTAATATTAAAGATTACAGGAATATAAAAATTAATTATAAGAATGTGAGTGTTTCTGCGGATGAGGTAAAACGCAGCATAGATTCGTTTAAAGAAACAAGAAAATTGGAAAAGTTAGACGACAGCTTAGCGAAGTCTTTAGGATATCCTTCTTTATCCGAGCTGGAAAAAGTCTTAGAGAAACAGATTTTTCTTCAAAAGGAGAATAGCGAGAGGCAAAAGTTGGAGAGCCAGATTATCGAGAGCCTGATTAAGGGCCTAGATTTTAAATTGCCTCAAAGTTTAGTAAAGCGGCAGTTGGAAGATATGTTAAGGCAGGCTAAGCTGGACCTTGCTTTAAAAGGAATCCCGCGCGAAAAAATAGAAGAACAGGAGAAAAAGATGCGCGAGGAGCTTGAGCCTGAAACAAGAAACCAGGTTAAGGTTTACCTGATTCTTTCATCGATAGCAAAGAAAGAGAATATTCCGCTTGATGAGCATATGCCGCGTAAGGTCATGGAATTCTTACTTAAAGAGGCAGATTGGAATATAAAAGATTAGAATTGTTTAAGGAGGTGCGTATGAGCATTAAAGGCCAAACTTTGGTCCCCATGGTTATTGAACAGACCGCAAGAGGGTATGAGAGGGCGTATGATATATACTCGCGTCTTTTAAAAGACCGGATTATATTTATCGGCACCCCCATTGATGATTATGTGGCTAATTTGATTATCGCACAGATATTATTCTTACAAATGGAAGACTATAGCAAGGATATAAACGTATACATTAATTCTCCTGGTGGCTCTGTTACCGCGGGTCTGGCCATATACGATACAATGCAATTTGTTAAATGCGATATAGCTACATATTGCGTTGGGCAAGCTTCTAGTATGGGGGCTCTTTTATTGTGCGCCGGTACGAAGGGCAAGCGCCAGTCATTGCCTAATTCAAGGGTAATGATCCATCAGCCTTGGGGAGGAGTTCAGGGCCAGGCAGAAGACATATCTAGGCATGCCAAGGAAATTTTGAATATGCGCGATAAGATTAATCAGATCCTGTCCCAGCATACAGGCCAGACTCTAGAAAAAGTCCAGAAGGACACGGACAGGGATTATTTTATGTCTGCCGAGGAAGCTAAGGTTTACGGTTTGGTTGACGAAGTAATCATCCCAGGCAAGAAGAAATAATAATATCGTCTTTAAAATAATAACCAGTTAGACAAAAGAAAGGAAAGATGATGAGGAAGAACTATCTTTTAACCCCCGGGCCTACGCCTTTACCTCCCCAGGTGCTTGAAGCAATGAGCAGGCCTATTATTCATCATAGGACGCCTCAATTCCAGACAATACTAAAAGAGGCAACTGAAGGATTGAAATATGTTTATCAGACCAAGAATGACGTCTTTATTTTAGCTTCTTCCGGAACCGGGGCAATGGAGTGCGCGTTGATTAATCTGCTATCTGAAGGCGATACGGCTTTAGTTGTCCAGGGGGGGAAGTTCGGAGAGCGATGGACAGAGATTTGCAAGGCCTACGCCATAAACGCTGAAGTTATTGATGTAGAATGGGGTAAGGCGGTTAGGCCTGACGATATTGAAGCTAAACTTAAGTCAAACCCAAAGATCAAAGCAGTCTTTACCACTCTTTGCGAAACTTCAACTGGCGTTGCTAATGATATTGAAGCTATTGGGAAGATTGTTAAAGGTACTCAGGCAGTTTTAGTCGTAGATGCCATAAGCGGCTTAGGGGCGATTGACTTAAAAACTGACGAATGGAATGTTGATTTGGTAGTCTCCGGGTCGCAAAAAGGGTTAATGCTTCCTCCGGGGTTAGGTTTTATTTCAGTAAGCCCAAAGGCATTTAAGTTAATTGAAGTTTCGCAAAGCCCGCGTTATTACTTTGATTTAAGAAAATCAAAAAAGGCACTGGATAAAACAGATACGCCGTTTACCCCTGCCATTACGCTTATTATTGCCTTAAACGAAACGCTTAAAATGATGAAACAGGATGGTCTTGACGCGGTATTTTTAAGGCATAAGAAGATGGCAGATGCAACCAGGGCTGCAATTAAAGCTTTGGGGCTTAAATTATTTGCTCCCGAAGCAGGGTCTGATGTTGTTACCGCTGCCTATGTGCCTGAGGGTATTGACGGAGAGAAGCTGGTGAAAACTATGCGCGATACTTACGGAGTAACTATTGCTGGGGGCCAGGATGAATTAAAGGGAAAAATATTCAGGGTTGCGCATATGGGTTTTATTGAAGAATTCGATATTATATTAGGCATATCCTGCATTGAAAAAGTGCTTTTTCAGATGGGGTATAAATTCAACTTGGGCTCCGGGGTAAAAGCCGCGGAAGAGGTATTCCTAAAAAACTAATCAGGAGGTTTGGTAATGTTTAAGATCTTGGTAAGCGATGCGTTATCCGAAGAAGGTCTTAAGATATTAAGAGAGGTAAAAGATTTTGAGGTTGATGTAAAGACAGGTCTTTCCCCTGAAGAGCTAAAAAGTATCATAAAAGATTATGATGCGCTTTTAGTGCGTAGCGCTACTAAGGCCAGCGGGGATATTATTAACGCCGCCTCAAGGCTTAAGGTTATCGGACGCGCCGGAGTAGGTTTAGATAATGTGGATTTGGATGCTGCTACCCAAAAAGGTGTAATTGTGATGAATACCCCCGGAGGCAACACTATTTCTACTGCAGAGCATGCCTTTAGTATGATTCTTGCGCTTTCAAGGAATATACCCCAGGCCAATGCGTCTACTAAAAAAGGGGAATGGAAACGCTCTAAATTTATGGGAGTTGAGTTGTATGCCAAGGTTTTAGGTATAGTCGGGTTCGGCAGGATAGGAAAAGAGGTCGCAAAGCGTGCCCTTTCTTTCGGGATGCGCGTTTTAGCCTATGACCCTTTTTTATCTAAAGATGTGGCTGAATCTTTAGGGATAGAAGTGGTAGAGCTGAAAGAATTATTTCAACAGTCTGATTATATTACAGTGCATACGCCTATGACGGATGAGACTAGGCATATGATCTCTGCAGAGCAGTTTGCCCAGATGAAAAAAGGGGTTCGTTTGATTAATTGCGCCAGGGGAGGGATTATTGATGAACAGGCCCTTGCTGCCGCAGTTCGTGAAGGTAAGGTTGCCGGCGCAGCTTTAGATGTATTCGAAAAAGAGCCTGTTGCCGCGGACCATGAAATTTTAAAATTGGACAATGTTATCGTGACCCCGCATCTGGGGGCATCAACAGAAGAGGCGCAGGTGAATGTTGCGATAGAAGTGGCAGAAATTGTGCGCGACGCGCTGTTAGGCAAAGGCATACGTAATGCCGCAAACTACCCATGTCTTGAGGCTGAGGTATGCAAAATGCTCGACCCTTACATATCTCTCTCCGAGAAACTGGGAGCTTTTGCCGGGCAGTTGGTAGAAGGAAGATTTCTGGAATTGGATATCAGCTATAGCGGAAGTATAGCTGCGTATGATTTAAGCCCCTTAACCATGGCTTTATGCAAAGGCCTCCTGTTTTCGATACTGAAGGAGAATGTAAATTTTATCAATTCCGTTTCTCTGGCTAAAGATAGGGGCATTAAGATCAAAGAGGCAAAATCATCCAAAGAGGATGAGTTCGTAAATCTTATTCAGGTCGAGTTAAAAACTGATAAGGACACCAGGGTACTTTCAGGAACTCTCTCTGGCAATAAGCAACCCAGGATTGTTAAAATTAATGAATATTATCTTGAACTTGCTCCTTCAGGAGATATGGTTTATATTGAAAACTGGGACAAGAGAGGCTTAATCGGAAACCTGGGGACGCTTTTGGCTAAAGAAGGAGTTAATATTGCTGCCATGACTATCGGCCGCGATAAACCGGGAGGAAAAGCGATAAGCGTCTGGAATGTAGATAGCCATATTTCAAATGAGTTAACCCAAAAGATTAAGAAACTGGAAGACGTCCTAGTTGTAAAAGGAATAAGGATTTAAGGAAAGAGGTGGATAATGAAAGATAAGCCTAAAATATCAATAATTGACGTAACTAACCGCGACGGTGTTCAGACTTCGCGCATCTGCCTTTCTAAGCTCCAGAAGACAATGCTCAATATTTATCTGGATGAAATGGGCATATTTCAATCGGAGTTTGGTTTTCCGCTTACCCGCCACGAGACTAACTATCTTAACGCCAACTTGGAATTAGTTAAGAAAAATGCGCTTTCTTCTATAAGGCTGGGAGGGTGGTTGCGGGCTACGCGCGATGATGTTAAAAAGGCGTTTAAGTTAATACCCGGGCTTAAGCACGTTAACTTATCGATATCGACATCTGATCAGATGATTGTAAATAAATTTAAGGGTAAGCTTGATCATCAGTCGGTAATAAAGGAGATGTCCGAGGCGGTTAAGGAGGCTTTGGATTCCGGAGCTACTTCAATAGGGGTTAATGCGGAAGATGCTTCCCGCACAAAAATGGATTATTTGGTTGAATTTGCTCAGAACGCAAAGAACGCAGGGGCGCAGAGGATCCGTTATTGCGACACATTAGGTTTTGATACGCCTTTTAGTATCTACGAGAGGATTAAGGTTCTGGCAGAATCAGTCAAGATCCCGATAGAAGTGCATTGCCACAATGATTTAGGTTTGGTTGTGGCTAACTCAATTTCCGGCGCAAAGGCGGCAGTTGACGCCGGAGTGGATGCGTATATAAATACTTGTGTTAACGGCATGGGAGAGCGCGCCGGAAACGCAGACCTAGTTTCCGTGATTTTGGCAATAAAATACGGCAGCGGCATGGAGGATTACCTGCTTAACGAAAAGGTGGATTTAAAAAAGGCATGGAAGATATGCAAATATGCTTCGTATGCCTTTGGTGTGCCGATTCCCATAAACCAGCCGGGTATTGGAGCAAACGCTTTTGCCCATGAATCCGGGATACACGCTGACGGGGCGTTAAAAGACAGGCGTAATTACGAGCTCTATGATTACGAGGAACTTGGCAGGGAAGAGCCTGAAATTATTGAGACCGGGCGCAAGATCACTGCCGGAGAATATTCCGGGATAAAAGGTTTCAGGAATGTATATGAAAAAATAGAGATTGCCTTTGCTGATGATGCAGAGGCAACTGAAGTTCTGGAGCTGGTTAGGTATGCAAACGTGCATAATCAGAAGCCTCTGGTTGATGACGAGCTTAAATTTATCGCTAGACATCCGGATATCGCGCGTAAGATATTCACAATGATCCCTTAACATATATCTCAAGAGACCATAAAGATAAAGGAACAAGAATGAATATAGTATTGGTAGGGATACAGTGGGGTGACGAAGGCAAGGGTAAGATAATTGATATACTCTCCCGCAAAGTAGATTATATCGTCCGTTACCAAGGAGGCAATAATGCCGGGCATACGGTTGTGGTTGGGGATAAGGAGTATATATTTCACCTCATGCCATCCGGGATACTGCATAAAGGTAAGGTCTGTTGTATAGGTAACGGAGTGGTTGTTGACCCTGTCGTATTGCTTAAAGAGATGGAAGGCTTAGCGAAATCGGGGATAAATATAAATAGCCGACTTAAGATTTCTTCTCTTGCGCACGTAATTATGCCTTATCACCGGATATTGGACCAATTGAGGGAAACAAAAAGAAAACATAAGATAGGGACTACCGGCCGCGGCATAGGACCTTGTTATGCGGATAAAATCAGCCGCTGCGGTATACGTATGGCGGATATATTAAACCCTGATATTTTTGCCGAGAAGCTGAAAGATAATCTTAAAGAGAAGAACGAAATATTCAGGAAGGTTTATAAACATCCCGGGTTTGATTTTAAGCCCGTATACAGAGAGTATCTGGGTTACGGTAAACTCCTCTCTCGGTATATTTCAAATACTGCTTTAATTTTAAACCGTGCTATAGACGCAAGAAAAGATATTCTTTTCGAGGGCGCTCAAGGCACCTTCCTGGATATTGATTTCGGGACCTATCCTTTTGTCACTTCGTCTTCTGCTACTAGCGGAGGTGCCTGCATCGGGACAGGTGTCTCTCCGCTAAAGATAGATAGGATTATTGGCGTAGCTAAGGCATATACTACTAGGGTAGGTGAAGGTCCGTTTCCTACAGAGTTTTCAAAAGACTTTTCCGGAATTATGCGTAAAAAAGGGAATGAATTCGGGGCAACTACCGGTAGGCCCAGAAGGTGCGGATGGTTTGATTCGTTAATGGCCAAAGAGGCGGTTATACTTAATGGCGCCACTGAGCTCGCAGTCATGAAAATGGATGTATTAGACGGTTTAAAGAAGATCAAAGTATGCACTGCCTATAAATATAAAGGTAAGCTTTTTAAAGAGTTCCCGCATGACCTTAAGGTGTTGAGTAATCTTAAGCCCGTTTATAAAGAAGTTTCAGGCTGGCCTGAAACCTTAAGAAAGCCAAAACGTTATAGTGATTTTCACCCCAATGCCAGGGCGTACCTTAAAATGATCTCTGATATGCTTAAAGTAAAAATTAGCATTGTTTCGGTTGGCTCAGCCAGGGAAGACACTATTTTTCTTGACTCTTAAATTAGCTTATGTTATAGTTAACCTCATAAATTAAGAAGGAGAAGAAGAAATGAAAAAGGCATTAAAAACCATACTGGTAGTATTATTAGGTTTTTCGCTTTCAAGCTGCACTTTTATATTTCAAAAAGGGAGGCGCTCTGATGCGCTGAAGATTGAAGAGCTTTCTAGCCAGCTGGATGAATTATCCCGCGCTAAGAAGATGCTTGAAGAGAGGTTGGGCAAAGAGATATCCGATAAGCAGATAAAGTTACAGATGATGGAGAAGGGCCTGGTTATTACCGTGGTAGGCGATCTTCTTTTTGATTCCGGTAAGGCAAAAATAAAACCCGAGGCTTATCCGCTTTTGGATAAGGTATCAAAAGTCTTAAAAGATAATATGGCCGGGTTTAATATCGGCATAGAGGGGTATACGGATGATGTTCCAATAAGGCATTCTGGCTGGAAGTCTAACTGGGAATTATCTACTGCGCGCTCTTTAAGCGTCCTGCATTTTCTTGTAAATGAAAAAGGCATTTCTCCTGAGCGGCTCTCGGCAATAGGTTTCGGTGAATACCGCCCTGTCGCCCCTAATGACACAAAAGAGGGGAGAAAGTTAAACCGCCGGGTTGAGATTGTCATACAGCCGAAGGTTTCAAAAGTAAAAGAGCCCGGTATGCGGAAAGATAGCCCCGATTTGTTTATTCCCGGCGAGAACTTAAAATAAATAAGGCTAGTCTTATGGAAAGTTTGTTCAAAAACAGGCGGGTACTTTTATTATCGCTTATAACCGTTTTTCTTCTGGTGTTTAATATAAGTTCTTGTATTAACTCCTGCAGCCAAAGCTCAGGCCGGAAAAAAGAGATGATGCAGAGGCTGGATGCAGAAGAAAAAGTTATGAAGCTTTCCCAGGAGAAGTCCGCTCTCTCGGAGAAGCTGAAGGAAAAAGAGAGAGAGATGGAGGAAGAAAAGTCCGCCCATCAAGTTACAAAAAAAGCTCTGTTGCAAGAGCAATTAGTATGCCAGTCTGTTAAAGAGGATTTACAGAAAGTCACTAAGTTAAAGGAAGCTTTGGAAGAAGACCTGAAAAAAGCTTTAAAAAACAGTAAGAAGGCGAAGAAATGAAGTAGCAATGAATGAGCGAAGAACAGTTAACTTGAGTTCTTTAAAAAGGGGATGAGTCCCCTTTTTTATTGCTAAAAGAAACGGAGGATTATATGGCTAAAAAAATACGCGTTAAGCTTAAGCCTAAAACAAAATTAAAGAAACCCATGGGGGGCAAGGCTGCTCCTAGGATTAAAAAGTCAAAGCCTGTTAGTAATGCTGCAATATTGCAAGAGAAAAGATATGCTTTAAGCCGGCAGGAAGTGGCTGTAGAAACAGTTAAGTTTGCTCATGCCAAGCAGATGACGATGCAAGTTCCTTCTTCCCAAGACCTTCCCTCTGAGTATGGCCGGGATACAATGGCTCTGGCAGTGCGTGACCCTTGGTGGTTGTATACCTATTGGGAAGTCAAAGGCTCTACCTGGGATAAGGTCAAGGCAGAACTTAGAGAAGAATTCCATAAGGCTAATAGGGTGTTGCGCGTTTATGATGTAAGCAATATTAATTTTAACGGTTCAAACGCCAACAGGTTCTTTGACATACAGATACGCGAGGATGCTTTAAGCTGGTATATAGATATAGGTACTCCTGGCAGGTCATGGTGCGTAGACTTAGGCCTTTTGTTAAATGACGGAAGGTTTATAACAATATTGCGTTCCAATGTTGTGGAGACTCCCCTTGATGGTCCGTCCTGGATTACCGACGAAGAGTGGATGATTCCAGATGATACATTTGCCCGTCTTTACGGAATGGGATTTGGGTTGGGGAAAAGTTCTCCTACCGGAGGTGTATGGCGTAAGGGGTTTGTAAGCTCTCCGGGTATTGCTTCTATGGCAAGCCCTGTTAAAAAAGAGGCTCCAAAGGGTTTCTGGCTTCAAGTTAATTGCGAATTGATTGTTTATGGCGCTACAGAGCCTAGCGCTAAAGTTACTGTCCAGGACAAACCTATCAACTTAAGGCAGGATGGGACATTTACTTTACGTTTTGCTTTGCCTGACGGCAGGCAGGTAATACCGGTTAAGGCAATTTCAAAAGATAAATCCCAGAGCAGGTCGGTTGTACCCATAGTAACAAGAGAGACAAAATAATGCATAAAGGATATCTTTGTCTGGTTTTACACGGCCACCTTCCTTATGTGCGTCATCCTGAGCACGAAGACTTTCTGGAAGAAGACTGGCTTTATGAAGCGATCACAGAAACTTATGTGCCGCTTATTAATGTTTTTGAGAGGTTGGTTAGTGACGGCGTAGATTTCCGTCTTACCATGACTTTAAGCCCTACTTTAATCTCCATGCTTTCCGATCCTCTTTTGCAGGAGCGTTACCTAAAGCATATAAACCAGCTGGTGGAGTTAGCGAATAAGGAAAAAGAGAGGACGCGTTGGCAGCCGCAATTCCAGGATCTCTCTTGTATGTACCTTAATGAATTCTTATCTGCACGGGATACATTTTTAAGGTATGGCCGGAATTTGACCAATGCCTTTAAGAGATTCCAGGATTTAGGTAAACTTGAAATTATTACCTGCGGAGCCACGCACGGTTATCTTCCGCTTATGGATGTTTGTAAAGAATCAGTACGTGCGCAGGTTAAGGTGGCTGTGGCGCATTATGAAAGTGTTTTTGGCAGGAGACCAAGAGGGATATGGCTTCCTGAATGCGGATATAACCCCGGGCATGACCGTATACTAAAAGAAGCAGGCCTGTCTTATTTTTTTACTGATTCTCACGGGGTATTGCATGGTAAGCCCAGGCCGAAATACGGGGTCTTTGCCCCGGTTTATTGTAAGGATAGCGGTGTAGCTTGTTTTGCCAGGGATTTAGAATCTTCAAAACAGGTGTGGAGTTCAATTGAAGGCTACCCCGGAGATTATAATTAC
>Ga0172375_10010472_pt1 | contig 12021 bp, 9 predicted proteins | sample LakKiv1m_FD_114537 | JGI IMG/M metagenome (GOLD analysis project Ga0172375, IMG submission 114537) | Freshwater microbial communities from Kabuno Bay, South-Kivu, Congo - kab_092012_11.1m | ecosystem: Environmental > Aquatic > Freshwater > Lake | place: Democratic Republic of the Congo... | reverse complement strand
TTGTCGGTCAATCAGAAAAAGGTAAAAGTTAGAACGACCGAAGATTTAATCAATAACCGCTCTTTCAGAATTTTTGATTTGCTGAAAGAGGACAAAGACAGAAGAGACAAAAATAAGGTTGAGCAATTTGTAGATTACTATCTTGATTTGCTTGATAAGTCCGGATTGGCAAATATAAAAGATAATGGAACGCCGTTATTGAATAAAGCTTTGTTTTGCCCTGCTTTGAAAAGCATAGATTTTTCTAAAAAGACAAAACTGATCAGTTGTTATTTGGATGATGAATATTTAAAAAACGCAAGGGCAATCCATTTAGAAAAAATCTACAAATTGCTCAGCAAAAATGACAAACAAGAATTTATCAAAAAACTTAATTCTCTTTCGCGAAAATTGATCCACAATGCTTTTCATTACGAGTTATTGAATTTTTACGACAGGAATAAAATTGATAATCATCTTGTTTTGAAACGAATCAAAAAGTTAAGTAAAATATAAATCGAAATTGCGGCGCGCCAGTTTTTAACTGGCACAAATTCCGTCGGCGTCCAAAGCGAGGGCGAGGCGGAAGGGGGGTGTGGGGGGAATTCCGCCTCGCCCGAGCCGAAGCGAAGCCCCGCCGCCCTGCTCGGAGAGAGCAGACCGCCAAAGAAAAGTTTTGTTTTCCTTTTAGAAGAAAAAATCGGGCGCGCGCAAATAAAAAATTGTGAACAAAACTTTTCTTTGTCGGAGCGAGCGCAAGCGAGCGGCGGCGGGGCGGAGCGTCAAAATTCGGCGTTCGGATTTTCGCTAAAAAAAGTTCGGATTTCGTTCAGCGTTCGGAGCAGAATTTTGAGCCATATTTTACAATGGTTATTTTTTGGAGGTTTGTAGAAGTTCGAACATAAATATATAGTGATACACAGAGTGGGGGAAATGTGATAAGATAAAAAAATGACAGAAGAATTTCCAAAACCTAATTTAACACCAGGAAGGAATCTTGAAAAAAATATGCTTGTTTCTTTTTCTGATAAAGAAGCAGAAATAATAATTCCTAACCTTTCTTTGCAGTCGCAAGAAGATCATTCAAAAGAATTTTCTATTCAATTTGAGAAAGAACCGATTGATTTAGAAGAGGGAAGAACATATGCACAATATGCAGTTTTTGATAAGGAAAATGACAAGATGTTATCTATAGTAAAAGAATTAGAACAGTATAAAGATTTACCAGAAAAAGAAAAATTATCAAAAGTATTAGATGTTCTTAGGAAAAATATACAATATCCTTATAAGAAAGATGTTGAGGATTTAAAAGCAAAAAATCCTGATTTAGCAGAGTGGGTAGAAAAAAGTAATATGCTTTCTAGTGGCTGGTCTCCTGTTAATTTATCGGATACCTTTGAAAAAGGTTATGGTATTTGTGGGAATTTATCATTAGCTTATTTATACTTGGCAGATAAGGTTGGATTAAAAGGAGTCATATTGAGCAGTGATGAAATTACAAATATAAACAGAACAGATAATAATGAGCCACTCTTTAAGTTAGTTGATGTTGGACAAAGAGCTCCTGAGCATTTTTGGTGTGAGATAGAACTTAGTAATGGTGAATGGATGCCAGTTGATCCTTCAACAAAATTGATAGGAAATGAAAAAGGGATTGAAGATTTTAAAAAGGCAAATTATGTTGGTAGACCTAAAACATTACCAGCTGAGATAAATATAAATGCTGGATTAAATTGTCCAATAAAGATTAACTTTTTACCAGGTGAAAAATATGGGAATGCTGTTTGTAGTATAAGTAAAAAGAAACTAATTTCATTATCAGCAGAAAAAAAAGAATTTATACCTTACGAAGGAGAATGTAAACTACACATTAGTATTATTAAGGAAAAAGAAATTGACTCAAAAATTAAGATAAATAATGTTAAAGAACTAGAATAACGCTTATTTATCGTCCAATATACTCATTCGAACATCATCCCAAGTTCGGAGTAAAATTTTGAGCCATATTTTACAATGGTTGTTTTTGCCTATCTTTCTAGAAGTTCGAACCTAGGTTATAATAAAATTATGGAAAAAATGCCAGTTGTTAAAAATAATTATCAAGAAGATATTGTTAAAATTGATAATTTTAAAATTAAAGATAAACTAGGATTTAAAATTAAAGAATGTTCAATAATTTTTGAGTATTCATATCCTAATATTAACGTTCTGTTTAAATCCTTGTTAGGAAAACCAGGGTATGTTGCCGGTATAAAGAATGGAATTATAAACATAATTAAAAACTTAAGAAAAATAGACAATCTATCACTTAAAAATGATAAGTCAGAATATTTTATATATAATATTTTACCAAAAGATTGGACGGTTCTATTTTCCATTGGGAAAAAAGAAGATTTTGAAAGTTGTATAAGTTTTAATGATAAAACTATAATTTTAAATACTAATCCTCTGACAAAAGAAGGCCTAATGGGGTTGTTGCATGAAATTGGTCACTGGGAAGATGATAAGAAGATTTCTAAGTATGATAGATTTCAGAGAGAAAAATCACAACATAAAATGGCTTTTCGTAATGGGACAGAAAAAGATAAAGATATTCTAATTCAAATAGAAAGAAATGCATGGGCAAATGGGTTAAATCATATTAGAAATTTTAAAGATGATTTAGATATATCAATAGATGAAATTAAACAAGAAGTTCATGGTAATTGTCTCCAATATTACGAGGATAGATTTACAGAATTATTAAATAAACATTAGTTTTGTATGGAGTTTGTTATTTCCTTTCGAACATCCTCCCATGTTCGGAGCAAGGTAGGATGAGAGAGTACGAAAGTGCTCTCTTTTCCTTTTTATAGTTTTTAATTTTCGTTAATAATTTTTATGGTTTAGTTAGTTTTTTAAAAAATATTTAACTATCAATTGCTTATTTATTTTTTTTATTATATAATTAAGCAATTAATAGTATTAATTTTTTAAATATGTTATTTATGCACAAAGTACATACTAGAATAATTTTAGGAATAGTTTCGATAGCTATCATTTTTGGTGTTGTTTATGTTTTAAATCAATCAAAAGGTGCTAGTGGTTGTGATCCAAAAACTGTTGTTTTAGAACTGAAATTATCTCCGTCATATACCTTAGAAGATGGTTCTGTTTTAGATTTTGATGGGAAAAATTTGTCTTCAAAAACATCAATATTATCCTATGTTGGTAAAGATTTTGATCCAATAAATTCTGATCAATTAAGAGAAATGGCAAAAAGTGGTATTCCTTTTACTGTTACAAATAAATCAACAAAAGCAGTTTCAGAAGTTACAGTTGTATCTTTAGGAGTAGGAGCGGAAGGATTAACGTTATTAGTTCCAGTGTCTTCTTGTAAACCTGCTTGTACTAGTGATGAAGTTCTTTCAAAAGGGGTACCATTAACATTAATTACTGGTGATATTTTGGATTATGATGGGACAACTTTATCTTCAAAAACATTAACATTATCTTCTGATGGGAAAGATTATTTTGATTCAATTAAAATTGATGTATTAAAGAAAATGGTTGAAACTGGTGCAACATTATATGGTACTAATAGAGACACTAAAGAGGTTTTAAAAATTGGTCCAGTTAAAGCTTTAGATGAAAAATTGGGAACATTAACATTAACTGTTGTTGTAGATTGTGATGTTCCTTGTAGGGATACCACAGAAAATAAAATATTAACAAAAGGTTCTAAAATTACATTAGAAAATGGTTCAATCTTAAATTTTGATGGTAAGACTTTATCTTCAAAAAATTCTGAATTTACAACAGATGGATTAATTTATAAAGATAATTTTAATAGTGATGAATTATTAAAATTAGCAGAAATGACATCAATAAAACAACAACCAATAAATCAACAACCAATAAATCAACAACCAATAAAACAACAACCAATAAATCAACAACCAATAAATCAACAACCAATAAATCAACAACCAAGAGATCAAAAACCAATAGCAGTACCAGCAGCAGTGCTTTCGTCAATTAAGGATGGTTCATTTAATTCAATGAATTTATCAACGAAAAATGAAGAAAATATTGTTGTAGTTATGATGGATTTGGATAAATTGGAATTAACGTTAAAAGTTGTGAAAAGTTGCGGAAATAGTGGATCAGTAGTTGAACAAGATGATTCATCAAAAGAAGAAAAAAATACTAATACTCGTCATAGTAGTGGTAGTTATATTCGTGGAATAAATTCACCAATAGGACTTCCTCCAGCTACTCCAACTCCAATTATTGGGGAAGGTGGAAAATCATCTAATGATGGCATTCCTCCTCAAACTCCCACTCCAATTATTGGGGAAGGTGGAAAATCATCTAATGATGGCATTCCTCCTCAAACTCCAACTCCAATTATTGGGGAAGGTGGAAAATCATCTAATGATGATAATCTTACTCAAATGTCAACTTCAATTAATATAAATAAAACGAAATTATCTTATACAGAACCAATTGTAAATACAGATTATAGTTGTCCTGAATATTTAACGAAATATATTAAGATAAGTTGGAATAATGATAAAGAGAGTGTTGTAAAATTACAAAAATTCTTAAAGGATTATGAAGGATTTAATAACTTAAAAGTTGATGGTATTTATGGATTATCATCTTTTGATGCTGTTAAAAAATTTCAATCGAAGTATCTTATTGATGTTTTACATCCATGGAAGACAGAAGATTCAACAGGATTTGTTTATAAAACAACTCGTGCAAAAATAAATCAGCTTTATTGTGAATATAATAAACAATAAAAAATAATAATATATTTTTTTAAAAAAGCCAACTTTTTAGTTGGCTTTTTTGTTGACTTAATAATATTATGGTTGATATAATATATTTATGGATGAATTTGATCAAGTAGAAAATAAAAAAGATTTTAGAAAGATAATTTTTATTATTGTTGGTGTGATTGTTGTAGCTGGTGGAGTTACTGCTTTTTTGTTGTTTAGAAAAGGGTCAAAAGATAATTTTAATTCAGATACACAAAATAAAAGTACACAAAGTGTTCAAAATAATAAAGAAAAACAACTTTTATCACAAGATATTAAAACTTGGAAAAATTATTTTTGGCCAGGAAAAATAAATACTCATTATCCAAGTGACTGGATCTTTAGAGAAAATATAGGTAAGGATGGCTTAGTCGCTGGAATCAATATTGTTCCATCAACAGGTAATGCAGAAGATACTATTTTTATTGGAGGAGAATTATTGAAATGTTCTGATGTTTTAAAATATTCAAAAAATAATTGTTTAAAAAACAAAATTCAAGTACCTTTCTATACAAATAGTAAGAATGAAGAAGTTTTAAATGCTTTTGATTTGATATATCAAAATTCAGTTCTTCTTGAAGAAGAAAAATAGTTATATTGTTAAATATAAATAATAAAATATTTATAAAAACACCACATAATGTGGTGTTTTTTGTATTACTTGTTAAGTTTATGTAAATGTTCTATTATTTAAGTAATTAAGTTTTTTGACATTGATTTTATTGGTTTGTAAAGAAGATATGAATTTTGTCTTTTTTAATAACCAATAAAATCAAAAAATATGAAAAAGATGATTTTTCTTCTGATTTTATGTTTGGGTTTTGAATTTGCTCAAGCACAAATCATTATTACGAAAACTAGAGAATTTTCTAGTAAAAAAAATAATTTTCATCAAATTGCAAATGAATTTGCTTATGAAGTAGGAAATACATTAAAACAAATGTATCCTGCTAAAGTAGAAAAAGTTTTAGTAAAACTTGAAGTAATTGATAAATCTTTACATCTTACTTATACTGCAGAAATTATTAAATGTGATAAAAATGATGCTCAATATTATTTTGATCATCGTGGGACTCTGATGATAGATTATAAACTATCATATGCTTTAAGTTATGCGATTTCTACTACTCTAGAAAAAGAAAAAAAAGTAATAAAAGCCTTCAATAGCGTTTATGGATCTTCAAAAATTATTTCTAGAAATAGTACTAATGTTAAGTATGTAGGAAATTCTTGGGTTGTATATGAAATATTTATTGTATCTTTTAAACCTAAAGAATCACAAGAAAAAAACGAAATAATTAATTAAAAAAGAGTAATGATTTTTAGTCATTACTCTTTTTATTTTTTTATTTAATTATTGGCCAGTATCATATTTTTCAAGATAAGAGGTGAGTTGTCTGTTTACTTTTAAGAAAGTAGCTCTTTTAGGAAATTCTTTTAATTGTCTTGCTCCTATATAAGTAGCTGTGCTTCTTAAGGCTCCCATTAAATCTTGTATAAAATCATGTATATCACCTTTGTGAGGAATAAGAACGTATCTTCCTTCGCTTGCTCTATAGGTGTCTTTTTTACCATAATATTCTTTCATTGCTTTATTTGAAGATGAACCAAAATATTCTTTATATTTTTTACCATCTTTTATTATCGTTTCTCCTCCACTTTGTTCAAATCCAGAAAATAATGATCCACACATGTTAAAATCTGCGCCTCCACAAAAAGCCTTTGCTATATCTGAAGTATATTGTTGGCCACCATCAGCTATTATCCTACCAACTCCTTTTTCATTTGAAACTCCGTGTGCAGAATCTGCGCATTCTATAACAGCAGAAAGTTGCGGATATCCGACACCAGTCATTTTTCTTGTGGTACAAGCAGAACCCGGACCAATACCTATTTTTACAATATCTGCTCCAGCTAATATTATTTCTTCTGTTATTTCGTTGGTTACAACATTCCCAGCTATTATTATATGTTTTGGACAAAGTTTTCTAACATTTTTTATTACTTCAAGAAAATTTTGTAAGTATCCATTTGGAACATCAAGACAAATAAAAGAAAAGTTTTCAAGCAATCCTTTCTTTTTCATTATTTTTAATTGTTTTATGTCTTGTTCACGTATTCCAAGTGTATAGCAGATATAGTCTGGATTTTTAAAACTTTTAAAAAATTTTTCGTAATTTTTTACGGAATAATATTTATGAAAAGTAGTAATCATTTTATACTTAGAAAGTATTTTTGCTATTTCAAAAGTGCCACAAGTCGCCATATTGGCTGTCATTATTGGAAGGCCAGTCCATTTTTTAGGGGAATGATAGAAACTAAAAGTTCTTTCTAATAAGACATCCTTTCTAGATTCAATAGTGCTTCTTTTGGGTCTTAATAATACATCTTGGTAATCTAGTTTAGCATCATCTAATATTCTCATATATTTTAATTATACATTAATAAACATTTAAATAAAAATAAAATGAATAATTAAATTATTTTTATTTGATTATTTATTTATATTAAGTATAATAGAGATATCTTATTAATAATCATATAAAAATTTATGGCAAAAAGAGGAACAACACTTAGTCCAAAGAAAAAATCAAGACATTCTCATAAGACTAAAAAAAGACTTGAAATAAAAAAAGCTATGCTTTTAAAGAAAGCTTCTAAAAAAAGATCTAAATAATAATATTAAAAAATTTAAAAAGACCCCTTAAGGGTCTTTTTAAATTGACTTTTATTTAAATAACTGTAGTCTTTAGTATAAATAAGTAAATTGAAAAAAAATTAAATAAAAAACAAAATGAAAAAATATGTTCTTTTATTATTTTTTTGTGTTTTTGTTTATGAAACAAATGCACAACAAGATTCTTTAAAAAGAATTGAAATTGACGCTGGAATTATTTTAAACCCAGAAGGTTACGTTTCTTTGAAAAATTTATTAGATGGATCAGGGATTAATATTCCAATGTTGATAGCTATTTCGATAAATAGAAAACGTATATCTTTTACTCCATTTTATTCTATTGGAGATAATTCAATTGGAAGTTTCGTTGGATATTCTTCTAAAAGGTTTGAATTATATTTAGTTGGAGCTAAAAGAATATTTAATAGAGATTCATATATTGGATTTGGTATAGAAATGTCTTTAATTGAAGATTATGCTAGTATGTTTTTTGAATTAGATAATTCTTTTAATAAATCTGGTTTTTTTTGTATTGGTGTTTGTATACCTTTTGTTTTTAAAATAAAATAAACAAAAAGCCCATTCTTAATGAATGGGCTTTTTCATATAGATTATTTATTTTCTAAATTATTTATATGATCAGTGATTATTTTTGTACTTTTATTCAATTTATTTTGTATATATATCTTTCTTCCGATAATTACAAGTGCTATTATTAGAAGTAATAATGCGAAATATCCTAAGAAATAAGGAAGGGAAGTTATACTAAATAATGGGTTTGCTTCAAGTCCAGTTGATTTTTCGATGATATTGTTTGTAGTATATGCTAGCTCTTCTTTAGTTAAAGTTGTTCCAATAACGTTATAAGACATCATCGCTGTTGTAACAAGAATTTTATTTATTGAAGCATCAGAGTTCACTATACCTTTAATAGTCATAGAACCTATTTGGTTAGGAACTAATTTTTTGGTTTCAAATATGACTGTATTATCATTTCCTTTTATTCCTAAATTAGATTCATTGAAATCAATTTCTTTTGGCAATTGAACTGTTATTTTTACATTTTCAATATCTTTTGAAGTTATATTTTTAAAATTAACAATATAATTTATTTGATCTCCAATTGATATTTTTTCAGTTTCATTTGAAATAGTAAATTCTGCTGTTGTCATATTTGTATAATCAATTTGGTCTTCAATAAGAGAACTTTCTAAAGAATTTGTAATTACAGTTTCATTTGTGTTTTCAGTTGGTGTAACTTCTGGAGTTACTATTACTTCTTTAAGAGTTTTAAATACTAAAATGTTTCCATTATAGATTGTTCCTTGATTTTTTGAGACTGCTCGGAAGAAGTATATTGTGTCTGGTTCAAGATTTGTAATTATTTCAGAGAAACTAATAGAAGCAACTGAACCTAAGTTTTTAATAGATGTTGTTGTACCTAGTGAAGAAACTTTTCCATATTGGAAATATCCTTCTGCTAAAGTTTCAGTTTGATTTACGAATATTCCATTTAATTTTGCAGAAGTTGTAGTTTTATTTGTTGCTTGAACTGTAGTTATTGAAACAGTTGGTGTTAGAGTTATTACTCCTTCCGTTTTAAAAGATAATATTTCACCTTTAATTGTCCCATAAGTATTACTTGCTACAGCACGGAAATAATATGTTGTACCAGAAGACAAATTAGTTAGACCCTGTGATAGGGTATTTGCTACTGTTCCTAAACTTAGAGAGATATGAGCTGTTTGTAGTCCATTTTGTGCTCCAAGTGAATTTATAGATGTTCCATATTCAAACCATCCAGTTGTTGTATACCCATTTGGGTTGATTGAGCTGTTTAAAATAGAAGAACTTGTTGTTAAGTTAGTTGCATCTTGTGTGATTACTGAAGGTGTATTATATGAGGTTCCTCCACTACCACCACTTCCTCCGCTACTTCCACTACCACTTCCACCAGTTGAATTTACTGTAAAAGTTTGAGAACCGGTTGTTTGTCCTCCGCTTGTTACTGTTACATTTCTTGCACCAGTAGTTGCGCTTCCTGATATTGTTATGTTTGCAGTAAGAGAAGTTGCGCTATTGAAAGTTGTTGAGTTTACAGTGATTCCTGATCCAAAATCAGAAGTAGCTCCACTTATAAAATTTGTTCCAGTTAAAGTAATGTTTAAAGTTTGTCCTTGATTTCCATTTGTTGGAGATAATGAATCTAAGGTTGGATTACCTCCGCCACTACTAGAAGATAAAGTTGTAAAAGAAATCCATCCACTGTCAGTTGGACCATTTATATTACCTGCGATAATTTTAAAAGTGTAGTTTGTTCCTGCAATTAATCCAGTTAAAGAATATGTTAACATTGGAACATTTAAAGTTCCATTTCCAAGATTTTGAACCTGGTATGGTCCACCTGAAAGAGTTTCAAACCAAGCAGTAGTATCATCTCCGTTTGGATTAATTATTCCAGTTAAATCGACAGATGTTGTTGTTATATTTGTTGCTGTCGCGTCAACAATTGTAGGCATAGATCCTGCAAATGTAAAAGATGTGCCGACGGAAAATATTGCGACCAAAATAAAAACGAATATTGAATTTTTTATAATGCTTTTCATATTTTTAATAATAAATCTTATTTTTAAAGATTTTTTAATTACTTTTTAATATTTTAAAATTGTATCACGAGTGATTTTAAAAGTCAAATATATTTATATCAACACATTTTTTGTTCTTTTGTAATAGGTATTTATAGGCCAACATACTCTTTGACAAGTCAATACTAAATATGTTATACTTGCAACAGTTTTTGATCTTTGAAAATCTTCGTCTTTTTGATTGGAAACAGCATTTTTGGACATCTTTTTAGGTGTTTTGAAATGCTGTTTCCAATCTAATTCTTTTCATAAGAATTATTTTGGTTAGCAAATTTTTTAAAATTTAAAACAATTTGAAATAAATTAAAAACCAATCTTATGAAAAAAATGAAAGTTTTGCTTTATGCGATCATTTTTATGGTTGCAACAATTACTGAAGTAAGCGCTCAGTCGGTTAATTTAAATTATGTTAAAGTGGATTCCACTTTTAATGTGACAGAAAATAGTTGTTCGTTTATGCTTCACATAAATGGATTGACTGCTGTAGGGTTTAGAAAAATAAATTATGGACCAAGTCCTGATTTTAATTTAAACACTACTCCTTCAACGTTGACTAATCCAGTTGCTGATACAACAATTGTTGTGACAATAACAGGATTATCACCTTCGACAACTTACAGCTATCAGGCAAAAATTTTACCTGGTGGTGCTTCTGGTACAGATGTAGTTAGAACTTTTACTACTCTTGCTTGTCCATTTCTTCCAATTATAATAGGAACAAATTCTATTTGTTCTGGAACGTCTACGACGTTAACAGCTTCTCCTTTGGGAGGGACAATTTATAATTGGAAAAAAAATGGATTTGCAGATGGATCTGGTTTAACTCATAATGTTAATGTTTCAGGGAATTATACTGTTGATATTACTTTGGGTGGTTGCACTGCAACTTCACCAAGTTTTAATGTAACAGTTAATTCTTTACCAACTGCAAGTATAACACCTGCAAGTGTAACTATTTGTAATGGGAGTTCTACAACTCTTACTGCAAATGGTGGAGTATCATATTTGTGGAATACAGGTTCTGTTTTAAATCCGATTTCTGTTTCTACTGCAGGCACTTACACAGTGACTGTGACAGATGCAAATAGTTGTACTAATACTACAACAGCAACTGTTAATGTGAATTCTAATCCTTCAGTAACTGCATCAGGTAGTACAACTATCTGCGCAGGGAATTCTACTACTCTTACAGCAACTGGGGCTAACTCTTATGTTTGGAGTGATGGTCAAACTGGATCTTCAATCATTGTTAGTCCTATAGCTACGACAACTTATACAGTTGTTGGAACTAATTCTAATGGTTGCACTGCAACTTCAAATGCTGTAATTGTAAATGTTAATTCTTTACCGATTGCATCTATTCTTCCAATTTCTTCTACTGTTTGCAGTGGAAATTTTGTAAATTTAGTTGCATCAGGGGGCTTTGCTTATTCATGGTCTCCAGCAGCTGGGTTAAACCAAACAACTGGAGCTAGTGTGATAGCTGATCCAGTAATTACTACAACTTACACTGTTACTGTAACTGATATGATTGGTTGTTCTAAAACAGCAGTATCTATTGTGAATGTAAATCAACTACCTTCGGTAGTTGTAACAGCACCAAATTCATTTTGTGCTGGAAGTTCAATAACAGTTTCTGCTCCTATTGGTCCTGGATATATTTATTCTTGGTCTGGTGGACAAAACACTCAATCGTTTGTTGATATTCCTTTAGGAACTACAACATACATTGTAACTGTTACAGATTTAAATGGCTGTTCAAAAGTTGGAAGTAAAACTATCATCTCAAATCCTTTACCAATTGTTAATGCAGGAGCAGATCAAACTGTTTGTGCAGGAACATCTGTTACTTTATCTGGAGCTGGAGCAGTTTCATATTCATGGGACAATGGAGTTACTAATGGTTCGCCATTTG
>Ga0172375_10010471_pt1 | contig 12022 bp, 12 predicted proteins | sample LakKiv1m_FD_114537 | JGI IMG/M metagenome (GOLD analysis project Ga0172375, IMG submission 114537) | Freshwater microbial communities from Kabuno Bay, South-Kivu, Congo - kab_092012_11.1m | ecosystem: Environmental > Aquatic > Freshwater > Lake | place: Democratic Republic of the Congo... | reverse complement strand
GAATAATTATCCAAGGAAAATTCTGGCATATAAGAGTCCCAAACAGGCAGCCGCTGAGTTTTTGCAAAATAACAGTTTTGATCGACAATTAAAATTTTGTCGCAATTAGAGTTGCAATTCGCCCTAATATATTTACCCGATAGATTTCCCTTGCCCCGTTAGAAATTTTATGCTAATCTATAGCATTATTTTTAACGGGGATTCTTTTCTGCCCAAATTTGCAAATACTATTAGGGCCCATAGCTCAGTCGGTTAGAGCAGTTGACTCATAATCAATTGGTCCGGGGTTCGAGTCCCTGTGGGCCCATGAAACTTCGCTTCGCGAATTTCATCCCGAGCTGCGCTCGCTTAATATGGGCGGCGAGGGAAAAAGTGTAAAGAAGAATGTTTTTGGTAGCGCCAACGTAGGCATAGTTTATTGGAGCGCGAAGTAGAATAAAGATTTACGACAAAAAGCGCATATAAGGGCATTTAGCTCAGTTGGTTAGAGCGCCACATTCACATTGTGGAAGTCAGGGGTTCGAGTCCCTTAATGCCCATGGAAAATCAATGGATCAAATAAATTTAAAAGAACAACTCAGCAGTTTAATAAAACTACAGGCGATTGATTCTGAAATTTACGCGTTGAATCAAGGTAAATTATCCAAGCCCGAAGAAATCAAGGCTTTAGAGACTGACTTTGAAGCTAAAAAGCAGGAATTAGCACGGGCGGAAAAAGTTCTTCTTGATTTGCAAAAGCAAAAAAAAGACCAGGAGGGTGAACTGGCTGCAAAAGAAGAGTCTGCCAAAAAGCTTCAGGGGCAGCTATTCTCTCTAAAGACGAATAAAGAATACCAGACGATGTTGCAGCAAATCGCTGATGCCAAGGCTGATGGTTCTGTTGTTGAGGATAAGATTTTGCAGACTATGGAGCAGCTTGATAAAGCTAAGATTGATTCTGATAAAGAAAAAATTAAATTAAAAGAAGAAGAAAAGATTTTTAATGATCAAAAAGCAAAGATTCAGGCAAGTATTAAAGAAATAGATGAAAAGCTGCTTCAATTGGAAACTCAAAAAAAAGCAATGGTTCCGGGTATTGACGTCAAAGTTTATACTCAATATGAAAGAATACTTTCAATGCGCCATGGTTTGGCGATCACAACCGTAAAAAATAATTCCTGCCAGGGTTGCAATATGTTCGTCCCAGCCCAGGTAATAAATATGATCAAGATGTATGATAAGATAGTTACCTGTGAAATGTGTAACCGGATTTTATATATCGAGGATGAAATTGGTTGATATTTATATCGACGGAGCATCTAAAGGTAACCCCGGACACGCGGGCATTGGGGTTGTTATTTTAAAAGACGGCAAAGTTTTAAAAACACTTTCGAATTATATCGGAAAAAATACTAATAACTTCGCTGAATATTCTGCTCTTATTTATGCTTTAGAAGAAGCCCTTATTATTAAGGCGGAAAAACTTAAAATTAATTCTGATAGCCAATTACTTTGCCGCCAGCTCAATAAAGAATATAAAGTTAAGAGTGAAAATATTGTTAATTTATATAATCAGGCAGTGCATTTACTTGCGGCATTCAAAGAAGTAACTATTAATCATATTCCGAGAGAAAAAAATGTGCATGCTGATAAACTGGCAACACAAGCAGTAAAAGAAGCGATAAGAGATAATCCAGATTTACGATAGTAATTATCCGAATAGCTGCTAGAAGCTTTTAACTTAATCTAGCGAATAAATTCGTTATTTGATATGCAGGCAGAAAGTGGTTACTTGATGCACAATAAGTGTATCGGGAGGAAAGTCCGGGCTCCGGAGGGTAACGTAATGGTTAATGGCCATCCTTTTAGCGTAAGCTAAAAGAGGAATTTTCGCAGCATTTACGTTGCGAAGTCCTGCGAAGCAGGAAGAGCTACAGAGACGAGTCTTGTGCCGTGAGGCGCGAGAGTGAAACGGAGCAATCTCTACGTGGAGCAAGGCCGAATAGTCCAGTCCATTTTGCTTGTTATGAGCAAAATAAGAGTTACCCGCTTGATAATCTCAATTTATTGGGAGTGGATTGGAGGGTAGGCTGCTAGATCGCTGGTCGTAAGATCAGCGCCAAGAGAAATGATCACTAGGAATGCTATTATCGCCTGCCTGCCGGCCCTCGGCTTCGCCGAGAGGCGAGCAGGTAGGCATCGACAACAGAACCCGGCTTATTCTGCCTGCAGTTAATTAAAAAAAATGTCTATAGTCTATCGTCAATGGTCGATGGTCGAGTCTATAGGCTATTGAATATAGACTATCGACAACATGTTTTAAAGGAGGATTCAAATGTCAGGTCACTCAAAATGGAAGACAAATAAAGGCAAAAAATCTATTGCTGATGCAAAAAAAGGCGCTACTTACACAAAAATTATTAAGGAACTTACTATTATTGCAAAAGAGGGCGGTGGTAACCCTGATACAAACTCAAGGTTACGCGCGGTTATGCAAAAGGCTAAAGAAGCAAATATGCCTTCTGATAACGTTAAGATGGCAATAAAGCGTGGAACTGGTGAGTTGCCGGGTGTAGTTTATGAAAATGTCCGATATGAAGCTTATGGGCCAGGTGGAGTTGGCATTCTTATTGATGTACTCACTGATAATAAGAATCGCGCGGCTGCCGAGGTTCGCAACATTATTAATAAAAAAGGCGGAAATCTTGCTGGGGCAGGAGCAGTAAGTTTTATGTTTACCATGAAGGGATACATACTCATCGAAAAAACACAGGCCAAGGAAGATGAATTAATGAGCATTGCTTTGGAGGCAGGGGCAGAAGATTTTAAATCTGACGATAAAAATTATGAAATTTTTACCGCCCCACAGGATTTTGAAAAAGTAAAAGCTGCAATTGAAGCTAAGGGTATTAAAATGCAGGATGCTGAAGTTACAATGATTCCTTCTTCTACTGTTAAAGTTACCGGAAGTGAGGCAAAACAGGTTTTAGCTTTAATTGATTTATTAGAAGAGCATGATGATGTGCAGCAGGTTTACGCGAATTTTGATATTCCTGATGAAATTATGGAGCAGATCGCCAATAGCAAAGAAGAATAATGCGCATATTAGGCATTGACCCAGCCTTGAGTATCACTGGTTACGGGGTTATTGATTTTAACAAGAATAAAATAGTTTTGCTTGAGGCGGGTGTAATTAAAACCTCCACAAAAGACCCTTTGGCTGTAAGACTTAAAGATATTTACCGAGGGGTAAATAGTTTGATCCTTGATACAAAACCTGAAGTCATGGTACTTGAGAAAATTTTTGCGCATTATCATCATCCTACAACATCATATTTGCTTGGGCATGCCAGAGGGGTAATTTGTCTCACAAGCGCAGAAGCTGGTATTCCTTTGATCGAGTATGGAGCCACTCGAATCAAGAAAGCTATTGTGGGGCAAGGATTAGCTTCGAAAAATCAGGTGCAGAGAATGATAATGGATATGTTATCTTTAAGAGAAGCTCCAAAATATACCGATGTAACCGATGCTTTGGCATTGGCGATAGCTCACTCAAATATAATGAAATTTAGCCCCGCTGGCAAATAATTTATTTGACAGCGGCCCGCAGGGGCGCTTAAAAATCTTAACAAGATTTCTGCTTAAGCGCGGCAATACCGAAATTAAACAAATTTCGATAAGGATCTTTACTAATGATCGCACGTATTTCGGGAAAGATAATTGAGCGCGGAAATGGATTTTTAATATTAGATGTTGGCGGCATCTGCTATGAGGTTTTAGTTGCGCCTGCGGTTATGCAAGGCTTGGACGAAGGCATATCTGCTGATAATTCAATTAACCTTATTACTTACCATTACCTTCAAGTAGAGCCTTCCAGAAGCATTCCGGTTTTAATTGGTTTTCTTAATGAAATAGAAAAAGAATTTTTTGAAAGTTTTATTACTGTCTCCGGTATTGGCCCAAGAGCAGCAGTAAGGGCTTTGAATAAGCCTATTTCTTTGATTGCTAAGGCAATTGATGAGGCTAATATTGAATTCCTTAAATCGTTGCCAGGCATCGGGCAACAAAGAGCTAAAGAGATAATTGCTAAACTGCAAAACAAAGTGGGTAAATTCGGCCTTATGCAGGATACAGAAACAAAGGAAAAGGTTTTTGCGCCAAACGATATTGAAGCAGAAGCAATGGAAGTGCTTGCTCAGTTAGGTTATAAGAGAGCTGAAGGTCAGTCTATGCTTAAAAAAGCACTGGAACGTTCGGGGAACTTGACAACCACCGAGGAGCTTTTAAATGAAGTTTATAAAACAAGAAAGTTAAAATAATATGGCACAGGATACTACTAAGGCAGTTATAGAAGCGTTGCTTTTTGCGAGTGAAAAACCTCTTTATATCGATCAGATAAAAAATGTTCTAGATAATCTTGATACGGCGGCAATACGTAAGATCATTGAGGAGATAGCTGCGGAATATGAAACTGAAAACCGCGGGATGCGCATTATGGAAGTAGCAGGCGGCTTTCGTATGTTTACATCTGTGGGGCTGGCACCTTTTTTGAAGAAATTTTATAAACAGCGTAAGACTGAAAGATTGTCTAAACCTGCGCTTGAAACTTTGGCCATTATAGCTTATAAGCAACCACTGACAAGGCTTGAAATTGAAGCATTAAGGAATGTAAACGTGGATGGCGTAATGAAAAGCTTGGAAGAAAAAACCCTGATTCGCATTACCGGAAGAAAAAATGCCCCTGGCCGTCCACTAGTTTACGGCACAACCAGGCAATTTTTGGAATACTTCGGCCTTAAATCCTTAGATGATTTGCCGAAGATGGAGGATTTTCATAAATTAAAGACGCAGGATGATAATAAAGAAGAATCAAAATCCCAAATAGCTGAAAATCAGGCTATTGAAGTCGGCGGGGATACAGGAAAGGAACTAGGGAATGAACCTCAAAGCACTGCGCAGTCAAATTGATCAACTAGACCAAAATATAATCAAACTCTTAAACTCTCGCGCTAATATTATTAAAAAAGTCGGAGAAGTCAAAATAAAAAACGGTAAGAGTATTTATTCCCCGGAGCGCGAAAAAGAGGTTATAAAAAGATTGAATCAACTAAATAAAGGCCCTTTAGATTCGGGAGCGCTGGAGGCAATTTATCGCGAGATTATGTCCGCGAGCCTGGCGCTAGAGAAGCCGCTTAAGATCGCTTATATGGGACCAGAAGCATCTTTTTCGCATTTGGCATCTATAAAAAAATTTGGTTCACAGATTGGTTATATCGCTTGCAACAGTATTAGCGAGGTATTTTTAGAAGTTGAAAGGGATAATGCAGATTATGGGGTTGTGCCGATAGAAAATTCAATAGAGGGTGCCATCAGCTATACTTTGGATATGTTCGTAGAATCTGATCTAAGGATCTGCAGCCAGATAATTTTGGATGTGGCGCATAACCTTTTAAGTAACGGCGAAAAAAGTTCAATTAAGAAAATATATTCTCATCCTCAGGTTTTTGGCCAGTGCAGGCTTTGGCTGCAAAAAAATCTGCCTCAGGCTGAATTAATAGAAGTATCGAGCACAACCAAAGCTTCGCAGATCGCCTCAAGAGAAAAAGGCAGTGCATCTATTGCTTCGCTTTTGGCTGCTCAAATTTATAAGTTAAAAGTTTTAGCCAGGGATATTGAAGATTCACCGCACAATATTACCCGTTTCTTCGTTATCGGCAAAAGTGAGGTTCCGGCTACAGGAAAAGATAAGACTTCGATAATGTTTTCGATAAAAGATAAAGTCGGCGCATTGCATGATATGTTGCTGCCTTTTAAAAAATATAAGATCAACCTTACAAAGATCGAATCCCGCCCTTCCAAGAGAAAGGCATGGGATTATTATTTCTACGTTGATTTTGAAGGGCATAAGAATAGTATTCAAGTAAAAAAAGCCCTTACGGAGCTTGAGAGTAAATGTAAATTTTTAAAAATATTAGGATCATACCCGGTTGGAGAATAAAATGAGTTTAGTAAGAAAAAATATATTAAGCCTTACGCCTTACATCGCAGGCAAGCCTATCGAAGAGACGAAGAGGGAGCTTAAACTTAAAGAAGTAATTAAGCTGGCATCAAATGAAAATCCTTTGGGACCTTCGCTTAAAGCAATAAAGGCAATCAAGGATAATCTTTCTAAAATCAGCCGTTATCCCGACAGCAACGGCTTTTATTTAAAAAATAAGCTTGCCAAAAATTTGAATTTAAAACCTGCCAATATACTTCTAGGCAATGGATCAGATGAAATTATTGATATTATTATCAAGACCTTTGTTGAGGATGATGAAAATATCATAACCTCAGATGTGACTTTTTTAGAATATGAGATTTTGGCTAAAGTAAATAATCGTAAAGTTTTAACCGTTCCTTTGAAATATTTTAAATATGACTTGGAGGCAATACGCAAAAAAATTGATTCTAGGACAAAACTCATCTTTATTGCAAATCCCAATAATCCTACTGGGACATATGTTACTAAGCATGAAGTAAGGGAGTTTGTGAAAAAACTTCCCCCTAATGTTATATTGGTTTTGGATGAAGCTTATGAAACATTTATTGATGTGGACGACTTTCCTGAAAGTATTACCCATATCGGCAGTAAAAATGTTATCATTATGAAGACCTTCTCCAAAGTTTATGGTTTGGCAGGCTTAAGGATCGGCTATGCTATCGCAGTATCCGAGCTTATTTCGGCTATGGAAAAGGCGCGCCAACCTTTTAATGTTAATTCATTGGCTCAGGTTGCTGCTCTGGCAGTTCTCGATGATAAAGAATATCTTAGAAGATCAAGGCAGGTAATCCTTTCAGGCAAGAAATACTTTTATGATGAACTTAAAAAAATAGGCCTTGCTTTTGTTCCGACTGTCGCGAATTTTGTGCTCATTGACGTAGGTAGAGATGGTGTTGGGATGTTTAAAGAACTTTTAAGATATGGTATTATAGTCAGGGATATGAAGCAATATGGATTAAAGAATTATATTCGTGTTACTATCGGCACAAAAAGAGAGAATGAAAAATTCATTCGCTATTTAAGGAAAGTTTTATATTTTAAATAGCTTTAGTATTTTATTGTCATTGCGAACTCGGGAATACGGGGCTTGGCTCCTCGTAATTACTATTAGTTTGCACTTAAGGAGGCAATAGATGATTATAGTCTTAAAACCTGGCACAACAGATGATCAAATAAATCATATTATTGAACGTGTCCAGAAATTGGGTCTTACCCCGCACGTTTCCAAAGGGACTGAAAGGACCATTATTGGAGTAATTGGCCCGGAAGATATTCTGCGCGTTACTCCTTTGGAGGTTTTTCCGGGTGTTGAACAGGTCATGCCTGTTTTGGCTCCGTATAAATTGGTTTCTAAAGAGTTCAGGAAAGAGCCTTCTATAATCGAATTAGGTAAAGGTGTGAAGATTGGTGGTAACCAGCTTGTTATGATGGCTGGCCCTTGTGCCGTAGAAAACCTGGATACCCTTTTTGCGATTGCTAAAGAAGTAAAAAAATCCGGGGCAACGGTTTTGCGGGGAGGGGCCTTTAAACCGCGTACTTCTCCATACAGTTTCCAAGGATTGGGCGAAGAAGGGTTAAAATATTTAAAACAAGTCGGAGATGAATTAGGCCTTGTTACTATCAGCGAGGTCATGGATACCCGTGATGTTGGTTTGGTGTCCAAATATATAGATGTATTGCAAATTGGGGCGCGCAACATGCAGAATTTTAACTTACTTAAAGAAGTTGGGATGACCAAAAAGCCGGTGGTATTAAAAAGAGGGCTTTCCTCAACTATCAAAGAAATGCTAATGTCAGCGGAATATATTTTAGCTGGAGGGAATTTTAATGTTGTTTTGTGTGAGCGCGGGATCAGGACTTTTGAGGATGCGACTCGCAATACTTTAGATATCAGCGCTGTTCCTGTAACAAAAAGCCTGTCTCATTTACCTATTATTGTCGATCCATCGCATGCAGCTGGAAAATGGAGCTTTGTTGCACCATTAGCAAGGGCCGCGGTGGCTTGCGGTGCGGACGGTTTGATCGTTGAAGTGCATACGCACCCTGAAGACGCGGCTTCTGATGGCGCGCAATCCTTAATGCCGGATAATTTTGAGCAGATGATGCAGGATTTAAGAGTTATCGCAAAAACTCAAGGAAGAGATTTTTAATGTTTAATAAAGTTGCGATTATCGGGACTGGGCTTATTGGCGGTTCGATGGCCCTTGCAATCAAAAAGCATAAACTTGCTAAAGAAATTGTGGGAGTCTGCCGCCACGAGAAAAGTTTGTTGGCCGCAAAGAAGATCAAAGCAATTGATAAGGGCTCTTTGGATATAGCAATTGCCAAGGGCGCAGATTTAATAATCTTGGCTATGCCGGTAAAAGCGATTTTAGATATTGCCCCTAAAGTGGCCGAGATTATTTCAAAGGAAGCCACTGTTTGCGATGTTGGAAGCACCAAGGAAGCCATCGTTAGTAAATTAGATAGAATATTGCCTAATTTTGTAGGAACTCATCCTATGGCTGGTTCAGAAAAAAGAGGTGTAGTGAATGCATCGGGTGATCTATTTAAAGGTTCTTTGTGCATTATAACTCCCAGTAAAAATACCAAAAAAGCATCTTTAGCTAAGATTAAATCTTTGTGGATTAAGTTGGGAGCAAGGATTGAATATTTATCCGCGTTTGAACATGACAAGGCCGTCTCTTTGGTAAGCCATCTGCCTCATATAGCGGCATTTTCATTGATAAATTCGGTCCCTGAAGATTTCTTTAAATTCGCAGCCACTGGGCTTAAGGATACAACTCGCATTGCCAGTTCCGACGCAGAGGTTTGGTCGGATATATTTTTAAGCAATAAAAAAAATATATTAGAATCGATAGTATTATTGAAAAACAATCTTAAAAAGATAGAAGAAGCTGTTAAGGCTAGTGATAGGGGCAAATTATCTTCAATCCTAATTCTCGCAAAAAATAAACGGGAAAAACTAAAATAATATATGATCATCGCAGTTGATGGCCCAGCGGGTGCGGGCAAGAGTACAGTTGCCAAGCTTCTGGCAAAGAAACTTGGCTTTCTTTATATTGATACCGGAGCAATGTATCGGGCGCTTACATTAAAGGCTATTGAGACCAATACAGACGTTTTTGATATTTCAGCTATGGCTTTATTGGTTAACAACACAGAGATCGAGCTGGTTAATGACAAAGAAGCCGCTGCGTTAAAAGTTTTTCTTGATGGTAAAGATGTGAGCCGTGAAATAAGAGAGCCGCGTATTACAAAAATAGTTTCAGATGTTGCTAAGATCAAAGAGGTACGGCAGGTAATGCTGGTCAAACAAAGAAGGTGCGGTAAAGAGAAGGATAGTGTTTTGGATGGGCGAGATATTGGCACAGTAGTTTTTCCTGATGCAGATATAAAATTTTTTGTGGATGCCAAATTTGATGAAAGGGCGATGCGCAGGTATAAAGAATTGATCGGTAACGGACAAAAAATAACCTTAGATGATGTTAAGGCCGATTTAGCTAATCGAGATAGGATTGATTCAACCAGAGAAGTAGCACCCCTGAAAAAAGCTGATGATGCGGTTTATGTTGATACAACGAATATGACAATTGAACAGGTTGTGGATAAATTAGTAGAAGACGTAAGTAAAATTAAATAATTATGGATAAATCTTTGATTAGAAATTTTAGTATTATAGCCCACATAGATCATGGTAAATCTACTCTTGCTGATAGAATCCTTGAAGTAACAGGTGCAGTGGATAAGAGAACAACAAAAGCCCAGATGCTCGATGATATGGATTTAGAAAGGGAGCGGGGGATCACTATAAAAGCTTCTATGGTCAGGTTAAATTATCGTTCCAAGAAAGATAATAAAGAGTATGTTCTAAACTTGATTGATACTCCCGGCCACGTTGATTTTACTTATGAAGTTTCTAAATCACTTGCGGCTTGTGAGGGTGCTGTTTTAATTGTCGATGCGGGACAGGGGATTGAAGCGCAGACTGTAGCTAACTATTACCTAGCCAAAGATAACAATCTTAAAATAATTCCAGTAATCAATAAAATTGATTTAAATTCCGCGGATGTTCCTCGGGTGCTCAGGCAGATTGAGACTGTTTTAGGTTTTAGTGAAGAAGAGGTTATTCTTGCTTCTGCTAAAGAGGGCAAAGGTATTGAGGAGATACTAGAGAGGATAATTGAAGTTATTCCTGAGCCAGCGGGAGAGATCACGCTGCCGCTTAAAGCGCTTGTATTTGACTGTCGTTTTGATGCCTATAAAGGTGTAGTAGTTTTTGTCAGGGTTGTTGATGGGCAAGTTTCCTCTCAGACGCCGTTAAAAATGATGCACACGGGAAAAGTTTACAAAATCGAAGAATTAGGTGTCTTAAAAAATTTACAATATACAAAAGTAAGCAATCTTACTTGTGGTGAAGTAGGTTATTTTACTGCCAGTATCCGCGATGCCAGAGAGATTATTATTGGAGATACAATAACTGATAATAAAAATCCATGCGCGACCGCATTTCCGGGGTATCGGACATTAAAGCCGCTTGTATATTGCGGCATCTATCCGGTAAATCCAGCTGATTTTCCGGATTTGCGCGATGCCATGGATAAATTAAAACTCTCCGATGCTTCTTTTGTTTTTGAGCCAGAGAATTCACAGTCTTTCGGTTATGGTTTCCGTTGCGGTTTTTTAGGATTACTGCACATGGAGATTGTTCAGGAGAGATTAGAGCGCGAATATGGTTTAAATTTAATTTTAACCGTGCCCAATGTAGTTTATAAAATAAGAAAGCGTAGCGGTGAATTAATAGATATAGATACTCCGGCAAAATTTACAATGCAGGATGTCTCCGAGGCGCTTGAGCCGTTTGCAAGTTTACTTGTTATCATCCCTGTAGAAGCAATTGACCTGGTCTGTGAATTAGTAAAATCCCGCCGGGGATCTTTTAAATCCAGCGATTATCTGGGTGATGACAGAGTAAAGATCAGCTTTGATATACCTCTTTCAGAAATAATTGTTGATTTTTATGACCGGGTAAAATCTTTAACCAAAGGATATGGTTCTTTAGATTATGAATTTAAGGATTATTTGCCGACAAAATTGGTAAAACTTGATATATTGATTAATGGCGAACCTTGCGATGCTTTTTCTTCGCTTATGCATAAAGAGAAAGCCATACACAAAGCACATGCTTTAGTAGACAAGCTTAAGGAGTTGATCCCCAGGCAGGTATTTGAAGTCAGTATACAGGCAGCAATAGGCAGTCAAATACTTGCTTCTCAAAAGATTAGGCCTATGGCAAAAGCAGTTACTAGTAAATGTTACGGCGGCGACATTACGCGTAAGCGTAAACTATGGGATAAACAAAAAGAAGGGAAAAAACGCCTTAAGCAATTTGGGAGGGTAGAGATACCTCAGGAGGCATTTTTGGAGGTTCTTAAAATATGAGAAAAAAAGCGAAGTCTGAACTTAGGGATTGGATAGAAGCTATTATTGTGGCAGCATTTTTGGCTTTTTGTGTGATTAGGCCATTTTTTCTACAAGCTTTTAAAATACCGACGGGTTCAATGCGCATGACACTTATTGAAGGTGATATTATTTTGGTCAATAAATTACTTTATGGACCCAAAATACCATTTACCGATCATAGATTGCCTGCTATCAAAGAACCTAAAAGAGGGGATATAATTGTTTTTATTTATCCTCAGGATAAAAAAAAGGATTTTATTAAAAGGTTAGTCGGGCTTCCCGGAGAAACCGTTGAGATTAAAAATGGAACTATTTATGTTGATGATAAGCCTTTACTGGACTCCAATTTTAGCACTCGGTATTATTATAATCGGGGAGAATTCGGGCAAGAAGGCAAAAAAATCGTAGTTCCAAAAGACAGTTATTTTGTTCTAGGGGATAATTCTGCTTCATCTTTAGATAGCAGATATTGGGGGTTTGTTTCGCATAAAAATGTTTTGGGTAAGGCGATAGTAATTTATTGGCCGTTAAACAGGG
>Ga0172375_10010470_pt1 | contig 12023 bp, 8 predicted proteins | sample LakKiv1m_FD_114537 | JGI IMG/M metagenome (GOLD analysis project Ga0172375, IMG submission 114537) | Freshwater microbial communities from Kabuno Bay, South-Kivu, Congo - kab_092012_11.1m | ecosystem: Environmental > Aquatic > Freshwater > Lake | place: Democratic Republic of the Congo... | reverse complement strand
TTAAAAATATAATGCGAGCTGTTTATAAATGATTATTATCAACTATTTTTTATTCAAGAAATAATTATCTTATGTCAAAAACTCGAAAAACGCGAGCATTATCGCCGAAGGGTGAGGGATTATCGTTTGAAAACGTCGTCGACCAGAACCAAGGTAAAGGTGGCTTTGATGCCGTTCGGCGCCTTGGCTACGTCCGAAATGTCCACCTCCTTGACAAAATCCGAGGCCTGGGAAAAAACCACGAATTGCTTAGCAACGGAAATAAGGTCCCGACAGACCGAATCCAGACGAAGGAGGCCGCTGGTATCAGCGGAGAAGTCGTTGAAATAGACGTCTGCTGTGGTGTATTTTTCCAATAAACCAAAAAATTTCGTCCAATAGACGTGGTTATCCAAAATGTCTTCCGCACGCCCGGCGTTTTTTTCCAAAGTCGCCACTTCGTCCCGGACTTTCAATAACGGAAAACTTTGCGCTTCCGTGATCTGTATTTCCCGATCAATCTCCTCAACTTCATTTTTTATCTTGTCGAAATGCCAATCGACGTAAAGCCAACTGACGGCGAAAACGATGACGATGACGATGAGGGCCGTGATTAAAATCAGGATCCGGGAATGGACGATGCGAGGAATGATGACTGCTTTTTCCGGCATCAGACTGATGGATAGATCGCCGCTTTCCGGAACCTGATCGAAGCTTTTAAAAATGGATTGTTTCTCCCTTTCTCCTTCCGGACCCTTTTTCTTCTTTTTAAAAATCGAATTGAATAAACCAGCTTTAGATATTGATTCGGATTCTGGTTCTGGAAGACCTTTTTGTAAATCCATATTATTAAATAATTTCTCTTAATGCCAAGCCGACAGCCACGGCGAAACGCGGCGCTACTTCATCTAGGGCCGGTTTTAATTCCTCAGCGAAAGAAATGCGCGACCAGGGATTGCCGATGATGACTCGCATGTTCAAAATTTTGGAAAAATAATCGGCCAGGTTGGGCAGATAGGCCGAACCGCCGGAAAGAATTATCTGCTCGATCGTCTTCCCCGACTGATCTTGATAAAGCCTCAGGGAATAACGCATCTCGTCGACCACCGGCTTCAAAATCCCCTCGATGACGCGGGGTATCTTGGAGGAACCAGCCATGCCGATGTCCCTTTTAAACTGCTCCGCTCTTTTGAAATCGATGTTCAGACTGTTGGCGATCGCCTGAGAAATGGTGATGCCACCGACATCAATGCTACGATTAAGCGCCGGCACTCCTTTTTCGATGATGATGATGTCTGTGGTCACGGCACTGGTATCGATGATCATGGTCGTAGATTGCGATTTCCCGATCATGGAGCGAGCTAAAGCGAAAGACTCTGTTTCTAAGGAAAGAAGCTGCAGATCCGCCTGCTTGAAAATTTCTACGTATCTTCTGACTAGATTTTTCGCCGCGGCGGTCAAGAGAATACGGTAATTCTTTCTTCTCTTGTCCACGTCAATGACGTCGATAATCCGCCAATCCAAAATCACTTCTTCAATAGGCATGGGAACGAATTTCTTCGCCTCCCAGCGAATTGCCGAATCAAGCTCTTTCTTGCTCATCGTCGGCAGAGTGATGACGGAATTGAAAACTGAAAAATTAGGCAAGGCCGTAACCGCCTGGTAAGTGCTCACGCCGGACTGGGTATAAAGTTTTTTCAGCAAAGCCGCCACTTTGCCCAGAATTTCCTTACTATCTCCATTAACGATATCGCTCATCGCCCTTTCGGCATAACCGTAAGTCATTAAGACAGGCAGGCCTTTTTCCTTGCCCAATTCAACCAATTTGATGCTGGTCGATCCCACATCGACGCCTAAAAAACTTTTCTTTTTCGTTATACTGAATAGTCCCATATAAAATCATTTTAACAATATAACAAATCTCCCCCGTCATTTTTTGTTTAATTGTTAAGTTGTTTGATTGATGTTATCATTATACTATAAAATCTTATTTTTACAACCCGGATGTGGATAAATAAACTATTCGATTTCCTTTTCCCCGTAACCTGCCTGGGTTGCGGCCTGACCGGAAAGTTGATCTGCTCCGCATGCCTGTCACAGATAATCCTGCTGGGGCAGCATCTTCCTCCGACACATCACGTGGATAAAACCATGGTTATTCTCGATTATCGTCAACCGCTGGTTAAAAAAGCCGTCAAAAACCTCAAGTATCCGCCCTTCAACCGGAAAATCCTGGATTATCTCGCGCCTTTCCTGACAGAATTTTTAAAGCTCTCGCCCAATCTGGCAAAACAGCTGAAACACAACGGTTTTATCCTGATTCCCGTCCCTTTAACTAAAAGAAAACTGGCGTGGCGCGGTTTCAACCAAGCGTCCCTAATCGCCGAAGAAATAGCCGCAGAACTTAATCTGAATATGGACGCGAAAATCCTGAGAAAAACCAGGTCCACGTCTTCGCAAACCGGTCTTGATTTCCGGAGAAGAAAAGACAACGTCAAAAACGTTTTCAAGGCCAAAAAATCATGTCCGGCCAATGTCCTTTTGGTCGACGATGTTCTGACTACCGGCGCCACTTTGGACGCCGCGGCCGACGCCTTGCGTCAAGTCGGCGCGAAAAAAATCTGGGCCGTAGTCCTGGCTAAGGGATAAAATTTTATACTCTTAGATTTTTGATTTTCGTTTCTTTATCAGCATTACCCATCCGGCAACAAACATCAATATTGAGACTATCTGCGCCAATCTTAACCCGAACAGCGTCGGCTGAGAATCTGTCCTGAGAAATTCCAGACAGAAACGGCCGAAGGAATAAGAAATCAAGTAGGAAGCGAAAACCTTTCCCGCCGGGAATCTTTTTTTTATTATCAAAAGTAAAAGCAGAAAGACGAACAGATTCCAAACGGACTCATACAGAAAGGTGGGGTGGAAATGAGAATAGGAAAAGAATTCTGCCGGACGACGGCCGACATCAATGAAAATCCCCCAAGGCAGATCAGTCGGCAGGCCGAAGACTTCCTGATTGAAATAATTGCCCCAGCGACCAATGGCCTGACCGAGTATCAGGGCCGGTGCGAGAATATCGACTAAACTGAAAAAATCCATTTTGTATTTCCGGCAAAACCACAACAAAAACAGCAAACCGGCGACAATCGCTCCGTAAATCCCCAATCCCCCTTCCCAGACCTTGAAAACCGCCAAAGGATTTTTAAGGTAATAGGGAAACTCAGAAAAAATGTGGTAAAGTCGGGCGCCGACGAAACTGATGATGATTAAATAAAAAATCAGGTTTTCCAGCTTTTCTCTTTCCATACCACGGCGCGTTGCCAGCCGGAAAACCAGAATCAACCCTAAAACCATAGCCAGAACGATCAGAGAACTATACCAATGGATATTCAAAAACCCCAGCCGTAAAATAATCGGCTGGGGTCTGAAATTATGCAAAAAATCGAAAAATATTTTAAGCATCAACTCTTTTTATTGACATTACTGGCATTCGGCATCGCTGGATGTCCCTGTCCCCAGACCGAATCCAGACGTCAAAGCTTCACTGGAAAGTTCCCGTGAACAAATTTCCGGTTCTGCATTGAAGCTGAGGCAAATCGCCTCCTTGTAATCCTGGGGAGTGCGGCTGGGACTGACTCTCTGACCGTTAATGACCAAGGTGGGAGAACCCTGCACGCCGTATTGCTCGTTCAGGTCGGTTTCCACGTCAAAACGGGGATACGTACCATTCAGCCATGTCTCCTTGTCTTCATAACCGGCGCTTACTTTGTATTCCTTGTCCGTCTGGGAGACGCAAGTATTCATCTTTTTCTCGTTGATCTTCGCCTCGGTCAGACATTTCTCCGATTCCCCGGCGACTATAAAACAATTGAGGTAGGCCGAATATTTTTCCGGTTCTTCCTTTTGAATGCAGTACTGTCGCAAATTTTCGTCTATTTCCTTTTTGTCGTGCATGGCGTAATTGACGAAACGAATCTTGATGTCCGCGTCGTCCTTCAATAGATTTATAACCGGCAACAGAGCTTTCTGGGCCTGTAAACCATAAGGACAATAAGTCATAACGAAAAGCTCGACTGACGGCCGATCCGCTTTGGGTAGATTTTCCAAAGAATCTTCCTGGCTACTGGCCGCGGCGGTCCGTTGTTCTTTAAATTTTTCCACTTCAATAGCGTCGGGAAAGAGCATTCCTCCATCACTGCTGACATAGGAATCATATTGATTCCCGCCCACGTCAATAGTGAACTTGCAAAGAGAAACTTTATGATTGCAGTCCGAACTAATCAAAGAGGCGGTCGAACCGGCTTGCATCAGATACTGGTTGATGAATTCCACAGCCTGGCCCGCCAGCTTGTTCGAGGAAACGCCGAACAGTTTCAAGCCGAAACCGCCGGTCAGGATTGAAGCGACGAAAAGAATAAATAAACCCGCGGCAACTATCTGCCAGAGATTGAATTTGCAACGGCAGCATTTCTTAATGCCTTCTGAATTTTTTAATTCTTCTTCCATAAGAGTAAAATTAAATTACAAATTAAAATTACAAATTAAATCATATCCATAATAGGATAAAAAATTATTATATTTCTGTCAATCCCCTGATTCTTGTGGATAATCATCAAAAAAGATATTATTCTTTTAAAATCGTTTCGATGATCTTCCCTATTCGCAATATTCTTTCCTCCTGAAAATAATCGCCAATCAACTGGCCGGCAAAAGGCAGCCCCTGTATTCGGCCAAGCGGCAGGGAAACGGCCGGCAAGCCAGCCAGATTGACGGAAACCGTGTAAACGTCCGCCAAATACATGCTCAACGGATCGTCTATCTTCTCCCCTAACTTCCACGGCAGGACCGGACTGGTCGGCGTCAACAGGCAATCGACGCCCTTTCGTTTGAAAACCTCCGCGAAATCATTCCTGACCAAGTTTCTCACTTTCTGCGCCTGAAGGTAATATTTCTGATAATAACCGGCGGAAAGGACGTAAGCGCCAAGCATGATTCTCCGCTTGGCTTCGTCGCCGAAACATCTGGTCCGCGATTCCAGATAAAAATCCAGCAGGTTCCCGCTTTTCCCGCCCGCAGAAAAACCGTATCTAATGCCGTCATAGCGGGCCAGATTGGAAGAAACTTCGGCTGGCATAAGGATATAATAACAGGCCAAGGCGACAGAGGTGTGCGGCAGACTCACTTCCATGAATTCCACCCCTTGTTTCCGTAATTTTTCCTCCAGCTCTAGTATCGCCTTTTTTATCCGCGGATCAAGACCGTGACCGAAATATTCCCGAGGCAGACCGATTCTCATCTTGCTAACCGACTTCTTTTCTTGCAGGGAAAAATCATAACTGGTGGCGTCGTTCTCATCCCGGCCCTCGATTGCCTTTAAGAGAATCTCCGCGTCCTCCACGGAACGAACCAAAGGTCCGATCTGATCCAGAGAGGAAGCCATGGCGATTAATCCGTAGCGGGAAACCCTACCGTAAGTCGGCTTTAGTCCGACTACGCCGCAAAATGCCGCCGGTTGACGGATTGAACCGCCGGTATCAGAGCCCAGGGCTCCCAGACACATATTGGCTGCCAGGGCCGCAGCCGAACCGCCGGAAGAACCGCCCGGCACATACTCTAAATCATAAGGATTCCTGGTCGGACCGAAAGCGGACGATTCCGTGGAACTGCCCATGGCGAATTCATCAAGATTGGTTTTGCCTAAAAAAACCGCTCCTGATTTTTTCAACTTTTTGACGACCGTGGCGTCGTAACCAGCCCGGTAATTTTCCAGAATTTTCGAACCGGCCGTGCAAAAAGCGTCCTTGATAAGGATATTGTCCTTGACGGCCAAAGGAATGCCTGTCAAAAGGCTGTTCACGCCCTGAATTTTTATCTTTTTGTCAGCTTCTTTGGCCTGCGCTAAAGATTCTTTTTCTAAAACATTGATGAATGCGTTGATCTCCCTGTTTTTTTTCTTTATCTCCCTAAGACAGGCTTTGGTCAGTTCCTGGGAAGAAAATTCCTTTTTTTTCAAACCCCGATGGGCCTGAAGAATTGTTAACTCGTTTAGATTCATAAACAATGCAAATACTGTAAATTCTTTATTGACTATAAATTCCGATTAAAAAACTTTTTTAATAATTTTTAATTTTGCACTTTCATTCCTGCCTACCGGCGGGCAGGTCGCATTTTGAGATTTACATTTTACATTTATTGAATATTCCTTTTGTTCTTATCAATCCTTTTTCCTTTTCCGGTGCCATTTGAACCAATCTTTTCGTCTCTTCCCCGTCCGTGTGCGCCGGCTCGTCGGAACGGAAAACGTTTTCCAATCCGGATGGAGAAAAAGACGGAACATCCGCGGCGGAAACCGTCTTTAACTGGCCAACGTAATCTAAAATCTGTTCCAGTTGTTTTCGGTATTTTTCAATCTCTGCATCGGAAAGACGCAGACGAACCAGCCCGGCAATGTGTTGAACTTCTTGTTTTGAGATATTCATAAACAGATATTTTCGAATTATCTTATTATCTTTAAAAATTTTTCTTCGTTGATTATTCGGACGCCTAACCGCTTTGCCCGCTCATATTTTGATCCGGGATTTTTCCCGCAAACCAGAAAATCCACACGCGCGCTAACCGCGTTCAAAACCTTGCCGCCGAGAAATCTGATTTTCTCTCCTGCTTTTTCGCGCGACATTGATTCCAGAACGCCGGTCAAAACGAAGGATTTCCCCTTCATAATCTGACTGGTCTTTAGCGGATGATAATCCTTGACCACCGCGCCGTATTTCTCCAATTTTCCTAAAAATCTCCGGTTGGTTTCATCTTGAAACCACTCGACGATGCTACGACTGGCGATCGGGCCGATGTCCGGCAAAATCAATAAATCCTGTTCTCCTGCTTGTAAAAAATTTTTAAAACTCTTGAAATGTCCTGCCAAATCGTTGGCCATCTGCTCGCCAACATGGCGGATGCCTAAGGACTGGATGAAACGCGGCAAATCTATTTCCCTGCTTTTATCAATGGCCCTGATTAGATTATCCGCCGATTTTTCCGCAAACCCCCGCACTGAAATCTTGGGTTTGATGCAAGGCAGATCTTCTAAAAGAATAATGTCTTTTTTCTGTAACTTGAATAAATCGGCCGCGTCCGATATTAATCCGGCTTCTAAAAATTTTCCTATGATTTTCGGGCCCAGACCCTCGATATCGAAACATTTTTTGGAAACGAAATAACTGATTTTTCTCTGCTGACTGGCGAAACAATTCCTGTTCTGACAATAATAAGCGACTTCCCCTTGTTTTTTCCTTACCGATCCGCGACAAATCGGGCAGGTCAAGGGCATTTCGAATTTTCTTTCTCTGCCCGTCCGTAAATTCTTAAGCACCTTAATCACGGCCGGAATCACGTCTCCGGCTTTCTCTATAATCACCGTATCCCCAATCCGCGCGTCCAGACGCTCTATCTCATCCTGATTGTGCAGGGTGGCCCGGGAAACCGTAGTACCCATCAGGGAAACGGACTTTAATTCGGCCACTGGAGTCAGAACTCCGGTCCGACCCACCTGCACGATAATATCCTTTATTTCCGTCGTAGTCTGTTCGCCGGGAAACTTGTAAGCGCGCATCCAGCGTGGCGATTTACCGACGAAAGATAATTTTTTTTGCAAAGCGACATCGTCCACAATTACCACCATGCCATCGTAATCAAAGGAATTTTCCGTCCGCCTCTTTCCCAAATGAGAATAATATTCCTGGACCTGTTCCAGGTTTAAACAAAATCTGGTCTGGGAATCAATCTTGAATCCCAGCCGCTTCAAAATTTGATGGACCTGTTGATGAGTTTTCTGTCCCAAATCCGTAACTATTTCGAAAATATAACAATCAAGGGAACGGCTGGCCGTAATCTTCGGATCCAGCTGGCGGATTGATCCGGCTGCGATGTTGCGGGGATTGGCATAAAGCGGCAATCCCTGTTTTCCCCTTTCTTTATTCAGGCTCTGAAAATCTTTTTTTCGCAAAAAAATTTCTCCCCTGACCACCAGATCAATGTCTTCTTCCAGACGCAAAGGAATGGCCTCAATCGTCCTGATGTTCTGCGTGACGTCTTCGCCGATCAGACCATTGCCCCGCGTGGCGGCATTGGATAAAATCCCTTTTTTATACGTCAAAACGATGTCCACGCCGTCAATCTTGCGTTCGCAAAAATAAGTGAATTTAGAAAAAGAACCAAACTGTCTCAAAAGATAATCATTCATGTAATTTTCCCACTCCTTCAGTTCGGAAAACTCAAAAACATCCTCAATGGAAAGCATAGGTTCGGGATGTCTGACTTTGGCGAATTTCCGCAAAGGTTCTCCTCCGACTCTTTGTGTCGGCGAATCAGAGGTGACGAATTCCGGAAAATTTTGCTCCAAAACGTAAAGTTCGCGCTTCAGGGAATCCAAAGCGGCATCGGAAATTTCCTGTTTGTCCAGAACGTGGTAAAGATAGCGGTAACGATTTATCTCCGCCTTCAGTTTCTTGATTCTTTGCCTTGCTTCCTGTTTTTCCATAGACTATTCTTCTTCCTCTTCGCTCGGCGGGAAACAGATTGTCCGACCGGTCAAAGGGGTCGCCGGACCGGGATTTGATTCTCCCTGTTCGCTGACTGCGGTGAAAACATAGTAATAATCGACAAAAGGAATGATGCGCGAATCCAAGGAACAACAGACACCAGGATCGTTCTGGGCCTGGCCGCAAAGCCCGTCGTTAACACCGTAGATATGGCATAATTCGCCGACCTTGCAATTTTCTTCTTCGCATATGCCGGCCTCATAATCGATTTTTATCTGTTCCGCGGTTTTAACGACATTATAAAACGCCATGTTGTCCAAATAACCTTTAAAATAGGCATTGCCGTTGGCGCAACCACTGTCGGCATCACGTCCGATCCTAACGTCGCCTTCGTTGTCATAATCCAAAATATCCAAAATGCCTGTCTTGTCCAAAGCACCGTCAAGATAAAGCTTGGTTTCGCCTGTCGTGTTGTTCTTGGTTACGGCCACATGATGCCACTCGCTTAAAGACAAGGCATGCAAAGATGTGAGGCTGTATGAACTATAGCCCGGAGCGACGTTCAAAAACTGCACGTAACGGCCAGTGTTGATCCTGAATTCGTATCCCGGGCTGTATCCCTTACTTAAAACCATTTCGTAATTGGTCGGGGCAGTACTTAAATAAACCCACGCTTCAATGGTCAACTTGTCATTTTCTCCCAAATCAAACTGTTCATGGTGATCCACGACGACATAATCGTTGCCATCAAAGACACCGGCATAATTGAATCTGCCGCTACTGGTCGTGGAAGTGCCACTACTGGCCGTGCCGTGATTACCATTGCCGGAAGAATCATAAACTTCGTCTTCTCCCCCGCTCCAGGAAGATTCGTTCATTTTCCAATGAGCGATTAAATCATTACTGACGTCATTATCAGCATCATAATCCATTGCCTCGCTTACGTGACCGATCAACTCACAAGCGCCATTAGAAACGTTTTCGCACCCGTCTTCGGTCAAAGAACGATAGATATTGTAGCTGTCCGCGCCACTGATCGACTCCCAGTTGAAAGAAAGCTGTCCGCAGACCGCGTTGTCGATTTCGCCAAAACCAGGAGCGCAAAGCAAGGTGCTTTTCCAAATAGGACCTTCGGAATTGTAAGTGTCACCCGTTTCATTATGCGCCTGCACTTTGTAGCAATAGCCGGTATTGGAAATTAAATCCGTATCTGACAAATAACAACCAGCATCTTCGCAAGAATCGTCTAAAACACTCCTTTCCGTGTAACTGCAAGTACTGCATTCGCTTTCCAAAACGTCGTCACAACGTTCATAAGTGTAGCTTTCCGCCCAGTCGGAAATTTCCCACTGCAAGGACATCTGACCGCAGCCCTGAGTATTGTTCAAACTCAAACTGTCAAAAGCCAAAGGCGCCGGCGGATCGCCGTATTCATGGTCATAATCATCCCAACCAGCGCAATAAGGAACGGAAGATTTGTAAATGGTTTCTATTTCCCCGACACTTAAAGCCCGGTTGTAAATCGCCACGCCGTCAATCAAGCCGCTGAAAAAAGTTCTTAAAGAAGAACCGTCCGTCGAATTCAAATAACAGCCGATGCTTACCGGAATGGATGTCTGCATCAGGGTATAACTGCTAAAAGTCGCTGAATTGTCCAGCTCTCCGTTGACGTAAATCTTGGCCGCGCCGGAAGTATAATTATAAGTAGCGGCCACGTGATACCATTTCTGATTTTCAATCACGGAATTCGATTCCAAATAATACTGGTTGTTGCTCGGATCGTAAAATTCGAATCTTATCTTGTTGCCGGACGTATAATAATGCAGATGCAAATCATAAGAACGATTGTTGTTCGTATAGTGTTTAGCCACGATCATACCCGCCCAATTACTGTCCGTGCCTACTCCTATGCCTTCACTGAAAATCCAGGCATTCAGGGTAATGCTGCTGCTGATGTCCAAAGTGGATGAATCCGGCACCAGCACACAGTCGTTTTCACCGTCGAAATCGCCGGCGTTTTCCAAAATGCCGTTCGTGGTAACTTTGGCGTTGTTCTTGGCCGTGCCGTGATTGCCTTTGCCGGAAGAATCGACTACTTCGTCAGTGGTTCCGTTCCATAAAAATTCGTTCATTTTCCAATAACCAGCCAAACCCGTGTTGGTCACTGTTTCCTGGATATCGCGATTAGCCATGTAGCCGCTGAAAGTATAAAAAGTGTTGTAATTATCCAGATAACTGCCCCAAACCCGTCCGTCGCGGGTAAAGCCCTGCAGTTTCAGCCAGCCACCGGGATCCAAAGAAACTATTTTTGCCCAGCCGTCGACTTCCATTTTGGCGTTATTCCAGATTTCTTTGGTATGGCGGCCCAAAACCTTGCCCAGATTTTGGCAAGACCACACGGAGACATTGTCGATCGCACCCTTAAAATAAGTGTCTATACCGGAGGTTCCTTTTTTCGCGCCGATATAAAGGTTTTGGCTGTCATCAAGCAAAGCGTCAGGAAGGGTACCGGTAATATTGACGAAAACCGGCGAACCGTCGATAAAAAGCAACAAGGCTTTTTCATTGAAATTAGTGCCGGAGATGTCGGCCACGTACTTACCCGTGACATGATGCCATTTTTTAGTATCAATAATCGGCGGGTTTTGACACTTCTCGTTTAGATCTTCATTGCAATCATTATCGCTTTGACAAAGTCTTTCGTGACAATAATAATTTTCCGGACAATCGGCATGAAAATCACAATTCTGTTCATTGGTCACTCCTCCGTAATAGCAGAATCTTTGACCGCTACCCACGCAAATGCCGTTTTTGTGTTCCGCCCTGGCCGTATAAGTATTATTGGAAACAGTAAAATTTAATTTATTTTCATCGTCAAACCAAAGTCGATAACTTGTTTTCCCCGCGGTCTCGTCCCATTTGGCAACAATGGTTTGTTCCCGGTTGACGTCTCCTCTTTTTATCCAAGCTTCAATGGTTAAGTTGCCGGTTATGCTAAGACTGGGACTGTCTTCTACAATCACATAGTCGTTTACGCCGTCAAATTTCAAAGCATCGCCGAATTTGCCTTTAGTTAAAGTCGATGGTGTCCCTGCCGGCATTAAAGTCCCAAGATTAATCTCGGCAACGTCATTCTCGGCTTTAATAAAACTAAAACAAATGCCATTGGGGCAATTCGTATCCGTAGTGCAACCTAAACCATCATTACCTCCCCCTACGCATCTTTTAATTATGTCATTCATCTTCCAGTGCGCCTTCAAATGGCTGGTCAGGGTACAGACATCTGTGTCTAAAAAATTCTCCCCTTGATCGCCAGTACAGGAACAAACGCCAGCCGCATTGCAGGAGCCGTTTCCTACGCAGGCCCAGGCACTGTTGCCGTCCGGCGTCGTGCCGCCGCAGTCCTCGCCAAAACAGATCCAACCCACGTTTTCCGACCAGGCCCAGCCGGTCAATTTATCATCAATCGTATTATAATTAACTCCGTAATCCGTTTCGGCTAAACCGCCC
>Ga0172375_10010467_pt1 | contig 12024 bp, 6 predicted proteins | sample LakKiv1m_FD_114537 | JGI IMG/M metagenome (GOLD analysis project Ga0172375, IMG submission 114537) | Freshwater microbial communities from Kabuno Bay, South-Kivu, Congo - kab_092012_11.1m | ecosystem: Environmental > Aquatic > Freshwater > Lake | place: Democratic Republic of the Congo... | reverse complement strand
TGGCTGTGGGTGGCTTCAAGCCAAAACACGATTGCTAAATTCCCTGGAACGTTGACGATAAAGGCAAGCAATACTCCGGCAAACTTGGTTCCAATTTTCGACACCGATGAGGTCTCGGTGAAGATTCTGGCCGAACCATCTGTCTGGCAACAATTATCAGTAGAGACTTTCACGGCGGAGATAAATCTGACTGGCTTAACTGCTGGCACACATCAGGTGCCAGTCAACGTTACCTCGTCTATCTCCGGCGTTCAAATTGTTGACCAGAACCCATCGTCAATTTTAGTGACTCTTGAGCCGTTGGCGATTAAAACAGTCAAAGTCTCCGAGCGAATTGATGGTTCTGCTGCCGACGGTATGGTTCCTGGTGATATTGCCTTTAGTCCAGACACAGTTCAAATTAAAGGTGCTAAAAGCGTCGTTGCTGATATCAACGAAGTTGTGGCAACCGTCACACTGAGCGGTCAAGATGCCGATTTTTCAGCAAACATTAATCCACATGTCCTGGATGAAAAAGGTCAACAAATTAATGATATCACTGTTTCTCCAGACTCGGTCCAAGCACAGGTTTCGGTGGTCAAGGGCTCGAACACTAAGACTGTCGGAGTGAAGGTACAGGTCAATGGAGTGCCGGCTGATAACTATTATATTTCCAATATCACATCGACTCCTGGTGCTATTGATATCTCTGGAGTGAGGAGTACAGTTCTCGCCACTTCGTATCTCTCGACGCAGCCTATTGATGTTACCGGAGCGACCAGTGATATCACCAAGGACATATCTTTGTCAGTACCAAGTGGTTTGACTATTCTCAATAATAACTCCACCAAGATTCATGTGACGATCTCTATATCACCGACAGAAACATCAAAAACTTTCAATTTAACTAACTTTAAAGTTAGTTCAGGTAACTACAAGATTGTTTCGACTGATCCAGGTAGCATCTCAGTTGTCTGTGCGGGGTCTCTCGATCAGCTCAATTCTCTCGGCGACAAAGATTTCACTGTCCTTCTTGATCTTACTACCAACCAGCCAGATAGTAGTGGGATCAGTAACCTTGTGTTATCTAAGACGAATATCCAAGTCCCGGCTGGAATCACTGTGGTTTCAATCAGCACACCTGCTCTCAAAGTCAGGGTTCAGTAGTTTTCCACTTGACAGTAACGCCAGGGGTGTTACAATGACTCATGTGTTGTGAAAAGCAGCACATACTCATTATGGCTCTAATGTTAGACCTAGAACCACCGTCGCCCAGGGATCAGAATGGTGACAAAGACAATTCAGAGTGGGTAAAGAAAATCCACACAAATATCAAAGCCTTTAGGGGAAATTTGCAGCAAACCGGCAAAAAAATGCAGAAAGGGCTTTATTTTTTGTCTCAAAAAATCGAACTTGCACGTGTGAGCATTCGAATCTTCTTTAAAAAAATGATTAGTAATAAGCTGTTGCCGCACTTGGTTATAGCTTTCTTGTTTTTTATCGTTGCTTTTTCAAATATAAATGATCGAGTACAGGCTTATTACCTTACTCATCAGATTAATAGTCTTGATCCTAATATTGAGCTAGCCGTTGTCTCTGACGTTGACCGATTCACCCCCCATCTCGACAATAGTGCTAAAGCTGTTGAAGACTCCATCACCTCTGCGAACTACTCTAGTGGCTTCGCTTACAATGCAGCGCCGACTGACACACAAATTACTACTCGTACCGAACCTCTTCCGGATAATTCGTCGCAAACTGTTTACTATGCCGTGCGTAATGGTGACACTATGTCGGCGATCGGCTGGGCATTTGGGGTTAAGATTGCAACGCTGGCTTATCTCAATGACCTTTCTAATAACGATCTTATCAAGCCAGGTCAGAAGCTCAAAATTCCACCGCGCGGTTACGAGGTTTCGGCTACAATAATAGCACAGAAGCAGGCAGCCGCATTTGCAGCTGCCGAAAAAGTTAAGGCAAAGACAGCAGCACAGAAGCTGGCAATTTCTCGCCCTGCAGGCAGTATTCGTAATGCCTATCCTTATGGCTATTGTACATACTATGTGGCAACACGTAGAGCTGTGCCAGCTAGTTGGGGCAACGGTGGTCAATGGCTGAATTCAGCTAAGAGGGCCGGTTACTCGACCGGTTCGAGCGCTGTTTCAGGAGCGATCGTGGTGACTAGAGAATCGTTTTGGGGTCATGTAGCATATGTTGAGTCTGTCAGTGGTGATCAGATGACAATTTCAGAGATGAACGCACCGATTTTTGGAGTACGAACTACACGAACAATTTCTACTCACGACAGTAAGATCAAAGGGTTTATCTACTAGTTATTGCTAAATACGAACTAAATACGAATTACGAAAAAGAATAAAGTTGTCTTTGTCGCGATTTTGTGGTATTATTTCAGTGTTAAATGTTAAAAATGAGTACTGTATACTTGTGACTGATCTAAATGTTTATCGACGAAGTTGAAATTTATGTCAAGGCGGGAAATGGCGGCGATGGAGCCGTCTCTTTTCGACGTGAGAAATATGTACCAAATGGTGGCCCTGATGGCGGCGATGGTGGTAATGGTGGAAATATCGTATTTCAAGCCATAGACCACATTCACGGTCTGGCTGATTTTAACCGAGTCAAAAGATTTCTAGCGGATGATGGTCAAAAGGGCATGAGCAAAAACATGCACGGCAAAAATGCCGAAGATCTGGTCATGAAGGTACCGTTTGGTACACAGATATTTCAAAAAGACGAATTGCTTGCTGATATTACCAAAGACAATGATCGCGTCGTTCTCTTGAAAGGTGGTCGAGGCGGCTGGGGTAATCAGCACTTTGCTACTTCGATCAAGCAGGCACCGGAGTGGTCGAAGAAGGGCATGAGAGGGGAATCGGCTAAGATCAAGCTAATCCTCAAGATGATTGCTGATGTCGGCCTGATCGGTCTGCCAAACGCCGGCAAGTCGACGTTAATTTCAGTACTGACCAATGCCAAACCAAAGATTGCTAATTATCCTTTCACAACCCTGGAGCCAAACATCGGCACACTTATCGCTGACGACAAGCGAGTAATTATCGCCGATATTCCAGGATTGATTGAAAAAGCTCACGAAGGCAAAGGCTTGGGTATTAAATTCCTGAAGCACATCGAACGAACGAAACTGCTTGTGCATCTAATTTCCGCCGAATCCATCGACCCGCTGACTGACTACAAAACGATCCGCAAAGAATTGAAAAGTTTTTCGAATAATTTGGTTAAAAAATCTGAAATTATTGTTTTGAATAAAATTGAGCTGATGTCTGATCAGCAGATTAGTGAAATAGTCAAAAAATTCAAAAAGAATAAATTAGTTATTGTTCCAATTTCAGCTGCAACTAATTTTAATATCGAGGTGATAAAAAATATTCTAAAGCAGAAGAATTAAAAAAACGTTGCGCTGGTTACTTCTAAATATGGCGTTTTATCTGTGTTAATCAATGAAGATATACGCGATATTGACAACAAAATTGCCACTGATCTATAATTGTACCAATGACTCATTTTAAAATTTACTTGTGTGTTGACAAGTAGTTTCTTGTATGCTATTATGTGGTTAATAGAATATTTTAGAGTGGGATAAAGCGTTGACAAGCCATCGTCCTCTAGATGAATTAACACGATAAACGCCACCTCTGCCAAACAGGGCGATTTTTTTGGTGTGTTGTCTGTTTTTGTCCGCAGGTTCCACTTAAAAATTAAAAAATTATTTAAAACTATAAACCCCACCTAACCTCCCCTTGAAAAGAGGAGGAAACAAAAGGAGATTTATGCCAGTAAAAGATCAAATTACTGAGAGAATTCTGCCGCGAATTGAAGCAGAATTTGAGCATCTACCAAACCTCATCGAGGTTCAGACCAAATCATACGATTGGTTTTTCAAAGAAGGTTTGCGCGAATTGCTTGACGAAATCTCACCGATCGAAGATTTTACCGGCGAACTCTATTCCCTGACATTTGGCGAGTATTATCTTGATCGTCCACGTCTTGACGAGAAGACATCGCGCGAGAAAAACATGACCTACAAGGCTCCACTTCGTGCCAAGGTCTCCCTACTAAACAAACAGACCAAGGAGATTAAAGAAGGTGAAGTTTTCCTTGGTGACATTCCGCTGATGACCGAGCATGGTACTTTCATTATCAATGGTGTCGAGCGCTGTGTTGTTTCACAGATTGTTCGTTCCTATGGTGTACTTTTCACGGCTGAAATAATCGGCGGTGACAACTTCTTTGGTGCCAAAGTCATCCCAAACCGTGGTGCCTGGCTTGAGATCGAGAGTAACTCAAGGGGTGTCATCACTATTAAAGTAGACCGCAAGCGTCGCATCCCGATCACTACTTTCTTGCGAGCCATAGGTATCTCAACTGATGAGGAGATAAAAGCGCTTTTTGCTGATGTCGATGATGGCGAAGAGCTTAAATATATTGATGCCACACTCGAGAAGGATCCGTCTCATAACTATGACGAAGGCGCTGTCGAGACCTACAAGAGAATCCGACCAGGTGATTTAGCAACTCCAGAATCAGCCAAATCATTTATCGATATGATCCTTTTCAACCCAAAGCGTTATGATATCGGTCGTGTCGGTCGATACAAACTAAATCAGCGTCTTGGTGTCGATGTGCCAAACACCCCAGAGAATAGAGTGTTTCGTCGAGAAGATATGATCGCAATCATTCGTGAAATTATCCGATTAAATAATACACCTGGTGCTAAGCCAGATGACACTGATGCCCTCAAAAATCGCCGTATTAAATCAATCGGCGAATCAGTTCAGGGTCGAGTCCGTGTTGGTCTTTTGCGTGTTGAGCGTATCGCCAAAGATCGTATGAGTGTTCTTGAAGCGGCTGACATTACACCTCAGGCTCTGGTCAATTCTCGTCCGATTGTCGCTTCTCTGCAGGAATTTTTCTCTTCCTCTCAGCTATCACAGTTTATGAACCAGACCAACCCACTTTCTGAGTTGGAACACAAGCGAACTTTATCAGCTACCGGTCCAGGCGGTCTATCTCGTGAACGTGCCGGATTTGAAGTTCGTGACGTACATGAATCACACTATGGTCGTATCTGTCCGATCGAATCGCCAGAAGGCCCAAACATCGGTCTAGTTTCGTACATGGCTTCATATGCTCGTGTCAATGACTATGGCTTTATGGAAACTCCTTATCGCACGGTTAAGATCGAAAACGGCAAAGTCAAAGTCACTAACGATATTGTTTATGTTGACGCTGGTACTGAAGAAAAAACCATCATTGCCCCAGCCTCAGTAGAGATTGATGAAAAAGGCTTTATTAAGAGTGAAAGAGTTATTGTTCGCAAACATGGTCATCCTGACATGGCTAAGGCAACTGATGTTCATTATGTCGATGTTTCTCCGCGTCAGATCGTTTCTGTTGCCACTTCGCTCATTCCTTTCGTTGAGCACGACGATGGTGCTCGTGCGATGATGGGATCAAACATGCAACGTCAGGCTGTGCCTCTAGTCAATCCTGACTCTCCAATGGTCGGGACTGGTATGGAAAAATCAGCTGCACAGTACTCTGGTCAGGTCGCAGCAGCAAAAGCGGCTGGTACAGTCACACACGTATCCTCAAACCTTATTCGCATCAAACCAGCTAAGGGGCCGGATCATGATTACTATCTAGAAAAGTTTGCTCGTTCCAATCAGGGAACTTTGATCAATCAGCGACCGATCGTTAAAGTTGGCGACAAGGTAGTCGAGGGTCAAGTAATTGCCGACTCCTCAGCGACCCAAAACGGTGAATTGGCTCTAGGTCAAAATCTAATGGTTGCTTTTATGTCTTGGGGCGGATCAAACTTTGAGGACGCGGTTATTATTTCCAATCGCCTGGTTCAAGACCACGTTCTTTCATCTGTTCACATCGAGCAGTATTCGATCGAAGTTCGCGACACCAAGCTTGGACCAGAATTACTGACTCGGGATATTCCAAATGTCTCAGAGGAAGCTCTTTCAAACCTTGATGAAGTTGGTGTCATCCGCATCGGGGCAGAGGTTAAATCAGGAGATATTCTCGTCGGCAAGATCTCTCCTAAGGGTGAGACCGAGTTGTCATCAGAGGAAAAACTGCTTCGAGCAATCTTTGGTGAGAAGGCCAAAGATGTTCGTGATTCCTCGCTTCGTTTGCCTCACGGCGAATATGGCAAAGTCGTCAACATTAAGATTTTTTCCAAAGAAAATGGCGATGAACTTCCAGCCGGCGTTTACCAGTTGGTCGAAGTATCAATCGCACAGTTACGCAAGATTTCAGTTGGTGATAAACTAGCTGGTCGCCACGGTAATAAGGGTGTTATCTCAGTTGTCTTGCCGGAAGAAGATATGCCTTATCTGCCGGATGGTCGTCCGGTTGATGTCATCTTGAACCCACTTGGTGTTATCTCTCGTATGAATGTTGGTCAGATATTGGAGACGCATTTGGGACTTGCCGCCGCCGCTGGTGGTTACAAAATTGCCACCCCGGTCTTTGACGGTGTTCCACTTGCGGAAATCAAACAGCGCCTCAGAGACGAAGGTCTACCAGAGGATGGCAAAATTCAACTGACCGATGGTAAGACTGGTGAGAAATTTGATCGCAAATCAACTGTCGGTATCATGTACATCTTGAAACTTCACCACTTGGTAGATGATAAGATGCACGCTCGTTCCGTCGGTCCTTACTCAATGATTACTCAGCAGCCGCTTGGAGGTAAAGCACAGTTTGGTGGCCAGAGATTTGGTGAGATGGAAGTTTGGGCGCTGGAAGCCTACGGTGCTGCACACACACTTCAGGAAATGTTGACGATTAAGTCAGACGATATTGTCGGTCGAAGCCGCATTTATGAATCAATCATTAAAGGTGAGAAGATTCAAAAACCAGTTATTCCTGAAGCCTTTAACGTCATGGTTAAGGAACTTCAGAGTCTTTGTCTTGATGTTGATTTGATTACAACTCATGAAGAAGCTGTTGCTGCCGAGGAAACGCCTGTCGAAAAACCATCTACGGTTGAATTGCCGGTCAAGCAGGGAGACGAGAGCTACGAAGAAGATGGCGAAGATTCTAATGAGGAGTACGATGAAGAGCTTGACGAAAAGCTAACAGAAATTGCTGCGGAGCAGACAGACGAGGACGAAGATATTATTAGCGAAGAGGTTGATTCAGAGGAAGAGAAATAAATTCTAATATATAAAGAGGAAATATTATGCCAAGTCTAGAAGTAAAAGACCAAGCTACAGTATCCGATTTCGAAGCAATTCGACTCTCAATTGCTTCGCCTGAGGATATTCTTTCTTGGTCACACGGCGAAGTTATCAAGCCGGAAACTATTAACTACCGCACCCAGAAGCCTGAGCGCGACGGTCTTTTTTGCGAGCGCATTTTCGGACCAACCAAAGACTGGGAGTGTTACTGCGGCAAATATAAAAAAATCCGTTATAAAGGAGTAGTTTGTGATAAATGTGGTGTCGAGGTGACTCGATCATCTGTGCGCCGTGTTCGTATGGGGCATATTGACTTGGCTGTCCCAACAGCACACATCTGGTATGTTCGTGGCACTTCTAGCATCACCGCAGCAATTCTTAGTTTGTCAGGGGCAGAGATTGAAAAAGTTGTCTATTTTGCCAGCTATGTCATCCTTGATGTCAATGAAGATCTCAGACAGTCAAGCTTGGAGAATTTGGAAAAAGAGTACAAGGAGTATCAAGAAACTATCAAAAAAGGCGAGGACACTCCCGGTGCTACGACAGAGGAGATAGAACAAATATACAAGGAAACTAAGAGTGAATTAGGTGGCTTGTCGGTTGGCAGTATTATTTCTGAACAGAGTTATCGTGACTTAAACATGAAGTACGGACAGATTGTCCGCGTTGGTATTGGGGCTGAGGCAATTCTCGAACTTCTTAAAAATCTTGACCTAAAGGAAAGTATTGCGATTGCCAAGGCAGAAGCCAAGAAATTGACAGGCCTGTCTCGCGCCAAGGTTTTGAAGAGACTCAGGGTTCTTCAAAGTATGAACAGCGCGGGCATCAATCCAGCCTGGCTAGTCTTGACCAGAATCCCTGTTATCCCGCCTGATCTTCGCCCAATGGTCCAGCTCGATGGCGGTCGTTTTGCTGCTTCTGATTTAAACGACCTTTATCGTCGAGTCATCAACCGCAACAACCGTCTCAAAAGATTGCTGAGTCAAGGTGCTCCTGAGGTTATTTGTCGCAACGAGAAGCGAATGCTACAGGAGGCAGTTGATGCCCTGATTGACAATTCTGCTCGTAAAGACAAGGTCGCTTCATCGACCGGTGGTAAGCGCAAGCTCAAATCTCTCTCTGATATGCTGCGCGGCAAGCAGGGGCGATTTCGCCAGAACCTTCTCGGTAAACGTGTCGACTACTCTGGTCGTTCGGTTATCGTCGTCGGCCCGAGACTGAAACTTTTCCAGTGCGGTCTGCCAAAGGTCATGGCTCTAGAGCTTTTCAAACCATTCGTTATTGGCCGCCTCATCTCTGACGGTTACGTTCACAATGTGAAAAACGCTACCCGATTGATCGAAAAAGGTGAGTCATTTGTCTGGGATATCCTCGAAGATGTTATTCAGGACAAATGTGTACTTCTAAACCGCGCCCCAACGCTTCACCGTCTGGGTATTCAGGCCTTCAAGCCGATTCTGATCGAAGGTAAAGCGATCCAGGTTCACCCGCTTGTTTGCTGGGCCTCTAATGCTGACTTCGATGGTGACCAGATGGCTGTCCACCTTCCGCTTTCAGATCGTGCTCAGACAGAAGCTCACGAGATCATGCTGAGTTCGAAGAATCTGCTCAAGCCCTCCAGTGGTGACCCAGTACTGACATTGTCATTTGATATTGTTCTTGGCTGCCACTATCTGACTCGCGATGCCGTCGAAGGTTTGTCTGGCAATGGCAGTGTATTTGCTTCCAAAGATGAAGCGATCAGTGCTTACCAATTGAATGGTATTAATATCAACGCCAAGATTAAGGTCAGAATGCCTGATGGCAACATCCTGGAAACTTCTCCAGGTCGCCTACTGTTCAACGAGGTTTTGCCAGAAGGATTGCCTTATATCAACAAGGTAATGACCAAGAAATCGATCGGTAAATTGGCCGAGAAAGTTTATCATGCTTACGGATCTGATGTAACTGCCAAACTGGTGGACGATCTCAAGGAGATTGGTTTCGAATACGCTCAAAAGTCAGGCATGACCTTTGCTGTTGATGACATTTACATCCCTGAGAGCAAGGGAGAAACCCTAGAGAAAGCCCAGGCTGAAGTGGATAATATTACCAAGCTTTATCAACGTGGTCTGATCTCCGACGAAGAGCGCTACAACAAGACGATTGAAATCTGGATGGGCGCACAGTCTGAGATGGAACAAAACATGATGGACGGTTATCCGAAGGATAATGACATCTATACTATAATGAGCTCTGGTGCTCGCGGTAATACCAAGCAGATGACTCAGGTAGGTGCGATGAAAGGTATGGTTGCTGATCCAACTGGTGCCATTATCGAGCTGCCAATTCGTTCAAACTTCAAAGAGGGTTTGTCAGTGTTTGAATATTTCGTCTCCACTCACGGTTCCAGAAAAGGACGTGCTGACACCGCTTTGCGTACCTCTGAGGCTGGTTATCTGACTAGACGTCTCGTTGATGTTTCTCAGGATGTTGTCGTGACCTGTCCTGACTGTGGTACCGAAAATACCAGAGCAATTTCCAAAAGCTTTTACGCCGAATTTGGTGAGGACTGGAACAAATACATCAGTGGCCGCACCTTGGCTAAAACGGTTGCCGGTGTCAAGAAAGGCAGCGTAATTACTGAAGCTGACATTGCAAAATTTGATGAGGCCGGAGTGGAAGATATCGAGATTTACTCACTGCTTGGTTGTGAAGCCAAGAGCGGTATCTGCCAGAAGTGCTACGGCATCGACTTGGCAACAGGCAGAACTGTTGAGATCGGTACAGCCGTTGGTATCGTCGCCGCTCAGGCTATTGGTGAACCAGGCACACAGTTGACGATGCGTACCTTCCACACTGGTGGAGCTGCTGGCGGTGATATTACTACCGGTTTGCCACGTGTCGAAGAGCTCTTCGAAGCCAGAAATCCAAAGTCTCCAGCAATTCTATCTGAGGTATCTGGTAAAGTTACTGTGACGAAGGCTTCTGACGTCACTAAACTAACTGTGTCTGGACAGGGCGAAAAGACTGAGGAATACGAACTGCCAGCCGGGTATAAGATGGTGGTTGAAAACGGCGCCTCAGTAGTTAAGAATCAGACGATTGCTGAATCAGAATCAGGCGAAGGCAAGCCAGTACGTACCATTATCTCGGGTAGACTACACTTAAAAGGTAACAAAATGAAGGTGACTGGAGTCGGTGACGCTGTCGTTGAATACGCAACGGCTAAGACCACCCAGCTACTGGTTAAAGATGGAGATTCAGTCGAAAAAGGTCAGCCTCTGACTGAGGGACACTTTGACCTTGGTGCCAGCTTCAAGCTCAACGGTGCTATCAAGACCCAAAACTACATCATCAAACAGGTTCAGATGATCTATGATTCACAGGGTCAGGATATCAACGACAAACACATCGAAGTTATCGTCAGGATGATGAGTAGCAAGGTCAAGATTTTAGAATCAGGAGATTCTAAATATTTACCAGGTCAAGTTGTTTCCAAAGCTGATGTTGTCGCCAAAAACAAAGAGTTAGCTGAACAGGGTAAAAAGCAAGCCAAGACTGATGCCATGATTATGGGTATTACCAGAATTGCCTTGAAGACTGACTCCTTCCTATCAGCTGCTTCCTTTCAGGAAACAACCTCAATTCTTATCGATGCCGCCATAGCTGGCAAGATTGATAATCTTAACGGTTTGAAGGAAAACGTCATTATCGGCAAACTCATCCCTGCCGGAACTGGTTTTGACGCCGAGAACGATATGATCGAGTCTCCGGTTCTAACAGAGGCCGAAGAGCAGCTTTGACAATGGCAACATTTTGTGGTAAGTTACCTTAGTGACAATAAACACAGAAATACGAAAAAAACTTAAATATAAAAAGTTTTTGAAATTAGAAATTAGGATTTAGAAATTGGAGCGGAGCGACCGTTATGCCAACAATAAACCAACTAGTCAGAAAAGGCCGAAAGAGCAATGTCAAGCGTTCCAAGACGACTGCTTTGAAGACGACTTTTAACTATCTTCACAACAAGCCGGTTCGCTTGAGCTCTCCGCAAAAACGCGGTGTCTGTATCAAAGTTGGAACGATGACACCAAAGAAACCAAACTCTGCTTTGCGTAAATTTGCTCGTGTCAGATTGGCAAATGGTTACGAAGTCAACGCCTATATCGGCGGCGAAGGCCACAACTTGCAGGAGCACTCAGTTGTTTTGATCCGTGGTGGTCGTGTCAAAGACTTGCCAGGTATGCGTTATCACATCGTTCGTGGCAAGCTTGATTTGACCGGTGTCAATGGTCGCAAGCAGGGTCGTAGTAAATACGGTACCAAAGCAGGAAAAAATTAATTAGTTAAACAGCGAACCGTGAACGGTTAAACTGTTAGAAATTAGTAATTAGAAATTAGAAATTTATGTCCAGGGGTCATCTAAAAATCAGAAGAAAAGCAGTTGCTCCAGATGCTAAATACAGCAGTCTGATTGTTGCTAAGCTTATCAACTACATTATGAAAAACGGCAAGAAGACTGTCGCTGAGAAGATTGTCTATCAGGCACTTGACGAAGCTGCCAAGACTCTGAAAGCTGAGCCAATGGATGTGCTTGATGCAGTTTTGAAAAATGTCGGCCCGATTGTCGAAGTCAAAAGCAAACGTATCGGTGGTGCCAACTACCAGGTACCAATGGAGGTCAATAAAGACCGTAAGAACACTTTGGCAATGCGCTGGATCATTGCAGCGGCACAGAGCTCCAAGGGTAAACCAATGGCCGAGAAATTAGCCAGTGAGATGGTCAGTGCCTACAACAACGAAGGCGCAGCCATCAAGAAGAAAGAAG
>Ga0172375_10010466_pt1 | contig 12025 bp, 9 predicted proteins | sample LakKiv1m_FD_114537 | JGI IMG/M metagenome (GOLD analysis project Ga0172375, IMG submission 114537) | Freshwater microbial communities from Kabuno Bay, South-Kivu, Congo - kab_092012_11.1m | ecosystem: Environmental > Aquatic > Freshwater > Lake | place: Democratic Republic of the Congo... | reverse complement strand
TTTTTGTGTCCATGATGACCAGCGCCGTGCCGGGAGCGGGTGGGGGCGGGGCAGACCCCTACAAGACGATTGAGAAGATGAACGGGATTGTGTTGCAGTTCTTTGATGCCTATCTGAAAGGCGAAGGAAGATTCTCTGTTGCGCCAGTCCAATAAGCAGTATATCGCACCGGATTTTTTCGTTCCGGTTACCAAGAACATGATCTGGCGAGCCGAGTTGAAAACCGGCGCAGCCAGTGTGACGCGCCGGGCTGGGCGATCCTGGTATTCCGCCTTGCCGGTATCGCCGGTATGCTGTTTGGGTGGGAAGCTGGACTGCCCGGAAAGATATAAGCCGCATGGACCATGTAGGTGTGCTGGCGCCGGACAGGCAAACCAAAAAACGGCCTCGCTTCGAGTCAGCTTCCATTGCAGGTAATGTAAGTAGGGCTGCCGCTGCCTGGCTGAGGGCAGAGATATTGGGAAATTGGTGTCTTACCTGTGAAGGACAGCAATCGCTGGGTGGAAAACCCTCCAAGTTGATCTATTTTAGTTCGACCGTCATGAGGATCAACGCGCACAGCGGAAGCCGATGAAATTTGCGCTATCGGGCACATTCACATGGGAGCGAACCGCGCTGCGAATGTGGCCAGGGTCGTCACCCCACGAACCCCCACGAATGATATGCTCCGAGCCTGAGAGCGGCCCAGTCGGGTTTTGCTGTTTATTCCATCCATAGGGTTCAAACCAATCGGCAACCCATTCGTATACGTTGCCAGCCATATCAAGTACACCGTAGATACTTGCGCCTGCTGGATAATTCCCCACGGGGGATGTGTCGATGTAACCATCATCATATCGATCGTCTTTCCATCCATTAAAGCAGTCAATATCGCAATAATTTGCCTTCGTCCCATCAAAGGTGTTTCCCCATGGGTAAATAAATCCATCTGGTCCACGCGCGGCCATTTCCCACATCGCTTCAGTGGGCAATCGACGGCCTGCCCAGGCGCAGTAGGCAGTTGCCTGGCTCCAACTCACGGAGATCACCGGGTAATTCGCATACTGTGGGTTATCATAATACCTGTTTTGGGTTAGTGAGGTAGGATCATATGGCTTTGAGCAAGCTCCGGACGCTACACAATCGGCATACTGTGCGTTGGTCACTTCAGTCTGATCGATCCAGTAAGCGTCCAGGTACACGATATGTTGCGGTTCTTCCTCATCGAGCGCCTGAGGGTCATCGGCTTCGCTGCTGCCCATCTTGAACTCCCCCGCCGGGATAAAAATAAGCGCCATTCCATCAATGGGTGAAACATCGGTGATCCGTACAATGGGCGTAGGAGCAGTGGTTTGGGTGACTGGCGGGGTCGAGGTCAGGGTGATGGTAATCTTAGGTACATTGGTCTGAAGGACCGATGATTCATGGTGAAGGAATGATTGAGTAAGGGAGGATTGCGTCTGGGTATCGCTTTGTCGTGGTACAAAAATGTAATTGTGTGAAATGATTACCCAGCCCACGATTATTGCTAAACCGATGATGATCAAAATGAACACACGCCTCCCGTTGATTCTTGGCCTGGCTGGGGGCGGCGATTCAATGATCTCGGGGGGTAATGGTTTAATTTCAGCTTGTTTCAGAATTTTTTCCAAACTTGGCGGGGGGTGATACGGCGGCGGCGGTTCTTCATTTTCCTCATCTGGAATTTTCTTTGTGGAAGGCGCCCAAGTTTTTATGTCGTCAAAGGTGAGGAACTTCTGCCGGATAATTGGACAAATTTCATTCTTCAGTTCAGAATCCATCTCCTCTTTTGATTTACCCGGCCCCGTGATTTCTAGAATTTTGTAAATCTTCGTCATGTGATACTGAACTGTGTTCACATCCCTGTCAAGAATTTCAGCAATTTCCTCATGCGTGGCGCCTTCTTTACATTTATAGTAAAGAACTTTCATCTGGTATTTCGATAAAAGAGAGATATTTTCTCTATTTGCCATTTTCAATTTCCAAATTTATTAAAAACCAGAGGTATTTTGGAGGTAAATTGGATGTCAATTGGATGTCAATTTGAATCTCGGCATTGTATAAGGTAATTATTCATAAGGAGGTCCAAATGTTCACACATCCTACCACTCAGCAAGTTCAATGGCAAGATTTAAAGGTCATCAGCGAGGTCGACCTTGTTCTTAATATCGCCCAACAGAGAGGATGGAAAGATTGTGAGGTTTTCGGATATGGCGCCATGATTACTGAACCTCTGGAATCCTTAGGCTGGAAATTATTCCCTGCTGATCTATTTGAGTATAGCATACCCGCTGAGGGAGTAAATAGAATTCATCAGATTATTAATGCGGGAGTCCGGATCCAGGGTGTAATCGTTGCCGATGATAAGCGTAGGACAGATCCCCCCCACAAGCCTATGATGCCCAAGGTATCACTTCCTTCGGCAAGAATAGTATTTTCTATAATCGGTAAAATTCTGCTTGGATTTATTATTCTTGCTATTGTCGCCGGTGTACTAATCTATAAACCCTGGTTATTAATTCTAGGTGCAGTCTTAATTTTTGGCGCGAACATGGACTATGACCCAAAGTTGATTATTTTGGTTGATGACGGAAACGGTGGAATAACCTGGGTCTCAGTTTTGACCTGGTTCGATTAATTCTTGATTTTGCCAACGGTAAATTGGATTGAATGCGAATCGGTAGACTTAGCCATTATTGGATGCTGCCCCAACGCCAGCAACGCCTGCGAAGCTGGTTGCCCTTGCTCGTCCGCCGCTGCCACGCCAACAAACCACCTGCGACCCCCGGCGCTGGATCAACCTAGCGGATCCGACAGGTCATAAACTGGACGGTCGGCGGTGCGCATCCAGGCGCTGCAATGATATAAGTTGGATTATGGGCGATCGCCAGCCCCTCTGATCATCAGTGCGCCTCGCCATAAATCCGTCTTTCCGGGTCAACCAGATGCAAAATCCGCCCATCTCCACCGACAGAATCGTATACACCTCGCTTATCATAAACCCGAGCGCCATTTTGGATGGAGTCCCACGATGAACACTGCCAACCGCCCCAGACGAGTCTGGATTGCCGAGAGCAATCTGCAAGTGCGTCAGACGCTGCGCATCTTTCTTGAAGAGCGCCTGAGTTGCCTGGTGGTGGGCGAGAGCGAGACAGTCGACGACCTGATCGAACAAATCGGGTCTACAAGTCCCGATTTGCTGCTGATCGCCTGGGAGCTGCTCAACAGTGGCTCTGGCTGCCTGCTCGACGAACTGCATATGCAATTTCTCCAGATGAAGGTGATCTGCCTGGGAAGCCGGCCAGGAACAGCCGCCCAGGCAATAGCTGCCGGCGCGGATGCCTTCGCCAGCAAGGCCGATCACCCGCTGCGGCTGAAAGCGGTCATTGAGGCTGCGCTGGCTTGAAAGACGCCATCTTTTTCAATATGGGCGCAATGATATAATAGCAAATTGAACCATGATAAAAAAGCCGTATGTTCGCATTCTGGCTTTGCTCGTGTTTCTGGCCATCCTGGCGATTCTGATTGTCCTGGGGGTGGAAACCGCTTTCCCAAACCTGATTGGTCCAGGGCGGGGGACTCCTGGCGCGCCGCTGACGCTGGTCGATGACCTGGAACGCTATCCAGCAGGAACCTATTTGCAGATTCTCAAGGATGACACCCGCTCTCTGACGCTGGAGCAGGTCGCTTCGGCGGAAATGGAACCGCGTTGGCAGCAGAACGATGCAGCGATTCCGAATTTCGGTTTCACCGACTCGGCCGTGTGGCTGCGGCTGAAGGTTGAGAACCGGGCGACCGGAGAGCAGATCTGGCTGCTAGACCTCGATCATCCGTATCTTGACGAGGTGGATTTTTACAAGCCCGATCCTGTTGCAGGTAAGCGGCGCCATCTCTCGACTGGGGCGATGCGCACAGTGCAGCCGGCGCAATTCTCCGCCAAATATTTCACGTTTCCTCTCGAAATCCCTGCTGGCGCTTCCGGTGTTTACTACTTGCGGCTGGCCTCGCAGAACAACCTGCGCGCCCCACTCACGGTCTGGTCGCCGGTCGCCCTGCAGAGCGCCTCCCTGTGGAACGTTTTCCTGTGGGGCGGCGTTCTGGGATTTTTCCTCCTGTTTGGCCTGCATCGCTTGATCCAATATATTAGTGTTCAAGAACCCAGCTACCTGTTCCTCGCCATCTACTCATTCAGCGTTGCAGTCGTCTTTACCTTCGAAAGGATGGGGCGTTTCTTCGTAATTGGCGTAGCCGGTTCCTGGCGTATTGGAATTGCGTTCGGCCTGGTGTACTGGATCTCCCTGCTGCTGTTCACCGATACGTTCCTGGGGTTGAAAGAGCACGCGCCGCGTATGCACCGCGCCGTCCGAATTTGTGTGCTGCTGCTGCTGGCGCTGCTGCTGGCGGCCATGTTGGCCGGTTTGCGTTTCGATATAATCCTGACGTATGCAATCTCTGTTCCGCTGTCGATTTTCTTTCTGATCATCGGCCTCCGTTCGCTGAAAAGCAGCCGCAACGCTCGCTATATCCTGCCGGCGCTTGCTATCCCGCTATCGACAGAGATCCTGCAAGCCGGAACGCGGCTGGGGCTGGCCAGTTTCGACCTGCCGATGGATTGGATCCCGGTGGCGGGCAATGTGGGCATGATCCTGCTGCTTTCATTGGCCCAGGGCGACCGTATCCTGAGGCTGCAAGAAAGCCTGACCTCCGCCAACCTCGCTTTGCGAGAGAGCGAACAGCGACTATACCAATACCTGCAAGCCATCCCGTTGGGCGTTGCGGTGTACGATGCCCAGATGCGGATGAAGTACGTCAATCCGGCGGTGCTCAAGTTGCTTGGCGTGGATGAACTGCCGGCTTTCAATACCTACGATGCGATGAACCGGGAATACCAGATTCTGCGGGCTGGAACCGGGGAGCTGTATCCACCGGAGGAGATGCCTACCTTACGGGTGATCCAAACCGCCGCCAGCCACAGCGCGGACGATATTGTGCTTGTCAATGAATCACACCGTATTCAGTTGGAGGCGTGGAGCAGCCCGATTTTCGACTCGGAAGGGCGTATTGCGGCGGTGGTGAATATTTTCGCCGATATCGGCGAGCGCCGGGAGATGGAAGCTCAGCTGGCGCGCATCAACGCCGAATACAAGGCGCACCTGCAATCGCTGGTGGAAGAACGTACACGCCAGGAGCAGCGCCAGCGTAAGATCGCCGAAAGCATGCAGCACTCCGCCACGGCGCTGAGCAGCGAAATGGACCTGACCGGCGTGCTGGCAGAAATCTTGGACCGGCTTGAGGATGTCATCCTGTACTCTGGCGCAGCCATCTATGTGGAAGAAGGTGAGATCCTGGTACAAGCCGCCGGAAAAGGCAGAATTGATTTGGAATTCGCTCCGCAGCTGCCGCTATCGGATGCCGATCATCCCGCAGTTCTGGTCTTTACCGATCGCCAAATGCGGGTGCTTCCGGGATTGGAGAACGACCCCCAGGCGGATGCAGATAGAGCCGGGTGTATCCCCTGTTGGATCGGCGCGCCGCTGCTGACGGCCGGGGAAGCGATCGGTGTGCTGGTGGTGAAAGACCCGGTGGGCGAGGAGACCACAGAGCAGATTCTGACGACTCTGGAGGCATTCTCCAGCCATGCCGCCATCGCTATTGCGAATGCGCGCCTGCTTCGACAGGCAGGCGCAGCCGCGGCGTTGGAGGAACGCAACCGCCTGGCGCGTGACCTGCACGACGCCGTCACACAGACGCTGTTTTCAGTCAGCCTGATCGCCGAGGCGCTGCCCGCTTTGTGGCAAAAAGAACCGGCTGCGGCGATGCCGTACTTGCAAAAGCTCAACCGGCTGGCGCGCTCCGCCCTGGCCGAGATGCGCAACCTGCTGCTCGAGCTGCGGCCTTCGGCGCTGGCCGAAACATCGTTTACGCAGTTATTGACCAACCTGAAAGATGCCTACTCCGGAGGGTTTAACATCCCGCTGCAATTGGACAGCCGCGATCACTGCGAACACGACTTACCTTACGAAATCAAAATCGCTTTTTACCGTGTGGCGCAGGAAGCGCTGAATAATCTGAGCAGGCACTCGAATGCACAGAACGCGCTGATCCGCTTTACCTATGAAAAGTGCGGCGCAACGCTCATCATTCGCGATGATGGACGCGGCTTTGACCCCCGCCAGCCATCCTCCGGGCGGATGGGGCTGAAGACGATGCGCGAGCGCGCCGAAGCGGTCGGCGCAGACCTTGAGGTTACCAGCCAACCGGGGTTGGGAACGACGATCACTTTAACCTGGGAGCCAGGATAAACCACAATGGCTAATGTTAAAAACTACGAACCGATCCGCGTCCTGGTGGTGGACGATCACCCGGTCGTGCGTGATGGGCTGCGCCTGTTCCTGACAGTGACGGCACAGTTCAACTACCTGGGCGAAGCTGAGAACGGCGAGCAGGCGCTGCAAATGTGCGCCGAAACTGCACCGGATGTGGTGCTGATGGACCTGAAAATGCCCGGCATGGACGGCATCGAGGCCACGCGCCAGATACGCAGCCGGTTTCCAAAAATAAAAGTGATCGCTCTGACCAGTTTTGAAGACAAAACTCTGATCCAGCAGGCCATTCTGGCCGGGGCGCAGGGGTATCTGCTCAAGAACTCGTCGATGGAGGTCCTATCGAACGCGATTGAGGCCGCCCATGCCGGGAGATCGGCGCTCGCGCCGGAAATCATGCTCACGCTGGCTTCCGCCGGGCCGGTTGATGAGCCGCTGGGCGGCGACCTGACCGAACGCGAACGCGAGATTTTGAAGCTGATGGCGGAAGGCATGACCAATGCCGCCATCGGAGCCAAGCTGTATATCAGCGAGGCCACGGCGCGCTTTCATGTCAGCAATATTCTCTCCAAGCTGGGGGCCGCAAACCGCACCGAGGCGGTTCGATATGCCATGAAGCATCGCCTGATCGACTGAAGCGAAACCTGATCTGCTCGGTGTGGGCTTATACATTTGTATAGGCCCACACTTCGTTTAACTCCGATTCAACTGCAAACCTCGCTATTCGTACAGGCGCGCGGCTCGCTTAAGCGCGGTTGCTCTGCATCCCATGAAAAGATATGATCGCAATGCGTCTCTTTCAAGTAGTTCATTCGAGCCTGTTTCTTTGTTTGGAATCTAGAAGCGAGACGAACAATGAATCAAACCTTCAAGGGAAATGAGCGCGTATGACCCAAAAAATCTCTCGAGCGACCTGGTTTGCTGCCGGCATCGCCGCCGGTTCCGCGGTTAGTTTGATCGCCGTTCCGAAACGAACCAGGCGGCTGGTGGAGCAACCCCAGCTGCCAGCAACAGATAGGGGTGGAGATGGGCAGCCGCCGGAGCAGGCGGTTTTTGCGGACCCCGCCGCCGAGCCCATTCCCGCGCTGGTGTCCGTCCCACCGGACTGGGAGGCGATAGCTCAAACCGCTCCCCTCGCTGCGCTCCCTGCTGCGGGCGGCGCAGCGGCGGCTATCCCGCCCAGCCCACGGTGGAGTTCGCCCACCCGTTATATTCTGGGAGTGGGACTTTTTTTTGCCATGCTTGGGGTGTTATACATCGGGCGTTCGGCGATCCCGATGATTCTGACAGCAGGCCTGCTGGCCGTGTTCATTCAGCCGGTGATTGCTTTTATGATCCGGCGCTTTCATATGAGTAAGGGCAAGGCGGTCGGCGTGACCTATGTCGGTGTGGCGCTGATCCTGATCGCCATCCCGCTGCTGGCGATCCCACCACTGATCGATGCGGTCAATTTCATCCTCGAAATCGATCCGCAGGAAGTGGCTGGGCAGCTTTCACAAGCGGCGCAGAAAGTGGAAGACAGCCTGCCGGAAATCGCGGGGGTGACCCCGGCGATGCGCTCTGCGCTGAATTCATTGCAGGCGGTCATAGAAAACTTTTCTGCTGCCACGCAGCCGAAAACCCCGGTGGTGGAGGTGACGATTGCAGATGTCAGCAGCCGGCTGGGCCAGGCGTTAGGCGCGTTGAGCCGTGTGCTCGGGCCTACTGTGTCGGCGCTGGCTTCGGCGCTTTTCACCTTCCTGATGTCGCTGCAGATGGCGCTGATCTCCAGCAGCGGCGCATCCTGGTTTGCCGAACTGGTGCCTCCCGGCCACGGCCCGGAGCTATCCCGCTTGTTACATAACATCCAGCGTATTTGGACAGGTTTTCTGCGCGGCCAGATGTCGCTGATGCTGGTGGTGGGGCTGGTCACCTGGCTTGGAGGCCTGCTCATTGGCCTGCCGCAGGCTTTGTTGTTGGGAGTGATCGCTGGATTGATGGAGTTGATCCCAAGTGTGGGGCCGATCCTGGCGGCGGCGCTGGCGGTGATCATGGCGTTGTTGTTCGGCTCGACCTATATGGAGATCGGCAACGGCGCTTTTGCGCTGGTGGTGATTGTGTTCTACGTCGTGGTGCAATTGGTTGAAAATCAGCTCCTTGTGCCTTATATCATGGGCGAGGCGGTCGACATGCCGCCGCTGGTGGTTCTGATCGGCACTGTGGCAGGGGCTGGGGCATTCGGCATCATGGGCGCGCTGCTGGCTACCCCGGTGATCGCCACTGGCAACCTGGTATTCCGTTACATTTACCAGAAGGTGCTGGAGCAGCCGCCGGCGCCTGAACCGCTCGAAGAGGGGCCATCCATCCTGGAACGGTTGAAAAGCCTTGCCATCCGCTTCCGGCGCGCGCCTTCCCCGCTGGCGTCTCTCTCGCCTGCGGTAGTCGGGCAAGTGCCGGTTTCTACCGCAGACTCTCGATGATGGATATTTCTATGCGAGACCTTCCGATCCCGGTTTTCGGTTTGATCTGTGCGGCGATCGCCTTGCTTTCGATCGAAGTTGGATGGCGGCTGGGGATGAGTCGCAAACGCCATGCAGATAGAGAGAAGAAAGCGCCATTGGATGCCGCCGTGGGCGCGACCATAGGCCTGCTGGCATTTCTGCTCGCGTTCACTTTTGGGATGGCAGCCGCCCGTTACGACAACCGCCGGATGGTCGTTCTCGATGAAGCCAAGGCGATTGGGACTACCTACCTGCGGGCGGACTTTCTCTCAGACGCAGGCAGGGATGAATCGAGCCGTCTGCTGCGCGAATATCTGGTCTTGCGATCGGAAGGGGAATCGGCTGTGTTGAAAGGTGAGGGCCGGGAAAAGACAACGTCGCTGCACGACCGCTTGTGGCAGGTCGCGGTAAACGAACAGCAACTCAACGATCAGGTGTCCACCGCGCTATATACCGATAGCCTGAACGCGATGATCGACCTGGATTCCGTACGCGTCGCTGCGCAGCGCAACACCATCCCAGACAATATCTGGATCATGCTGGGCATCGTTACGATTCTATCTCTGACTGCGCTCGGATACTTGTTTGGGTTAAGCGGCGGGCGCAGTTGGACGGTAACGATTTTGTTGGCGCTGGTGTTTACCGTAGTCATAACGCTGATTGGCGACCTGGACAGCCCGCAAAAAGGGATGATTCGGATCAGCCAACAGCCGTTGATTGATTTACTGAACCAATTAGATGCAGCTCGGGCAGCGGCGAGGATCCCGTAAATGTATAAGAACCTTCGATCGCAGACTGTTTTTTTGGAGATGCAATTTTTGACCGCAAATAACGAGATTTTGGATATCGCCCAGGAAGCTTTCGTCTACGGCTACCCGATTGTGGATAATCACAATGTGATCCACAAGTACGCGCTCGATAAAAATTCTGGTGAGTATAAAGCGCCTTTTAACCACATCGGGCACACTCGCCGCCTGGCAGGACCAGAAGACCGGGCAGTGGTTTCGATGAACGTGGACACCCTGTACTCATTCGCCTGGCTCGATCTGCGCGCTGAACCGGTTGTACTGACCCTGCCTGCCATCGACGCCGGGCGTTATGTATCGGTGCAACTGATCGACCTGTACACATATATCGTCGGCTATATCTCGCCGCGCACCCATGGGAACGCTGGTGGAGACTTCCTGGTGGCCGGTCCAGGATGGGGGGAAAATACGCCGCCCGGGGTGAAGCGCGTGTTTCATTCGCCAACCCGGTTCCTGCTGGCGTTCTATCGCACCCAGTTGTTCGACGCAGCTGACTTGATCAACGTGCACGCCTTGCAAGACCAGTACCAGGCGCAGACACTCTCCCACTACCTGGGAAAGCCAAATGCAGCCACGTCCGGCGAGCGCCCCGAATATGCGCAGGTTATGCCGATGGATGTGCGCAAGGAGAGCGAATCACTGCAATTCTTCGCCATTCTGAATGCCATGCTGACTGAAATGCCGGCGCTGCCGGAAGAAACCGGCTTGCGCACCCGTTTCGAGCAAATCGGCGTGATCCCAGGCAGGCCCTTTGATCCGGCGGACGAGCAGACCAGCCAGACGATCATCCAGGGTATGCGGAACGGACTAATGGCCATGTACAACCGGGCGCGTACGATGCGCAGCTCGGCAGAGATCTTTGGCAGCCGCGAAACACTGAAACGTGACTACTTGAGCCGCGCCGTGGGGGCGCTGCTGGGCATCTACGGAAATGCCGCCGAAGAATACCTGGATGTGGGATACCAGTCCGATTCGGATGGGCAGGCGTTTGATGGGAATCGCAAATACCAAATCAAGTTCTTCCCCGACTTGCTTCCGCCGGTCGGCGCGTTCTGGTCGATCACTGCGTACACCGCCGAAAAGTATCTATACACGAACTCGATCAAACGCTACGTCATCAATTCGCCAATGATCCCCTCGCTGGTGAAAGATGCGGATGGTGGGTTCACAATCTATATCCAACACGAGCCGCCGGGAGAGGCGCGCCAGCCCAACTGGCTGCCGGTCCCGCGTGAGGTGTTCAACCTGGCTTTTCGCGCCTATTTGCCCGGCCAGGCGATACTCGATGGCGAATGGATGGCGCCGCCGGTGGTGTGCGTTGAATGATGAACAGGCCAGAGGCCTGAGCAGCGGAGAAATGGCCCGATGAAAACACTACAACAGTTTGTTGGATTTCTGATCCGATTGTTGGTTGTCTGGTTGGTTGACACGCTGGCCTTGCTGGCGACAGCAGCCCTGCTCTCAGGGGTTCAGATCAGCGCCGTGGACAATCGCCCGGTTTTCGTGGTGGCCGTCGCTGTGGCGTTCACGCTGGGTATCGTCAACTTCCTGGTGCGGCCTTTCCTTCTGCTGGCCGCGCTGCCGCTGGGCTGGGCGGCAGTCTTCCTGGCCGGGTTCGTCATCAATGGCGTGGTCTTGCAGATCGCTTCGGCGCTGATGCCTGGCTTTGTTGTGGATGGTCTTTGGGCCGGGATCCTGGGCGGTTTCATCCTGTCGCTCTTCAATACGATTTTGACCACGCTATTGGCAATCGACGACGAGGATTCGTTTTATGAGAACCTGGTGCAGCGCCAGGCTATTCGTCAGGCTGGATCGGCATCCAGCGGTTCTGGGCGTGGCCTGGTGATTCTGGAGACCGACGGGTTGAGCTATCAGCGCATCCAGAAAGCCATTGCAGCCGGGGTGATGCCTACCCTGAAGCAGCTGAATGAATTAAACTTTGCCTATCCCGGTCTGGTAGATGCGCTCGTCCGGCATGAAGGGATCGGCTTTGTCATCGCCTACGATGACGACTGTATTCCGGTTGCATTTGGCAAGCAGGGGGCCGCAACCTGGTCAGCGGAGACGTGTTCGGCGAAGATCCGTTGTTGCCGTATGGCGATGTCGATCTGTGCGCCTGGCAACTGCCGATAGTTTACGTGGTTACTATCCTCGTGACGGTTGTATTTTTGAAGTCTGTGATCAGCGTCGCTGAGCTGCCCTTAGGCAGCCTGCTGGTTGAGCTAGGGTGGACGCCTCTTACGTGAGGGTAATTTCCACTCTGGCCGATGTGGGTCAATTTGATTCTGGATATCAACTTAGATTGAACAATTTCACAAAAGGAGATTATTATGACCTGGCAAGGAGAAAAATTTAAAGGTAAGCTCGGCGTGACGATGTCCGAGTCGCAAGCGTCCTGGCGAATGCCCCCGCGTCC
>Ga0172375_10010465_pt1 | contig 12026 bp, 7 predicted proteins | sample LakKiv1m_FD_114537 | JGI IMG/M metagenome (GOLD analysis project Ga0172375, IMG submission 114537) | Freshwater microbial communities from Kabuno Bay, South-Kivu, Congo - kab_092012_11.1m | ecosystem: Environmental > Aquatic > Freshwater > Lake | place: Democratic Republic of the Congo... | reverse complement strand
TATGTTCTGCGTTATCCGATTTCCGGTATTGAAAGACACTTGCAAATCTTACGGACAAGGCGGTTCGGTATTTCCGTATGTCGCGGTACGGCTTCAACCCAGCCCGTTTGCGGATTACTCCAAAGCGAATGCGATCCACCCTCCCGTTTCAAATAGCATCCGTTCCGGCGCAGGTGCCTAAGAAGGTCGTTTCGTTTCATCCTACAGCCACCAGCTCTCTTTCAGCATCGGCAGGCAATCCACGCAGCGCATCCTCCCTGCGATCCTGTAAGATCAGGCCAATAGCTTCTGATAGGCTCTTGACGGCTTCCGCCTTGTTCTTTCCCTGTCCATTGGCTCCGGGCACCTCTGGACAATAGGCGAGAAACCACTCGTCATCGCGTTCGATTATGGCTGTAAATTCATTATGCATACGGCGTCTCCTTGTTTGACATGATGCAAGTTACCACAATCCGATTTTGACATCAATCATTCTATCGCCCAACCAATAGCGTTTTATGCCGAAGTGCTGCGAGTGCCCGGCACGGGGTCTGTCCCTCGGCGATTTACAACAAAGTTTCTTCGTAATCATAATCGTAATCGTAATCCATTCCGGGGCAGATAATTACGATTAGGATCAGGATTTCCATGGGATGACAGTGGAATTCAATCGGAATCGAGACCCGATAGCGATCCCGATTTCGATGCCAGCCTCGCTGTATATAAACCCCGGAATGTCTATCCATTTTCGGTTTCGTACACGTACGCGATTCGTCGGGTAAACGTTAGAAACCCGGCCAGGGACACACCGTAGGCGCATGCCACTTCAGCAATCTATTGTCGAAGAGGATTTGAACAGAAGGTCGCGAAGAACCGCGAAGAAATAACTTTATGAACGGTTAAGGGTGAGAGGGTTTAAGTGTAAGCGTTTAAGTGGGGAGGTTAAGGGTACAGGAGAGCGCCTTCCCCTATTCCTGTCTTCCTGAGTTCCAGATTCCGCCGATCACCGATCGCTGATGACTTGTGCCGTCTTCTTTTTCCTTAACCCTGCCCCCTGAACCCTGGCAACATTTTTTCCTGTTTCTTGACCGGGATCAAGGTTCCCAAACTCATATCTGCTATTCTGTCAGCCATAAACGAATGAGAGAAGTGTCGGAAGGAGACTCATATGAAGCGGAAGATAATAGAAATAGACCAGGACAAATGCATTGGCTGCGGGGTCTGCATTCCCAACTGCCCGGAGGGCGCAATCCAGATGATTGACGGCAAGGCCCGGTTGATCAGCGATCTGTTTTGCGACGGACTTGGCGCATGCCTCGGGCATTGCCCGGTCTCGGCCATTACCATAGAGGAACGTGAGGCTGAACCCTATGACGAACGCAAGGTCATGGAAAACATCATCCGCCAGGGCCCGAATACGATCAAGGCCCACCTGGAACATCTTGAAAGCCATGGTCAGAAGGAATTCCTCGGCGCTGCCCTTGATGTGCTCAAGGCAAAAGGAATCGAGAATCCGCTGGAAAACAAGGAGACAGGCATGAAACACGAACATATGCACGAAGGCTGCCCGGGATCGAGGTCTATGAACTTCACCAGGCCGGGCGAAAGAAAGAGCGACGAATCAGGCACACGCGAGTCGCAACTCACGCACTGGCCGATCCAGCTTCACCTGCTATCGCCCCAGGCGCCGCATTACAAGGGACAGGATGTGCTGCTCGCCGCAGATTGCACGGCGTTTTCGCTGGGCGATTTCCACAAGGATTTCCTTAAGGGCAAGGCGCTTGCGATCGCCTGCCCGAAACTGGATGACGGCCAGGAAATATATTTGCGGAAAATCGTTTCGCTGATAGACGACGCGGAAATCAACACCCTGACGGTTATGATCATGGAAGTCCCCTGCTGCATGGGGCTCTTCCGCCTTGCCAGGGAAGCCGCGCAACAGGCAAAGCGCAAGATTCCGATCAAACTGGTGGTTGTCGGGATACAGGGCGATATCAAATCACAGGAATGGGCTTGATGTAGTGAGGCGCTTGCAAAACCTGCTTCACCGGTTTTACAAGCGCGGTATTCGGAAGTGTTGAACAACAACAAAAAAAGGAAAGGGAAAACATGTTCTGCTACCAATGCGAACAGACGGCCAAAGGGACGGGATGCACTCAATTCGGGGTATGCGGCAAGGATCCGGAGACATCCGCGCTCCAGGATCTTCTTATCCATGCTCTTAAAGGTATCGCGATGTTTGCGCACAGGGCCCGCAAACTCGGGGCTGTTGACCGGAAGATTGATATATTCGTGATGGACGGGCTTTTTACCACGGTTACAAACGTCAACTTCGATCCGGCGCGGCTTGAAACTATTCTGAGGGAAGCCGGCGCGCTCCGACAGAAGGCGGAGCACATGTATATCGAGGCCGCGAAGAAATCGGGCAACATACCCGAAAAGCCGGCCGGTCCGGCCTGCTGGATACCCGCAGCGGACAGGCGCGGACTGCTCATCCAGAGCGAGGAAATAGCGATCCAGTCCAGGATCAAAACGCTCGGGGCCGATGTCTCCGGGCTCCAGGAATTGATCACCTACGGACTCAAGGGAACGGCGGCGTATGCGGATCACGCCCATATTCTCGGTCAGGAGGATCCGGATGTTTTCGCGTTCTTCCACGAAGCGCTGGACTTCCTGGCAAAGGACAAACCGTCCGTGAACGAGCTGACAGCCATGGCGCTCAAATGCGGCGAGGTGAACCTGAAAGTCATGGAAATGCTGGACCGCGCAAACACCGGCGCTTACGGCAATCCGGCGCCCACAAAGGTCAGGATCACACCGGTCAAGGGCAAGGCGATCCTTGTATCCGGGCATGACCTCAAGGACCTGGAGGAATTGCTCAAGCAGACCGAGGGCAAAGGCATCAACATATATACCCACGGCGAAATGCTCCCGGCGCATGGTTATCCGGGTTTGAAAAAATACCGCCATCTCGCTGGGAACTACGGCGGTGCATGGCAGGACCAGCAGAAGGAGTTCGACGCTTTTCCCGGCGCGATACTCATGACCACGAACTGCATCCAGAAACCGCGCGCCACGTACCAGGGCCGGATATTCACCAGCGGCCTGGTGGCATGGCCCGGAGTGACGCACATCAAGGACAGGAAGTTCGGTCCGGTGATACAGGCCGCGCTCGATGCGGAGGGCTTTGCGCAGGACACCGCCGAAAAGAGCATCCTTGTCGGATTCGGCCACAACGCCGTGCTTGGAGTGGCTGACAAGGTGATAGACGCAGTAAAAGGCGGCAAGATCAGGAGATTCTTCCTGATCGGCGGGTGCGACGGCGCGAAGAGCGGCCGCAATTACTACACGGAATTCGCGGAAGCCGTTCCGAAAGACTGCGTAATCCTGACGCTTGCCTGCGGCAAGTACAGGTTCAACAAGCTCGAATTCGGCGACATAGGCGGCATTCCCCGCCTGCTGGATTGCGGCCAGTGCAACGACGCATACAGCGCAATCAGGATAGCAGTAGCGCTGGCAGAGGCGTTCGACACCGACGTCAACAGCCTGCCGCTGTCGCTTATCCTGTCCTGGTACGAGCAGAAAGCGGTCTGCATATTGCTCACGCTGCTGCACCTGGGCATAAAGAATATCAGGCTGGGCCCCAGCCTGCCGGCGTTCGTAACGCCACCCGTGCTTGATGTGCTGGTGAAAACCTTCCACATCCAGCCAACCGGCACTGTGAAGGACGACCTTGCCGACGCCCTTGCGGGTAAATAACGGCGGATACAAAGCAAAGATGCCCGCGAACTCCGATACACCGATACATTATTTCATGTCCACGGGAAGTATCGGAGCGCGGGAGCAATGACGTAACGGGGTATGGGAGTATGGGGGTATCGGGGTAGAGGAATAGCATCGCGCAGATGAACGAACTCCGACACACACCGACACATCGATACGCGGATACATCTTTCCGCCCGGCGAAGTCCGCAGGTCGAAGACGGAACGCGATGCATGATCTCACTAAATTTGACAGATTAGCGTGATTAGCGGGCAATGGTTTATTACAGTCTGTGTGATGCCAGTGAATTCGGATATGGACACCGGCGAAAGGGTTCATTATCGTATTTTGATGGTCGGATGCAAAGCAGGGCGGTGACGGACCTGCCGTAAGGAGACATGGCAATGAACAGCCGGGAACGGATTCGCGCTATCATAGGTGGGCAGTCTTCCGACAGGTGCGGGCTCTGGCTCGGCAACCCGTATGGCGACAGTTGGCCCGGTCTGCACGCATATTTCGGGACAAAAACCGAGGAAGAGCTGAGGCTTAAACTCAACGACGATTTCCGCTGGATTTGTCCGCAGTTCTTCCCGGACGCCTACCGCGACCCGCGGGGCTACGGCATGTTCGACGCCGGCCTTAACAAGAAACAGCACGGACAGGCCGGTCCTCTGGCGGACTGCGAGGACCCCGGAGAATTGGAATCGTTCCCCTGGCCGAACCCTGACTATCTTTCCTTCGACACTTGCCTGGCCTCGTTGCGATCGGCCGGAGACGTGTATCGTGCAAGCGGATTCTGGACCTGTTTTTACCATAATGTCATGGACCTGTTCGGGATGGAGAGCTACATGATCAAGATGTACACCAATCCCGATGTGGTTCAGGCGGCAACAGATCGCGTGTGCAATTTCTACTTCGAGGCCAACGAGCGTTTCTTCGCAGCGGCGGGAAAGGAAGTGGACGGCTTCTTCTTCGGCAACGATTTCGGAACCCAACTGGACCTGATTTGCGGACCAGCGCAGTTCGATCAATTCATCATGCCGTGGTTCCGCCGGTTCACGGATCAGGCGCATGCCCATGGCTACCATGCTATATTGCATTCCTGCGGCGCGATCCACCGGGTAATTGACCGCCTGATTGACGCCGGAGTGGACTGCCTGCATCCTTTACAGGCCCTGGCCTCGAACATGGATGCCGACACCCTTGCGCGCGATTTCAGCGGGCGGATCGCGTTCATGGGCGGCATTGACACGCAGCACCTGCTTGTTCACGGCACACCCGAGGACATACATCGTGAAGTTCACAGGGTTAAATCCCTGCTCGGCCCAAGGATGATCGTAAGTCCCAGCCACGAAGCCCTTCTCCCGAATGTCCCGCCCCGCAACCTGGAAGCCATGGCCATTGCCGCTGTGGACAACCGCTAACCGGCAAGAAATACTCGAGCGTACCAGCTAACCAGTGGTCTCGCGTGGCTGCGACGATTCTCCCAGGAGCCAAGCTCATCTATTTCGTTTTGACTGGAACCCGAGAGAGTCGGTCTAGGAAAAGGCCTTTTCCAGTTGCTGCAACAGCCGCTGTTCCTCGTCAGATATCCTTCCGATCCCCAGAAAGCCGCCGGCCGCATTCGCTACCGCGCGCGCGCGATTAAGAACGTTGGATTTCAGTTTAGCCATATCGTCGGGAGGAAGCGCGCTGCCGAGAGCGCGAACATACTCGGCCCATAACTCCAGAAGTTTCTTTTCCGGCTTTCTCGACAACCACCGCTCGAGCAGTTCTGCGGCCGGGTTATCCCTGGCTGCAATGACATCCGCGGCTGCATCCAGAACAGCCTGCTTCTCCTTCGCTTTCAAATCGCCATCCGCCCACGCAACGGCAACAATCGGAATCAGCCCAAAAGCGGCCAGGGTCTTATCGTCAATTCCGTCATCAAGAAGCTTGCCAAGAACGGCTGTGTCCTGGATTCCGGTTACCTTGACCATCTCTTCAATGCGCGCATTCCTGATTTGTTCTTCTTCCATTTGAGAAACAATGTCGGCATCCCTTTTCAAAAAGAACGCCTCTGCCATTGCGTTCCCTCGTAAATACAGAGCGCTTTTCATATTAATTCCTCCTCTTGCACCTTTAACTTGCACTTATTAAACCCGCCAAGGAACATACCTTCAGTATGATGAGTATATCAAGTTTCAAGATAAGGATATGACGACAGTGGGCCGCAAAACTATCTCTTGCGCTTTCAGTTCACAAGAGCTAAAACTATTCCAGTTATCAGCGCATAATACAGCGGGGGGATGCACAAATGAGGCAGGTGTCCGTTTTTCGCAATAAACTTGCGATCTTTGCGGTTTTTCTTTCATTGCCGGTAGTCCTCCCATTCGCCGCAGAGCCTGATGTTCCAGTCGCCCCCGGTAATGACGACTCGAACACGGTGGAACTCGCCGATACCGGAAACGGCAACGCAGCCGATACGGTTGAACCGGTCAAACCCGCACCCACGGCCGGCGACGCCTCGACACAAACCGCGGCAGCCACGACCAACGGCATGCAGGTCGTTCGCAGACCGCATCTCAAGTTCGAATCCGATAAAACCGAGCAGAATTTCCAGAAAATCATCAATGCCAGGGCCATAGTCACGACAGACCTGCGCGTAATACGCCGCCTTATCTCGCAGAAACAGCAGGAACTGGCCAGGCTCAACGAAAAACTTGTTTCCGATTTCAAAATGACGCCCGGCGGCAAATACCATTACGATTCCAAGACGAGAACGGTTTACGAGCTGGCCGATTCCTCCACCAACGCAGCGGCGGGAGCCGATTCCAAGGTGCTGACGCGCTTCAAGAATACCAGAATGGCCGACCTGTTCCTGAAAATCACGAATAACAGGCAGCAATGCGTCGGCCAGGTGCAACTGCTGGTCGAGATGGCGGTCGAAAAGGAAGCCGAACTCGCCTCTCTCGAGGAAACCCTGGCAAAACGATTCAAAATGTCGAGGAATATGAATTACGAATACGATCCCGCCACAAAAACCTTGTACGAACTTTCCGTTTCTTCCAATGGCGATAACCAGACCCGGCCCGTGAAGCAGTAAAATTATGGATTCTTGCAATGAAGAGCTTTTTAAGTGTTCATATTTCCGGAAGGATTCCGCGCCGCGGTATCCGGTGTGCGTCGCTACCCCGCCGGATATGCGCATCGTGGACGCTTCTCGCAGCAACGCTGTTCTGTGCCGCTGCGCCGCTTCATTCCGGAGCCGACGCGGATACCAGACTGCCGGTCACACGCCGCGAATCCGGTTCCGGCAAATACGCGGACTGGCGGACCATGGTCGGCAGCGCTCCGCTGCAACCGGCTCCCCCGGGCGTGCCGCAGCCGATTTCCGAAGCAATCGCTCCACCTCCACAGCCGTTGATCCCTGAAACGCCCGCCGCGCCGGATTCCGTTCCGCAGGCACAGCCGGCCCCCGATGCCGGTACCGAACAGCGGATCGTCGCAATTGGCGTTGAAACCACGGGCGACTCGGATGTTTTCGCAAAACTCGGCCTGCTCAGGCAGGCTGAACGGGATATGATCGCCAAGCTCCTTACCGAACGCGAAATAATCGCCCTCGCTGACGGCTACAGGCAGTCCTGCATCAAGGCCGGCTATTATCTCGCCGCGGTGAAGCCGACACTGGATATCCCGCGCGGCATCGTGGTGCTTCAGGTTGACAAGGGGCGCGTTGGAAAAACCGCGGTGTACGAGGGCGGATTCGCCGGCGATCACCGCGAACCGTTCGCCCAGAGGTATTTCACCGAGGCCCATGTCCGTCGTATGCTCAGCCGCATACGCGAAGGCGATACGTTCGATTACAACGATTTCTATTCCTCCATGTTCAGGATCAATTCCCATCCGGATCTGGTCATTGACGCCGACCTGAAGCTCAGGCGCGAGTCCGAGAACGGAATACCCCGGCGATATGCGGATATTGACTTCCTTGTGAAGGAAAACAGGCCTCTTCACGGCATTCTCGAGGTGAAGAACTCGGGCACAAGGGATACCGGACAATGGCGCCTTTCAGGCACGGTTCAACACCTTAACCTCACAAAACATGGCGATATTCTCACTTTCAACACGCTGGCTTCGATGGATTTCAAATCCCTGTTGTCAATAGCCGGTAGTTATAACCGGCCGTACTACCTAGGAAACGGCGGTTCGCTCACGATCTACGGCGGCTGGTCGAGCGTCGAGGCAAAGGAGGTTGCGCCGGTGATTGACCTGCTCGGCTCCGGCTGGTTCGCTTGCCTGCAGACATCATATGACCTGGTTTCCACGGAAAGAAACCTGCTCTCTGTCTCGATAAGCGGAACGCGCCGGACAATCAGCAGCACCATTTCAATGCGGACCGACACGACGTTCGAGGATTGCGAAAATGTCAAATCGTCGTCCGTCACCACTCCCGAAGAAACCAGGAAGATAACCATCCTGCCCGCTACAATAGGGATAAGCTGGTCGAGCGTGAAACCCGATCGCTTCGGCGGCCGCAATTTCCTCACATTCCAAAGCTCCCTCAACCTTGGCGATACGCTCGGCAGTTCCGGCTCTGACGAGCTTTCCGCGCAACGCGCCGGCGCCGTGAAAAACTATTTCGTGGAACGTATCCAGGCCGCGCGCCTGCAGCCGCTGTTCGGTACGCGGGAAAATGACGGCCCGGTCCGCGGCCAATGGCTCCTGTTCGCTAAAGCCGACGCGCAGTTCTCCAGGTCGGCGCTCGTGCCGGCTGAACAGAAAAGCATCGGCGGTATGGATTCCGTTCGCGGCTATCCGGAACGCGAGGCGCTGGGCGATAACGGAGTGTCAGGCACGCTGGAATTGCGGTCGCCTATTTTCTCCGGATTCCTCCCTCGCTTCAGCAGGAAAACATCGGACGATCCGGCCGGTAATAATGCGTTCGATCATGTGCAGGCCGTGGTTTTCGTGGACGCGGGGCGCGTATCCCTTTCAAAGCCGGTCGAGGGCACCCCGGATTCCGCCAGCCTGCTCGGCGCGGGCGCGGGCCTGCGCATGGCTGTGACCGGCAATTCCCAGTTGAAGCTGGACTGGGGCTTCCCCTTGAAAAAAACCGCGCATTCGTCGCCAAGCGGACAGGGCCATGTAAGCCTGCAAATGCAATTTTAGGCATGGAACGCGGGAAAGGTGAAAAGCAATGTGGATGAGCATGCATAGGCGCCGCGGTACATTCTTGCGCCGGACTATTTCGCTCCTGGTCGTCCTGCAGTTCCTGGCGGGACAGGCACATGTACTGGCGCTGCCTGCCGGCGAACAGGTGCGATCCGGCGATGTCTCGTTCGAACGCGACGGCAACACCCTCACCGTGATTCAATCGTCCGGCAAGGCGATCGTCAATTACGACAGTTTCAATGTCTCTCAACCGGAACTCGTGCGCTTTGTCCAGCCCGACGGCACCGCCGCCATCCTTAACCGCGTCAACGGCAACGGGCAGTCGGTGATCGAGGGCCTGATGCTCGCGAACGGCCATGTGTACCTGATCAATCCCAACGGCATCCTGTTCACATCCACCGCCCGGATCAATGTTCCCATGTTCGTGGCTTCCGGGCTGAATCTCAGCGACGACAACTTCCTCGCCGGAAGACACCTGTTCTCCGGCGGAAGCGGTTCGGTGATCAACCGCGGCACAATCACGGCCGACCGGTTGTTCCTTGTCGGCCGCAATGTGGAAAACTCCGGCATTATCGCCGCGCCGGAAGTCGTAATGGCGTCGGGCCGGCAATCTGTTGAAATAGACCGCGCCGGCAACGGCGTCATCCGGCTTATCATTGACAACGAAGAGCAGACCGAACCGGAGGCTGAACAGGCGCCGACCCTGACGACCGAACAGACCGCAGACACGGAGGCAAACCAAACCGCTGAACCGGCAACCGATACGGCAGAACCGGCTGAACCGACGGATCAGTCGGCGCCGTCCGATCAGCCGGATCAAGGCGTTCAGCCGACTGATGCCACCGTGCCACTGGACGAAACCGTTGCTGCGGAAACTGCCGACACCGCAGTTGAGCCTGATGCCGGCGTTGTGGTGAACGACGGCGTGATTAACGCCTCGGCTGAAACAGGGGGCAGCGTGGCAATGCGCGGCCTTATGGTGGGCCAGTTCGGCTCGATCCACGCCGACGGCCTGCGCGGCAACGGCGGCACGGTGACCATTCATGCGGACGACACTGTCGCCCTCGGTGAAAGCAGCCTTACCACGGCCAATGCCGGCATAGACGGAAACGGCGGCACAATAATCGTGTTTTCACCAGACACCGCCCTTGTCCGGCAGGGCGCAAAACTGGAAGCAAAAGGCGGCTCGGAATCAGGCGATGGCGGTTTCATCGAAACCTCCGGCCACAGGCATGTCGAAATAGAAGGAACAACAGACGCCTCTGCCCCTAATGGAAAAAACGGCGAGTTCCTGATTGACCCGTCAGATGTCTATATCCGCACCCCGCCGCCCGCTGATACCGGAACATGGTCCCCGGGCGCCCCACCATACAACCGCTTCGACCCTTCCCAGGACGATGCAATAGTAAGCATTAACACATTGCTCGACAGCTTGAAAAACAACGACGTACTCATCACAACCGCCAACCCCGCCGGCACACAAAGCGGAAATATTACCGTCGTGGATAATATTGATCTGGATGGAACCGACGGGAATACGCTGAGGCTTAGAGCTGATGGCAGCATCTTCATAAACGGTGATATGCAAGATCAAACAACAGGTCTTGGAACAGACGATCAAACTGGAATAGAACTGAATAGTGTTTCTGGCGATGTTGTCATCAACGGGCTCATTGATACAGGTGGCGGGGATTTGGCGATCGCGTCAGGCAATAATGTTTCGATCAATGCGCCGGTTACCACTGCTGGCGGTTCGTTTTCATCGAGCGGGGCTGATTTTTCAACTGCGGCCGGTGCGACTATTACAACCGGTGGAAATGACGCTAATATGTGGTCCCATTCCGGAAGCGTCTCGATCAACGACACGATAGACACCAGCGGCGGCGCGGGCCGTATCCTGATCCGGGGCAGCGGGGTCACACTTACACCCAACGGCGGGAACGATGTCCTTAATTCCGGCAATACAATCCAGATCACTGCGCTCTCGGCTGACATCACCATCAACGGCAACACTTCCGGGGAAAACGGTACAACCCTTATCGCGTCAGCCGGTTCCGTGACCGTGGCCGCAGGCGCGGAAGTGGCTGACACCGCGTCCGTTAGCATCACCAGCGACGATGTGGATATCCAGGGAACAGTGGTCACTGATAACGCAATTATCACCGATTCGGACGGCTCAGGCATAGGACTCGGCGCAACAGCAGGCGGCATGACAATTTCCGGCTCGGAACTGCAGAATATCACGGCAAACACCCTTGAACTCGACACCGCCGGTTCGATAACCGTGGATGGCATAAGCGCGGCCAACAGCGATAACGCGGGCACAATTACGCTGAGTGCGGGAAATGCCATCACTTTCCAGACCTCGGCGTCCACGTTTAACTCGTTGAATGCCAATGCGGATAACGGGATCGTCGTTAACGCCGATGTCACAACCGACACCGATAGCATGACCCTGAACGGCGACAAAAATAACGCCGCTGACAGCAATGACGACATCCGGTTCGCTGCGGGTACAACCATTTCCTCGGCCGGAGATCTCACGCTGGCAGCCACAACAGGCGACATGACCGGCGCGGGCGCTCTCACCTTGAATGCCAATAACGGCATCAGGATCAACGACGACCTCACTACCGCCGGAATGCTCGATATGAATACTGATACGGATGCAGACGGCAACGGAGACTTGCGCGTCCCGGCAGGCGCGGCAGTCTCGTCCGGCGCGAACGCAATGAACATCGTTGCCAACGATGTTGACCTGCAGGGCACATTGACCGGAGGTTCGGTTGCAATAAGCGATTCCGACGGAATGGGCATCGGTCTCGGCGCAACAGCGGGCGCCCTGACAATTTCCGGCACGGAACTGCAAAACATCACGGCAACCACGCTTGAACTCGACACCACAGGCTCGATTGTCGTGGATGGCATTAGCGCAGCGAACAGCGATAACGCAGGCACGGTAACACTGGACGCCGGCAGTTGGATTTCCTTCCGGAACGCGGCGTCCACGTTCAACGCGCTGAACGCACAGGCCGACAACAGGATAGCCGTGGACGCAAACATCTCAACCGACTCCGGCAACATGGCCCTGGACGGCGACGCGGACAATGCGGCAGACGGCAATGACGAT